>Ga0079224_100002811_pt1 | contig 21484 bp, 16 predicted proteins | sample Stecom2015_FD_80414 | JGI IMG/M metagenome (GOLD analysis project Ga0079224, IMG submission 80414) | Agricultural soil microbial communities from Utah to study Nitrogen management - Steer compost 2015 | ecosystem: Environmental > Terrestrial > Soil > Agricultural land | place: USA: Utah...
GTAGGCTGTAGGCTGTAGGATGGGTGCGTCGCCTCTTGATTCTCCATACCTATCCCCAATCCCGTTGGTGCGCCGTTCACTATGGGCTGGAGGCGGGGGCTGGAGACCGGAGGCTGGGGCTATGTGGTAGCGTGTAGCGCGGAGTCTTGTTCCCTCCCTCGCGAAGCGGGGACGCCAAACCCAACCTCAATTCGCCCGCGCAGCCTCTTGCGTTTCTCGTTGCAGCTCGGCGCGGATCGTTGCTTCGAGCCAGTCGTTCATCGTGATCATGGTATTGCTGCGCTGGCCGAGTCGCGTGTGAATGCCGATGATGATGCCGGTGCGCTCGTCGATGACGGGTGCGCCGGGAGTAATGTGCTGTGAATCCATGTCGTGCGCGAATGCGCCACGTACACCGGTGTGAGTGCCGAGGAAGTCGTACACGCTGCCGTGCTTTTTTTGCTTGAACGTGTCGGAGTGGCTCAGCTCCTTGAATCCAACCATGACGACTCGCCTGCCGTCGCCCGAGAAGCGCCCAAGCGGCATCGTACGGTGAGCGAAGCGGGAAGGTTGCGCTAGTCGCACAACCGCCAAGTCTTTGGTTGGCTCACCGGCCGCTCCGGGTTCCATGTCCCATTGGGACTTGACGTAAGCGACGGGGATGCGCTCGCGGATTTGTCCCATCATGTCCGTGCTGTTGTACACGCAACTCGCAGGCTTACCGGAACGGCTCTCGAACGTATGCGCGACCGTCACCGCGATGTCAAAGGCACCAACGAGAAAGGCGGTGGAGGAGCGACTGACACCATCAACGGTGCAGACGATCATGCCCACGCCGCTGAACGACGAGAACTCTTGCTCGGATAGCTCGCTCTCGTGCGACGCGCGCGCAAATGGGCTGCCTGGCAACGCGGTGGCAAGGCGCGAATAGCGCATCGGTTGCTCGTGGGTTCCCGTCGAGCATCTGCCCGTCTCGCAGAGTGCGGTGCCTGCGTCTGCCCGCCAGTTGAGCAACAGCAGGGCACCGGCGACGAGCCCACTGCACAGCCATAGCCAGATGCGCGGCCACGCACGTTCACCGTACGCGGCAGCCTTGACCTGAACAGGAGTCGCGCGGCGCTGGGGTCTCATCATCGACGTCACACCTCCGCGTGGATAGCCGGTGCGCACACCACACCACGGGGTGCTAGTTTGCACGTATCCGACATGTACGCTTTAGGGTGGACACTGAAAGAGCCTGTAGCCGTAACCCTTTCCCCGGGAAAGGGCGGGGTGTCGGACGGGCGAAATGGGATAGGGAATGGGGAATAGGGAATGCGGGGTGGCGCGTGCATCCACGCGCCACACCACAGCCTACAGTCTACGACCTACAGCCTCATATAAACTGCACTTCCTATGAGACCCTCAGCATCGCCCAGCGAGGCAGCGTTAACCGCTCGCGCGAAGGAGCGCCTCGTGGCCGCGCAGGAAACGGATCCCTCGGTGTGGGAAGAGGTCTTGGGCGATCCACGGATCGAGTCCTCCCTGCCGCGCGTGTGGGCCTGCAGCGAGTATGTCGCGCGTTCGTGCCTGCGTGATCCGCATCTCCTGAGGCAGCTCACATCGGAAGGGCGGTTGCTCGAGCAGGCCGATGCCGAGTGGCTCGAGCAGGACTTGGCGCAGCACGTCTTCGCTCAAGAGGAACAGGAAGTGATGGCGCAGTTGCGCCGCTTCCGTCGCAGGCACGCGGTTCGCATTGCATGGCGGGATGTCGCAGGATGGGCAGGGCTGGACGAGACGCTGCACGACCTCTCTGCCTTAGCGGACGCGTGCATCCGCCACGCTTATCGATACGCGTACGCAGCTTGTGTGCGCAAGTACGGCACGCCGCGAGGGGAGGAATCGTCAGCGCCGCAGCCGCTCATGATTCTTGCGATGGGAAAGCTGGGCGGCGGGGAGCTCAATTACTCATCGGATATCGATCTCATCTTTCTCTACCCGGAAGAAGGCGAAACGGACGGCGCGCGCAAGGTCGACAATGCCGAATTCTTCCTGCGTGTTGCGCAGAAGCTCGTGCAACTGCTCGCAACACGCACCGTGGAAGGCTTCGTGTATCGAGTGGATCTGCGCTTGAGACCGTTCGGGGACAGCGGGCGCATCGCACTCAGCTTCGCGGCCTTCGAGCACTATCTTCAGCAGCACGGTCGCGACTGGGAACGCTACGCATACATCAAAGCACGGCCGCTGACCGCCAGAAGTCAGTTCGCTTCACTCTACGACGAGGTCATCCGGCCATTCGTTTATCGCCGCTACCTCGATTTCGGCGTGTTCGAAGCGCTGCGCGACATGAAGGCGATGATCGAGCGCGAGGTGCAGCGCCGCGAGCTGCGCGACAACATCAAGCTCGGACCGGGCGGTATTCGTGAGATCGAGTTCATCGCTCAGGCCTTTCAATTGATACGTGGCGGCAGCGACAAGCGCCTGCAATCGCGAGCGTTGCGTGAGGTGTTGCCGCTTCTCGTTGGGCCGCGGCTGCTGCGGAACGAGGCGGTGGTGGAGCTGGATGCCGCCTATCGTTTTTTGAGAACCGTCGAGAATCGCCTGCAGCAATGGAACGACGAGCAAACGCACGAGCTGCCGCACGATGCGGAGGGCCGCGCCCGGCTCGCATACTCGATGGGCTATGCCGATTGGAGCGAGCTCGAGCGCGAGCTGAGGCATCACCGGGGGCGGGTCGCGCATCACTTCGCGCAGACGGTCTTCGGTCCGGTGGCGGGGGCCGATGAGTTCGCCCGGCAGACCGCAACGTTCGATGTGGAGGCGCCGCGGGAGGACCTCGAGCAAGCCCTGCGAGTGCTCGGGTTTGCCGCCCCGAGCGAAGTCGCTGAACGCTTCGAGGTGCTGGCTGCGAGCGCCTATTACCGGCGTCAGGATGAAACCGGTCGCCGTCGGTTGCGTGAGCTCTTCCCGAAGCTGTTGCCGCTCGTTGCGCGCACGGACGCTCCGCCCATCACATTGACGAGAGTGCTCAACATTCTCGAAAGCATCGGCGGACGTACCGCGTACTTGGCGCTCTTGAACGAAAACTCGGCAGCGCTGAGACGCCTCGTGCAATTGTGCGCGCAGAGCCAGTTTCTGACCGACCAGATCGCCACCAGACCGCTTCTCTTGGATGAGCTCATCGACGAGCGAGTGATAGAGCAAGAGCCGAGCAGGGAGCAGTTCGCCGCCGATCTCGCCGCGTGTCGTGCGCAGATGCAGGCGGAGGATCCGGAGCGGCAAGTGGAGATGTTGTGCCAGTTCAAGAGCGCAGCGGTCTTTCGAGTGGCCATTGCAGATCTGATCAGTGGCCTGCCGCTCATGAAGGTGAGCGACAGGCTCACCGACATTGCCGAGCTGATCGTACAGGAAGCGCTCGCGCTCGCTTGGGCACAGATCACGGAACGGCACGGCGTGCCACGCTGCACGGACGCGGACGGCACGACCAGAACGCCGGCGATGATCGTCGTGGCGTACGGGAAGCTCGGCGGCTTGGAGCTCGGTTACGGCTCGGATCTCGACTTGGTCTTCCTGCACGATGCGTGTGGGCAGGGGCACCGTACCGATGGGTCAAAGCCCATAGACAACACAGTGTTCTTCCAGCGTCTTGGTCAGCGACTGGTGCACCTATTGACGGTGCACACGGCAATGGGCCGGCTGTACGAAGTCGACACCCGGTTACGCCCAGGCGGCAACCGCGGCCTGCTGGTGCAGTCGCTTGCGGCGTTCAAAGAGTACGAGTTCCGCGAAGCATGGACCTGGGAGCATCAATCGCTTTTGCGTGCGCGCGCAATCGCAGGCGATGCCAGGCTGTGCGAGGAATTCGAGGCAGCTCGCATCGAAGTGCTGCGCAAGGCCGTCAGGCGCGAAGATCTCAAGGAGGAGGTGCGCAACATGCGTGCCCGAATGCGCGAGAATTTGTCCAAGGCAAGGAGGGGACAGTTCGACTTGAAACAGGATCCCGGCGGCGTCGCGGATATCGAGTTTCTCGTGCAGTACTGGATGCTGAAGTGGGCGGACCGCTACCCGGAGATTGTGACGTTCTCGGACAACATCCGTCAGCTCGAGAGCCTGGCGTCCGGCAATCTCGTGCCGCAGTCGACGGTGGACTTCCTCATCGACACGTACCGTAAGTACCGCCATCGCCTGCACCGCCTCTCCCTGGACGAGGGGACCAACGTTGTCGGAGCGGATGAGTTCGTGGAAGAGCGCCGCGGCGTGATCGAGATCTGGGAGCGGGAGATGGGCACAGCCTCCCCAAGCGCGCCGACGCCTTCCATGTGATAATCCCGGGTAACCCGTGTCTGGTTTGCTGCTGATGTGGACCATGGAAACCCGAGACCCGAACAAGCTGATTCAGCCGAATGCTCAGAACCACTACACAGTGACTCCGGCGGACCTGCCGCTGTCGTGCCCGATGCCGGGCATGCACTTGTGGAACTCGCACCCCCGTGTGTATCTGCCCATCGAGAAGACCGGCTGGGCGAAATGCCCTTACTGCAGCGCCGAATACACACTGAGCCGGTAAAGCGCATCGCCCCGAGGATGGTGCAGCGCTGACTCGTCCGCGAGGAGACACATGTACCTGCCGCAGCATTTCGCCGAATCGCGGGTCGAGGTCATGCATGCCTTCATGCGCAAGCATCCGCTGGGCGTGCTGGTCGCGAATACGCCGGCGGGGCTGGATGCGAACCACGTTCCTTTCGTGACGGACAGCGAGCCGGCACCTTGGGGACGGTTGCGATGTCACGTTGCTCGTGCCAACCCGATTTGGTCTGCAGTCGAGCAAGCAAACGACGTGCTCGTGATCTTCCAAGGGCCGGAAGCGTATGTTTCCCCATCGGTATACGAAGCGAAGCGTAGGGACGGCAAGGTCGTTCCTACTTGGAACTACGTGACCGTCCATGCTTACGGTAAAGCGCGTGTCGTGCACGAGCACGAGTGGCTCCTCGCGCAGCTGCACGCGCTGACCGCGACACAGGAGTCAGGTCGTCCTGAGCCTTGGCATGTCGACGATGCGCCTGCTGATTTCACGAGCAAGCTGATCAGGGCGATCGTCGGCATCGAGATCACGATCGAGAAATTGATCGGCAAGTGGAAGGTTTCGCAGAATCGTTCGCGTATCGATCGCGCGAACATCGCAGCAGATCTGCGCAGCCAGTCTGCGGCACGACACGGCGAGATGATCCAGTTGTTGGAGGATGGCGGGTAGCGCCCCCTCCCTGACCCTCCCCCGCAAGCGGGGGAGGGAGCACGTCTAGTCGCGTCCCGGGCAAGGAGCGCGTCTAGTCGCGTCCCGGGCAGGAGCGCGTCTAGTCGCGTCGGGCAAGCACGTCTAGCCCGGCCCGGGAAGGGGGTGTCTAGTCGTGCGTTCGTGCCTTTGTGGGCTGGTGGCGTGGACTAGAGGCTGGAGCCGCTGTGGGCTGGAGCTGGGGACGAGGGGCTGAGAGCTGGCGTGGGTCGCACTCGTCCTGCCGGAACCTGTAGCCGGTCGCCCGTGGATCTGTTACGAGTCACCCAACGCTCGTTTCCCTGCTGGGGAAGTGTGTAGTGCGAGAGCATATCTTCTCCGTGTGTGGGAGACGCGATTAGACATGCTCCTTTCCGCTTGCAGGGACTGTGCGTTGGGCATGCTCCCTTCCGCTTGCGGGGGCTGTGCGTTAGGCATGCTCCTTCCCCGCTTCCTGGGACTATGCGTTAGACATGCTCCCTGCGGGGATTGTGCGTTAGACATGCTTTCTCCCCGCTTGCAGTGGCCGATCAAGACCGCTCCCTCCCCCGCTTGCGGGGGAGGGCCGGGGAGGGGGCCCAAAGCTTTCAAGGCAGCAACCCATCATGTCACTGCTCAACTCCACACCCGCCCGCGATGGCTTTCGCATGCCCGCCGAATTCGAACCGCATGCAGATTGCTGGATGCTATGGCCGGAACGACCGAGCAACTGGCGGATGGGCGCGAAACCAGCCCAGGCGGCATTCGCGGCTGTAGCCAACGCCATTGCAACCGCCGAGCCGGTTACGGTTGGCGTATCACGCGAACAGTACGTGAATGCGCGCGCCATGCTCCCGGATGCGGTTCGCGTCGTGGAGCTGTCGAGCGACGATGCGTGGATGCGCGATGTCGGACCGACGTTCGTGGTGAACGATGCCGGCGAGGTCCGTGGCGTCGACTGGATCTTCAATGCATGGGGAGGGTTGAACGGAGGGTTGTATTTTCCCTGGGATCAGGACGATCTGGTTGCGCGCAAAGTGCTCGAGATCGAGCGCTGCGACCGCTACCGTGCGCCGCTCGTGCTGGAGGGTGGTGCAATTCACGTCGACGGCGAAGGCACGTTGCTTACCACCGAAGAATGCCTGCTCAATCCAAACCGCAATCCACACCTGGATCGCGCACAGATTGAAAACCTGCTTTGCGAATATCTTGGTGTCACCAAGGTGATTTGGTTGGGCAGAGGCGTGGTGGACGACGAAACGAGCGGGCACGTCGACAATCTCTGCTGCTTCGTGTGTCCGGGCGAAGTCGTGCTGACCTGGACTGACGACAAGAGCGATCCGCAGTACGAGGTCTCGCGGGACGCTTACGAGCGCCTGACGAATGCGCGCGATGCCAAGGGCCGCAGGCTCAAGATACACAAGTTGCCAATGCCTGGTCCCTTGTTCCGAACAGCCGAGGAATGCAGTGGTGTCGATGCCGTCGAAGACGGTAGGTCGCGCATTCCAGGAGAACGTCTCGCCGCCTCGTACGTCAATTTCTACATCGCAAACTCGGCTGTCATCGTGCCGCTGCTCGATGGCAAAACCGATCCGATTGCGCTGGAGACGTTGGAGCGCTTGTTCCCAGATCGCCGTGTGATCGGAATACCGGCGCGCGAAATCCTCCTGGGCGGGGGCAATATTCACTGCATCACGCAGCAGGTACCGCGTGCCCCCTCCCTGCCCTCCCCCGCTTAGCGGGGGAGGGGACAAATCTCCCCGCGTTTCCAGCACGCGGTAGAGGGAACACGTTTAGTCGCGTTTAGTCGCGCTCCCGTACCTCCTCGCTTGCGGGCGAGTCCAACCAAGGGCTCTGTCCCCCGCTTGCGGGCGAGTCCAACCAAGGGCTCCCTCCCCCGCTTGCGGGCGAGTCCAACCAAGGGCTCCCTCCCCCGCCTGCGGGCGAGTCCAACCAAGGGCTCCCTCCCCCGCTTGCGGGGGAGGGTCGGGGAGGGGGCAAGCCTGCGGCCTGCGATCTACAACCGACGCGACAGCGCCAGAACAAACACGACGTCGGGCGAATGCTCCACCAATAGGTCCTCGCTGACGCCAGCGCTGAACGTCCAGCCCTCTCCGAAATGCAAGTGACCGCCAAGTGTCGCGATGAGCGCTTCGCGGAAGAATTCGAGATCGCTGTCGAAAACACGCGTGTGTCCATCGAGCTGCAGCACGAGCTCGAGCGCTCGCGTCGCTCGCACGGTGAGTCCGGCACGTCCGCTCCAGACAAGCTCGCGTTGCAACCACGGTAGCAGCTCTCCAGCACCGAGTCGGGTCGCTGCAAGCTGTGCTTCGAGTCGATAACGCTCGCCGAGCTTGCGTTCAGCAGCCAGGATGGCCGAGACATCGACGGCGTCGCTGCTGTTGAGCCAATGATCTGTTCCGGTTGGTAGCTTGATTCGCAGTGCGGCGCTGATGGCAGATGACGGCGAAGCGAAGAGGGCATAGATCGCCGACAGGGAAGCATCGGCAAGTCCGCGTCGCGGTCGAGCTCGCTCGATCCAAGCTTTTCCTGCGCTCCCGTAATACAGCTGCAATCGGTCACGTGGTTGCATGCTGCGTGCACCTCCGGGCAAGCCGAAGATGTCGTGCCAGCTGTCGATGAAGCTGTCGAGACTGCCGCCGCTCGTTTCCCTGTAGGGCAGCTCCAGCGCAAGCGCCCATCGCTCACTCAATCGCTGCGTGTACGTGAGCCTCAGCTCGCGCGTTTCCGCATCCGCGATCAGCTCTTCGCTGCCACTTCTTTGCTCGAGTGCAATGCTGCTCCAGTTCAGATCGAGCATCCATGCCGAGCGCGCAGGCAAGTGAGGCGCGATGGGGCGAGGTAATCCAAAACCCGCCAGGAAGGGATTCTGATCGTGAGTCGGCAACGGAGCTGCTTCAACGTTGAAGCAGATGAGTAGAGTGAGGACGATGCGGCGATACATGCTTTGAATTGCTCGTGAGTCGCGCCTCTTGACTCGCGGGCCGTATTCGCGGACGAGGAGCATCTTAATGGGTCTGGGGCTCGGGTCGCGGCGCGGTGTGCTCGAATGTATCGGTCCCGCACTCGCGCGGGAGGACGGGGAGGTCAGCCGAGGCCCAACCGCGCCTAGAACCAGATGGAGATGAACGCCTGAATCACGTTCGCGCCGAAACGATAGAACGGCTCCTCGCCCGCGGGAACAAAGTTCTCGGCGGACACATCCATCGAATAACGTGCGTCGCGAAAATCCTCGTAGTCGAACTCGATGCGATCGTAGAACAGGCTCGCCGACCCTTTCTTGATGAAGCCGATACCTGCGGGTGCGAACTCATACGTACCGCCGAGACGGACGCGATGGCTCGAGAACGTGGCCAGCTCCTTGTCGCGTGCCATGAAGTTCTGCTGGTCGCGACGCTCGAACAAATCGCTGTAGAAATCCGCGCGATCCTGTGAGTAGTAACGGTATGCGAATTCCAAGGTCCAGGGTCCGATCGGATGCGAGTAACCGATCTCGAACGTGTCGGCCTCAATGCCCCACGTGTCGGTGAAGTACCGGTAACCGCCGCTCAACGCCGCACGATATGGCAGGTAGTACTTTGCGTTGAGCGCCACCGCATTGCTCGTGCGCGTGCGCGGATAGATCTCTCGTTCCAACAAGAACAGCTGCTCGTTCGTCGGATTCTTGTAACGGAACGAGCGGTATGGGTTGTTCAGATATCCTTCGTCGGTGATGACCTCGTATCCGAGATTCGCGATCAGGGTCTTGGTGAGGATCTGGGTCACGCCGACACGATAGCTCCAGCGATCAATGTCCTCCTCGAATGTCGGATCGGTGACGTTGCGCACGACGTCCCATCCGCGCGAGAAGCCCATCGAAATGGTCGTGAGATCGCCGAACAAGTCTTGGGCGATGTTGAAGCTGAAAGTCTCGGCTTCGTAATCGTTCTCGTCCGAGTTCGTATAGCCGAGGCTGTAAGTGGTCTTGCCGCGCAAGTAATCGAAGCCGAGACCGTATTGCGTGCGCTCTTCTTTGTATTCGCTCGCGCCGCTCACTTCGACGTCGATGGAGGCGCTCGTCACCATGTCGACGTAGTAGCTCGCGCTGACGGAATACTTCTCCGCCATCTTCTTGCGCACGAGGACTGACGGTCCGTGAATCGTCACGCCGCCACCTTCGTAGCGGTGATAAAGCACGTCCGCACGATCCTCCGGGAGCACCGCCGCTGGTGCGCGCTGAGACCAAGTCAGAGCGAGCAGCGCGGTAAGCAGGCAGGCAGAGACAAAGAGAGCGTGCCAAAACGATGTGCAGCGGCTCTGGTCATTGGGCTCTGGCATGGATGGATTCGCGAACATCTCGTGCTCTACCGTGCCGCTTGTGATCCAGCGCACTGGCGTTCAGTAGAACGGTATTAGACAATCTCTGGTGAGCGCACAGCAGCCACAGCTCTCAAGTCAATTACACCCACAGCCGCCGCCTGCGCTGCCGAGCGCACCGCGTGCGCCTTCGCGCGCTTCGAAAACATGGTGCATGTACGAGCTGGAGATGGGATGCGGATCGAACGACATGATGGGGTCGGCGAACGCCTGCCGCTCGTATGGCTTGACCCATGGTTCGATGTTGCCGCAGCCGGTGAGTGCGAGCACAGCGCATGCAGCAAGCAATGCTGACGCTCGCGAGGTTGGAGCCATTGCCCCCTCCCTGACCCTCCCCCGCAAGCGGGGGAGGGAATGTTGAGATGCCGCTTCCCCGCAGCGGGGGAGGGAATGTTGAGATGCCGCTTCCCCGCAGCGGGGGAGGGAATGTTGAGATGCCACTTCCTCACAACCGGAGAGGGAGTGTTTAGATGCCACGTCCCCGCAACCGGGGAGGGAGTGGTGAGCCCGCGCTTCTCCGCAACGGGGGACTGAAAGTGTTGGGTTGCAGGCTCTAGTCATTGCGTCCCTCTTACACAAAACGGCTTGCGTGAAGGCGTCGCGAGCGGCAAGCTCATTATCATGACAGGCCGGGTACGGTGGCTCATGTCTGCGAGCATTGTGCGCGGCATCGCGCGCCGATTCCTGCTCCAGCCTCCAGCCCCGGTGCCCTCTTCACTCCTTCAACAGCGCGCGGATCTGGTTCAAGTACTCGCTCTCGTCGCCGGGCTTGTAGCCGCGGTGCACGTAGCGAATGTTGCCCTTGCGATCGATGAACACCGTGCTCGGCATCGCGCTCACGTTGTAGAGCTGACTCACCTTACTGTCTCTGTCGAACAAGATCGGGAACGATACCGGCGTTTGCTCAAGCCAGCGCTCCGCATCCTTCGTGTTCTCTTCGACGTTCACGCCCAGCAACGTGAAGCCGAGAGAACTGTAACGCTTGTGCATTTGATCGAGAAGCGGCATCTCCTGACGACACGGGCCGCACCAGCTTGCCCAAAAGTTGATCATCACGACCTGACCGCGCAAGTCCTCGAGAGACACGATGTCGCCATTGCGCGACGGCAGGCTGAACGTCGGTGCGACGGATGTGCTTGCGTTCGCAGCGACGATGAGCGCCATGCTCAGTGCGGCGGCGCAAACCCAGTGCTTGAAGCTCGGTGACGGCATCTTGGTGTACCTCCTGCTGCTCAGCTTCGATGCGCAAGTGAAGGTCCGATGGGCTAGAGCCACCTCGAGAGGTCCACCCACACGGCATCGAGAGACATCCGCCACATGGTCGCTCAAAAGAAAATCGACAGACCGAGATGCGCTTCTAAGTTATTGACGATCTTCTTCTTGCCCAGAAGATCGATGTCATAGACATGATCGCGCACGTCGAAGTGCACGGCGATCCAGTCGCTCGGCAGAATGCGGTAGCCGAATCCTCCGCTTACCGTGAAGCGATCGTCGCCGGCGAAGCGCGTGCTGCCGATGCCTGCAATCAGATAAAAGGCAGAGTTGTATGCTCGGTTCCTGCCGATGAACACCTCGCCAGGCAGCACATTCCAACCGGCTGAGAGCGCGTAGTACGTGTAGTCTCGCTCGGAGTCTCTCAGCAGCTCGGCCGAGCCGGAAAGATTCTCGTAGCTGGTGCGTCCCGCGCGAGACTGCCCGACCGTTGCTTCCAGGAAGAAATCCTCCGTGAGGTGGTAGGCGAGCCGCGCGCCATAGACCACGTTGCTCTCGAAGTCCTCGATGCTGAGGACACCGACGAAGGCACCCAGCTCAAAATCTTCGGTATCGATGCGCGGTCTCTTGATTTCGCGTCGCTCCACCTGCGGCTCGATGATCGGGCGATCCGATGCGGGCTCGCCCGTGATACTGGCCTGCTCGGTCGAGACTGGCCGGGGCGGTGTGTCGCCGCCGCGGCCGAGCCATGCGCAGCCGGGCAGCACGCACGTGCACAGCGCGATCAGAAAAAGAACGCGAAGCCGAGATACTTCCATTCGTCTACTTCCTCGTTGTCGTCGCGCTCCGTGAAAATGACATTGTTCCGATATTCCGAGCGCAACATGAAACGGCGCGTCAGGTAAAGCTGTAACCCGCCGCCGACGTAGCCAATCTGATCGTTGCGATCTTCGACCTGCACGAGCGTGGACTTCGGCTCGGTATAGATGATGCCGGTGCCGAGCGTGAAGTAAGGCGAGATACGCCATTCGGGCACGAACACGTGCATCAGCCCGATCGTCGCGCTGTAACCGTTGGAGAATTCTCCCAGGATGTGATTGACGGTGAGCTCGATGGACAGGTGGTCGCTGAAGGCATAGCCGCCGAACGCTGAGATGAGACTGGCGCCGCCGAAGTCGCCCGCCATCACGCCACCCTGCCAGCGCCGGCTCATGTAGTTCTCGCGAGTGGGTTCCTGCAGGTCGATGGGCTCGCCCGTCGACTCCAGCGTGGCGAGCATTTGCTCGCGCGCTACCCAGCCTTCCACCCCGCGATCGGTCCTGACCCGGAACCAATCCGTGCGGCGCTTGATGATCTCGACCTCGCGGCCGCGCTCGACGACGTGGAAGATGGGATAGCCGCGGCCGGGGCCCGTGTGCAGCTCGATGAACGGATCGGCGACCAGGACTTTGCGCGCACGAGCATCAGCGTTTGCACTCGCTGCAAACAACAAGACGAGCAGCAATAGCAGCGAGCGCCGCGAACTCATCAATTCTCCGGCACGGCGAATGGGTCGTTGTAGTACTGGGCGCCGATGTCTAGCCATTCAGCCAGCAAGCGTAACTCACTTGGCGACATGAAGTCGCTATGGTCGATGGTTCCGACCGTCACCCCCAGCATCGTGTTGAAAAACCGAGCGGAGGCACGGGCGCCCTGGACGCTCATGGATGCCGGGACAATGCGGTATGCGACGCAGGTCTCCACCATCGTCACTGGGTCGACCTCGGTCTGAATGCACTCATCTTCGAGCTGACCCATGTCGTTCACGCGTTGGCCGCGGCGGCTGAACAGCAGTTGCCGATAGGCACGGAGGTGATCCGGTTGCTCGTCGGACAGGCCATCCGAAAGGTCGAGATCTCCTGCCGGCACATCGACGATTCCGTCACCGGTGCGATCGACCGGCGCGTGACAGCTCGTGCAGGTGCCGTCGATCGCATCGGGAACGCCATCGCCGTCACGATCCGAGCGGTCTGCGCTCCAGAGCGGATGAATATGGATGGGATAGTGGATCGTGATGCGGCAGGCGGCCGTCCATTGAGACAAGCAGCTCGTGGTGGTCGGGGGCGGCACGGTCAGCGGCAACGCTCGCGCGTTGATGCTGCCGCAATCGAAGAATTGAGTCGGATCGGCTGGATCGCTTGGGAAGCCGCGCGCCGTCGTGGTGTAGCACATGTCCACCTCTTCGGCGGCCGAGGACATCTCCGGCCAAGGGTCGCGGAAACCGATGTTCACGCTCGGCTCGCAGGCGCCGCTGCACATGACGCGGTTGCGCGCCTCCGCCATCGTCTCGCCCATGTCGGCGAACAGCTCGGACCTCGTGTTCGGGAACGCATTCCCGGTTGTCGGTGCACCCGGATTCACGGATGCAAACAATCCGCTGCGGCCGTGCGAGATTGGCGGATTGGCATTCGGATCGTGGCAGCCGTTGCATTCGAGCGCTTCGCCTGGTCTGACCTGAAGCCAGTTCGTATGGCGACTTCCGAGCACGCCGGCCAAGCGGCGGCCGTGCGCGTCGACGATCGAGATGCTGAATGCGACGTTGGCCGGCACCTTCACTTTGACTGAGCCATCCGGCTCGATCGGCGCATAGCCAAGGATTTCGCGCATGCCGAGCGCGCGGTTCGGCCCGAACGCCGTGTTGGGCACCTCGCGCACGTCATCGTCGGGCTGCGAAACGGCTTTCTCGATGCGCAAGAAGCGCGCCGGGCGGTCGGCGTAAGCATTGTTAGCTGGGTTGCGCACGGCTTCGATACCGCCTGGAGCAAGATCACGTCCGTCCACGTCGTACACGCTGCGGATGTGCAAGATGCCGACGTCTTGCAGGTCGCTCGGATAATCGACGCCGGGCACGCGATCGAGGATCACGGGAGGCAGCTCGCGCGCCGCAGCGGCAACGACCTCTGTATAGGCGAAGCCCTCCTCAGGGGCGACGATCGGGCGCTGGGTGTTGTCGCGAGTGTCATAGACATAGATCCCGTAGAGCGGCGGCGCCTCGACCGCGTCCGGCCTCGCGAGCCGCTCGCTCGTGCACGGGACAATGCGGGAGTTTTCGATCAAGCGGCACTGTGACCAGCTCACAAGCAGCCGATCAGTGCCGTCGAACAACGGTGAGGCCATGCGGTAACGACCGCCGGGGGAAGGCCCCGGAATGGTACGCACGTCGGTCGGCAACGCCCGCTGCTGGGCCGGACCAGGCAAACCGGCGTTGGCGGCGGTGGGTTGTGTGTTGTTGACGAAGTTCACTGTATCGATGAGGACCAGATCGCCGCCTTCGTTCGTGCCGCGAGAGGGACGGATGAGTGCAAGGGTGCGCCCGTCCGGCATCGGCCTGGGTTGCATGAACTCGATCCGCGATGGGTTGCCAGATCTCGGATCTGGCGTGCCCGTGTTGTGGCTCTGCGCGCCGTAGAGGAGCTCGAGCCCCGTGCCGTCCGGATTGATCGTGTAAATGTCGAACTGGTCATCGTCGATGTGATGTTCCCAGCGCGTGAAGACGATCTTGCCATTGGCAAGCACGGACGGATAAAGGTCGTGGCTCTGATTGAATGAGATCTGTTTGATATCCGTGCCGTCCGCATTCATCACGTGCAGCACAAAGGCGGGCTCGCGAAACTGCAGGCTTTCTGTCTGCGCAGTGAAGGCCGGCTTGCTTTCGTCCAGCAAGATCGCTTGCGACTGACGCTGCCGCGTGGACGTGAACACGATACGCCCGTCCGGCAGGTAGTGGGGCATGATGTCGTGACCCTCTTCGGCGATCGTGTCGGAGGCAATCACTCGGCGCAGAACACGTGTCGTCGTGTCGTACTCCCAGATGTTCCAAGTCGGTTGGTCTTCTTCATCGGCGCCTTCGATGAATGGGGCGCGCATCGAAAACAGCACCTTCGTGCCGTCGAAGCTCACGCTGAGATAACGGACGTCGCCACGCCCTTGGGTGATCTCCCCGGTGAGATTGACGTCCGCAGCAGACGGCGAAGCGCGATCGCGCATATATAAATCTGCGCCGATCTCGAAGCGCAGGAGCTCGCGCGCATCACGTTCACGAACGTTCTCCTCGGGCAACGGACGTTTGATGTAGAACACCGGGAAGTCCAGCGTCACGGGGTCCATGTTCTGACCGCTGCCGATCGTGACGTCGGTGCCGCCCGTGCTGCTGTCACACGCGGAGAGCGCCAACATGCAGCAGGTCGCAAAGAGTGAGGCGCCCAGCGGGGAGGCATGAGCACTGCGCGAGATGACTCGAACGCCCTTGGCGTGGCCAGGCATTGTGTACTCCGGGTCGGTCCGATTTATTGTTCAGTGCGATCTTGGCGTGCTGACGAGTTGCGTGCCGAAACCAACAATTGCTCATCCCTGAAGCAGCAGCGACGAACGTCAATATCACGCATCATCGACGCGACATATTCTGTCATCTGTTAAGCCAGTCACAGAGCGCTCCAGACAAACCCTGATTAGAGGTGCGTGCTGGATACGTCATCGCTCGAGTTCGTGACGTCGCTCACATTTTGCGCCGCGGAGGCTGGCTTGAATGCAAGTCGCATCGCGGCAGCGAGACTATACGCGCGCGCGAGGCTACCCATACTGTCTCCGCACGGCGACGTCTGACACTTGAGACACTTACTCGCTCGAGTCGTGCCGCGTATATTTCGCGCGACTGTCGGAAAACATTAGACAAATGCGCGAACGCGAAGGAACTCGTGATTCGTGACGCCATAGAGAAGACTAGGGAGCAGACAGTCGAGCGACCGATCACACCGATCCCAAAAAAGAAGTCACGAATCACAAACCACCCGGACCTGGCATGAACAACATGAACGGCACAGCGGAACCGATGCGAGCATCGCCCAGGAGCGTCTCGGTGAGGACAGCGGCGATGTTGGCTCTCGCAGTCTTGGCGCTTGCGCCGCCGCAAGGGGAGGCATTCGCGGGCCCGCGCGAGCAGGCAAAGCGAATGTTCGATCGCCTCACAGGCACGCCGCCATCGAAGGAGCTGTTGGACCGGCTCGAGCCGATGGTGGCGACGAGTCCTGTCGATGCCGCGCTGTTCATTATGGATCCTCGTGAAGAGCATTCGCGCTACTTTTACTCGGTCACGCTCAAGAACTTCGCCACACCTTGGACGAATCGCGACCAGACGGCATTTGCAGCGCTCAACGACTATACGGCGACCGTCATCGGCTTCGTGCGCGACGATCGGGACTTTCGCGGCATTCTTTACGAGGACATTGTTTACGTAGGTCGGGGCGTCACGCCGGCGTATTCTCCTGTCAATAACGATCACTACGTCGCGCTCGAGACCGACAACGCCGATCTGCGCGTCGTGCTCGAAGCGCGATCACAATCGTCGCTGACCGGCATTCCGCCGCATGCCACCGCAGGGGTGATTACCTCGCGTGCGGCGTCGGAAGCGTTCTTCATCGCGGGGACGAACCGCGCGATGTTTCGGTTCACGATGCTGAATCATCTATGTCGCGATCTCGAGCAACTTCTCGATACGCGCCTGCCGCCCGATCGTATTCGGCAAGACGTCTCGCGCAGCCCCGGCGGCGACAGCAGCGTGTTTCTCAATAACTGCGTCGGCTGCCACAACGGAATGGATCCGATGGCGCAGGCGTTTGCTTATTACAACTTCGATGAGGCGCAGGGTCGGCTCGTCTACACCGAGGGACAGGTTCAGCCGAAGTACCTGATCAATGCGGACAACTTCAAGTTCGGCTTCGTCACGTCGGATGATGCGTGGGAGAACCGCTATCGCCTGCCGGGGCCGAATCGTCTGCTGGGATGGGATCCGAGCCTGCCGGGCCGCGGCAATGGGGCGAAGTCACTCGGCCAAGAGCTGGCGCATAGCGACGCCTTCGCCCAATGCCAAGTCGAAAAGGTATTCAGGGCGGTCTGTTTCCGCTCCCCCAGCACGCCACAAGACCACGCGCGCGTGGCCGCGAGCACACAGAGTTTCAAGCAAAACGGTGGCAACTTGCGGCGGGTGTTTGCGGAAGCCGCAGCGCATTGTGCCGGGCCGTGAGGGAAGTAAGAAGAATGAAGCACAAGAGAGCCTGCGCCCCCTCCCTAACCCTCCCCCGCAAGGCGGAGGAGGGGACTGTCTTCCGAACCTTTCGCTGTGCGGGGTCTCCCTCCCCAACCGTCCCGCGCGCAGCGGGGGAAGGAAGGGCTGCCTACAACCTACAGCCTACCGCCTATAGCCGCCTTAGACGGGCTCTGGGCTCTGGGCTCTGGGCGTTGGCTCGCATGGTGCGTGCGTTTGCCCCCTCCCTAGCCCTCCCCCGCTTCGCGGGGGAGGGAATTGCTCAAACCCGTACTGTGCGAGCTACTTCCTTAGCCCTCCCCAGCGCTGCGCGGACGACTTCCTTACCTCGCTCGTGCAATGCGCGGGCTACTTCACCGCTCCCCCGCGCAGCGCGGGCGACCTCCTTATCCCTCCCCCGCAAAGCGGGGGAGGGTCAGGGAGGGGGGCGCTCGTTGGTCCTCGCGGCCTTGAGCGTCTGTGTGTTGGTCGGTTGCAGCAGCGGTGCGCCGACCGAGGAAAATCCGGTCACCAAGCCGCCGAGTGCGGGAGCGAGCTACTCCGGACCGCCGCCTGCAACCGCAGACATTCAGGCATTCCGCATCAGCTTCTGGGAGAACATCCGCGGCGAGAATCGCTGCGGTGCTTGTCACTACCAAGGCGGCCAAGCGCCTACGTTCGCGCGCTCGGACGACGTCAATCTCGCCTATGAGGCCGCGAACCCGTTCGTCGATCGCGACCAGCCATCGCAATCCGCGCTCGTCACCAAGGTTGCGGGCGGGCACAACTGCTGGCTCGCAGACGCCGGCGCTTGCGCGAGCATTCTCACGACCTGGATCACGAACTGGGTTGGCACGACGGACGGCGTCGGCCGCCAAATCGAGCTCGTGCCGCCTGAGCCGAAGGATCCCGGTGCGAGCCGGCGTCTGCCCGCAACGCCGCCACCGCAGTTCTCGGCTCTTCACGATGTCTTGGTGACGAATTGCCGGGGCTGTCATCGCGCCGACGCGGCGACGGCCCAAGCGCCGTATTTCTCCTCGGACGACATCAACGAGGCGTATCTCGCGTCGATTCCGAAGATCAATCTGGACGATCCGGCTGCGTCGCGCTTCGTCGTGCGACTGCGTGCGGAGTCGCACAACTGCTGGGGCAACTGCGAGCAGAACGCGCAATTGGTGCAGTCGCTCATCCAAGCGATCGCGGATGCCATTCAACCCGAAGCCATCGATCCGCAGCTCGTCGTAAGTAAGGCGCTCAGGCTCGTCGACGGCACGGTCGCGAGCGGCGGCAGCCGCTACGACGCGCACGAGATTGCGCGTTACGAGTTCAAGACGGGTCATGGCACGATCGCCTACGACACGAGCGGTGTGGATCCTGCGGCCGACTTGCATCTCTCGGGCGATATCGAGTGGGTCGGTGGTTGGGGAATCAACATCCGCGCCGGCGACGGGCGGCCCGCCAAAGCGCAGGCCTCGACGACATCGAGCCGCAAGCTCTACCAGCTCATCACTGCGACCGGCGAGTTCTCCATCGAGGCATGGGTCGTGCCGGGCAACGTGACGCAGGAAGACGCACGCATCGTGAGCTATTCGGGCAGCGCGACCAGTCGCAACTTCACGATGGGGCAGACGCAGTACAACTACGATTTCCTCGTCCGCAGCACAGCGACCGGCAGCAACGGCACACCTCCACTTTCGACTGCTGATGCCGATCAGCGGTTGCAAGCGTCATTGCAGCACGTCGTGATGACCTTCGATCCCCTCAACGGCCGTCGGATCTACGTGAACGGCGAGTTCACGGGCGATGTCGACCAGCAAGGCGGCGGCACGCTCGGCGACTGGGACGACACCTTCGCCTTCGTGCTCGGCAATGACGTGAGCAACAACCGTCAATGGCAGGGTGTGATTCGCTTCGTCTCAGTTCACAATCGCGCGTTGACGCCGGAGCAGGTGCGGCAGAACTTTGCGGCGGGCGTGGGTCAGAAGTACTTTCTGCTGTTCGGCGTCGAGCACATCACCGGCGTGCCGCAGTCGTACATCATGTTCGAGGCGGCCGAATACGATAGCTACAGCTATCTATTCACGATGCCGAAGTTCATCAGTCTCGATCCGAACGCCAGACCGGGTCGCATCCCGCTGCGCGGCATGCGTATCGGCATCAACGGCTCCGAACCGCTCGTGGGTCAGGCTTATCGCTTGCTCGAGACAGAGATCACAGATGCAACGTATTCGCCCACAGAAGGGCAATTGCTATCGAGGGTCGGCACGATCATCGGCCGCGAGCAAGGCCCGGAGTTCGATGAGTTTTTCCTGTGCTTCGATCAGCTCGGCTCCCGCAGTCACGTGTGCTCGGAGCTCACGGACGGGATTGCTGCTGCGCCCGTCAACGTGACGCCGCCACCCGATATCGGTGTGCGAACGTTCGATGCCATCAACGCCACATTCGCGACGATCACAGGCGTCGATCCGCGCCACTCCAGCATTCGCTCGACGTACGCGAACGTGCGTCAGTCGCTCCCGGCCGTGAACGACATACAAGCGTTCCTGTCGTCCCATCAGACCGCGATTGCACAGCTGGCGTTTCAGTACTGCAACGTGCTGGTCGACAACGAGAGCGCGCGCAATGCCTTCTTTGGCGCACCTCTGCCTTCGCGCTTGGACGCTGCTGCTGATCGTCAGGCGATCACTGGGCCGCTGGTCAGGAGGGTGATCGGCGAGCTCGGATCGCAGGTCGCCACATTGCCCGACGCGCCGCTGGTGCAAAACGAACTCGACGATCTCATCGATGACCTGTGTCAATTGCAGAGTTGCGATAACGCGGATCGCATCAAAGAGGTCGCGAAGGCTGTCTGCGGTGCGGCTCTTGGCAATGCCGCCACGTTGATTCACTGAGAGGCGATACGCATGTTGATCATCAAGTCCCGTCGCAAACGCCCCTTGGGTCTCGATGAGCCGCTGCGGCACGAATCGCACAAGCGCCCGGTGACGCGCCGTGACTTCCTCGCGCAGGGATTTCTCACCGGCGCGGCGACGGTGATCATGTCGAGCGGAGTGGGGTCGTTGCTCGCGCCGCGCCGTGCACGCGCCCAGGCGGCCATCGAGCTGGCAAGTGACATCAACGCGATGAAGGTGGACTGCGGCATTTTACCTGGCGCCGGCAAGATACCGTTCATCTGCTTCGATCTTGCCGGCGGCGCGAACATTGTCGGCTCCAACGTCCTTGCCGGTAAGGAAGGCGGCCCGTTTGATTTCCTGTCGACACAGGGCTACGTCAAGCAGGGGCTTCCGCCCGACCAGCTACCGACCAATCCGGCCTTCGTCAACACGGAGTTCGGTTTGCCGTTCCATAGCGACAGCGCGTTCCTGCGCGGCATGCAGTCGGTGACCACGCCCGATACGCGCGCACGCGTGAATGGCTGTGTGATCGCGGCGCGTTCGGAGAACGACACGGGCAACAATCCGCACAATCCGATGTATTGGCTGGCGCAAGTCGCAGGTGTGCGCGGCGAGCTCTTGACCCTCATCGGTTCGCAGAATTCCGATTCGGGCGGCAACTCCAGAGCGCCCGCCACCTTCATGGATCCGGAGTATCGTCCGACCAAGATCGATCGTCGCAGCGATGTCGTCGGTCTCGTCGACACGGGTGAGAACATCTTGAAGTTGCCCGATGCCGTGAAAGCGCTGGAATCGATGGTGCGCATCAGCCGCGACGTGCTCGACGATCCAGACGTGCAGACGCGGGTGGCAGACGATGCAACCATCAAGAAACGCATGCGATGCAGTTACGTGAAGACGGCGGATACTGTCGCCGCCTTCGGAGATCCCGCCGCGCTCGACCCTCTGCAAGATCCACATATCACGTCGATCTTCGGAAACAACTTCGGCGGCGATCGCGAGTTCGAGAAGACCGCGGCCGTCATGAAGCTCGTCATTCAGGGTCTCGCGGGGGCGGGCACGATCACCATGGGTGGCTTCGACTATCACACCGGCGAGCGAGCGACTGGCGAGGCGCGCGATTATCGCGCCGGGCAGTGCATGGGGGCGTGCCTCCAGTACGCGGCACTGGTCGGCAAGCCGCTGATGCTCTATGTGTTCAGTGATGGTTCCTTGTCGTCGAATGGGCGCATCGACGATTCTCCGGGCGGCCGCGGCAAGGGTGAGTGGACCGGCGACAATCAGGCGACGGCTGCGTCCTTCTTCTTGGTTTACAACCCAACGGGACGTCCGCTGCTCATCGGCGAAGGAACTTCGTCGGCTGGCCGCCATCAGCAGCTCGGCTATTTCAGCGCGAACGGCGATGTCGTGAACTCGAGCAGCCCGGCCGCCAACAACGTCAACCTGCTCGTGCAGACGGTCGTGTTGAACTACCTGGCTCTGCACGGCGAGGTAGGCGTGTTCGAGAACCTGCCGCAGAACGCGCTGGGTCGAGGCGCGGCGCTGGAGTCGTTGATCGCGTTTGAACCGATCGTGTAAGGCTCGGGTTGGCGCCCCCCTCCTGACCTTCTCCCGCAAGCGGGGGGAGGATCAACGTTCCGCGCGTCGTAAACAGCATTCCACACGTCCCGCAAGCGGACGTATTGATGAGTTCCCAAGTGCCTCTCGCAAGTGGGAGAGGCGAATGAGCTGTCAACA
>Ga0079224_100002812_pt1 | contig 21483 bp, 19 predicted proteins | sample Stecom2015_FD_80414 | JGI IMG/M metagenome (GOLD analysis project Ga0079224, IMG submission 80414) | Agricultural soil microbial communities from Utah to study Nitrogen management - Steer compost 2015 | ecosystem: Environmental > Terrestrial > Soil > Agricultural land | place: USA: Utah...
CTTCCAGATAAAACCCGTTCGGCAGCTTCTCATTATTGGTATAGACTTAATCAAAAAAAAGACGTACAGAAAGCAATCGCAGAGAAACGGGCAAGGTTGAGAGCTATGGCCGATATAGAACAAGAGCAGATACTCAGGGAGTTGTTACAATGGGCATACTCAGACGCTACCGATTTTATTACTTTGAAACCTGAGGAGATCAAGGAGCTTCCGGCCGATGTAAGAAGGTGCATCCAGAGCTTTAAACATAAGAAAAAGACTTATTTTGATAAGTCAGTAGGTGCGCAGGTAACAGAAGAATATATCGAACTGCGATTAGTAGACAAAGCAACAGCCATTAAGGAAATCAATAAGCACATAGGTTTCTATGGAGCCGATAACAAGCAGAAAAAGACAACTATCAACATAGATAACGTGGATAGCATGAGTCTAAACAACCTGTTGCAGGTGTATAACGAGGGTAAAGACCAATAGAACGCCATACCATACCACCCTATAAGGTTGACCACAATAAACCACCCCCCCCACCACCCACCCAATGGGGGATATTGCCGAGCCTTTCTATCCCCACGTGTAAAATTTTTCTAATTTTGAAACTTTTGGTTTTTTTTTTGATTTTGGATGTGGCAAAAAAATTTTGGGGTTTGTTTTTGGATGTTTTGGGTAAATATTATTATTTTGGGTAATGTGGTGGATGTATTTGACAATTCTGCGATAAAAGGTGTATATTTGGGATAGTAGTGGTGTTTCATTTTTTTTGGTTAGTTAGGGGATTTGCTCAGTCATTAATTTGGCTGAGCTTTTCTTATTTGGGGTGTTTTGTTATGTATGCTAACTTTTTCTTATATTTGGGGTAAAATATAAAAATTTGTTAGATATGGGATTAGTTGTATTATTGATTTGGTTTTTGGCTGTATTGGTTGGTTTATTTTGTGGGATTCGTGTTGGTATTAAGGAGTGTAAATGGTAGGTTATGAGGGGTAGTTTTGATTATGATTTTGAGATTAATGAACGTGTTTATTTGAATTTACCTGAGTCTGATATTTATTTAGTTACTGATGTTCGTTTCTCGTTCAGTCAAGGGGTTTTATATGAAATAATGGATTCTAATGCTCAAACATTCATAGTAAGGGGTTTTGAAATAACAAAAGAAAAACAGGTTATATGATGGATATGTTGAAGAAGTACAAGTCTATTTTAAAGGCTGAGGGATTAACTGGCAAGGCGGTTTCTGAGATGACGGGTATGCAGTACAATGCTTATCGTGTTGCGACACGTAGTGGCCGAAAGAATCCACCAAGGTGGGTGTCTATGTTTGTATTTGCGTATCATTTGGGTAAATTTAGTAGTCGTGATAAATCTTAGTTTATGGGAATTTCGGAGGTTAAGCGACAGGAGTTAGAGGGGTTATTAAGTACGATAACTCCTTTTGACATTAGGGCGAATTTATTTAAGCGAAGGGATTTTGAATTTATAGTTACTGGGAAGGATGAGGATGGTGATGTTAGGACGCATGAGAAGCAAAGGAAGGCTTTAGAGATACTTACTTCGGGTCGGTATGAGGAATTGTTGTATGGTGGTGGTGCTGGTGGTGCAAAGTCCTGGACGGGTTGTGCTTGGCTTTTGTTTATGTGTGTTAACTATCCTAATACTCGTTGGTTTATCGCTCGTAATGAGTTGGGTGATATTGTGGATTCGGTATTGGTGACTTTTAATAAGGTTTGCAGGGAATATGGGTTTAGTGGATTTAAGTACAACGGTCAGAAAAACTTCATTCAGTTTGATAATGGTAGTTTCATAAATTTGATTGAGGTCAAGTATAAGCCCTCTGATCCATTGTATGAGGATTTGGGTTCTACGGAATACACAGGTGGATGGATTGAGGAGGTTGGAGAGATTAATCAAATGGCTTATGAGGTTTTAAAGACACGTACCGGACGACATTTGAATAGGAAATATGGGTTAAAGAAAATGCTTTTTATGACCTGTAACCCAAAGAAGAATTGGGCAAAGATGGAGTTTTATGATAAGTATAATAGTGGACTATTAGAGGATCATAAACAGTACTTGTCTTGTTTGGTTACTGAGAATCCGTTTATTGAAAAGGCTTATGTTCAGTCGTTGGAAAGGATGGCTTTATCGAATAAGGCACTTTATGAACGGTTGTTTAAAGGGAATTGGGATTATGAGGATAGTCCGGATGCTTTGTGTGATTATGAAATGGTGGAGCAGGTGTTTGATAATGACCATGTTCGTAGTGGAAAAACGTATTTAACTGCTGATATTGCTCGTTTGGGTAGTGACAAGGCGGTTATTTTTGTTTGGAGTGGCTGGAAGATTATTGATAAGGCTATTTATGATTTATCTAAACTTACTGAGATTGCAATGGCAATAGAAATCTTTAGGCGTAAATATCGTATTCCTAGAAATAGGTGTATTGGGGATTCTGATGGAGTAGGTGGGGGTGTTATTGATATGACAGGAATAAAAGGTTTTGTAAATAATTCTGCCCCAATAAAAGAGGGTAGGGAAACGCCTAACTACAGAAACTTACAAGTACAATGCCTTTATCATTTGGCAGATAAAATAAATGAGGGTGGTCTTTGGATTGCGTGTGACTTAAACGATACTCAACGTAAGGAGATTAAGGAAGAACTCGACCAGATTCGTAGTGTTGTGGGCAGAATGGGGAAACTCGATTGCAAGCATAAAGACGATATTAAGAAGGATATAGGCCGTTCTCCTGATTATAGGGATGCAATATTTATGAGAGTTTATTTCGACCTTAAACCCACTCGTAGACCGCTTATAACTAGAATACCAGGTTGATAAATATAATCTATTTTGTTTTAGTTTGTTATTATATTTGTATATTATAAGGAATATTTATAGTTTTACTTTAATTTTTCATACGTACCATGGTTTTAAGTGATAATGAAGTTTTTGAGATTATATCTAAAGGAGTGCAGCCTAAGATCGAGATAGCTCGTAAACAGGCTAGGAAAATGAATATGCACGTAACTGGACTTCGAGTCGTTGAATATTTGGAATCCTTAGACGACTATGAAACCAATGCGCAGAAGATCCTTAGAGAAAAACTAGTTAAATCCAACAGGTCGTTATTTTCTTTCCTATTAAGACCTACAGACAAGATATTCACAGCTAAAGGCGGTTCTATAAACTATAATGTTTCACAAGACAAGGTTGATGAACTTAAAAGGAATATTGGTGATATTAGTGATGGTCTTGATATTAAGAAATACCTTAAAAAGGTAGTTAAGAAGCAATATATCATTGACCCGAATGGGGTGTTATTTGTTGATATTGACAAAGAGGGAATGATTGAAACTCATATTATCAATACCAATCAGATATTTTGGTACGAGAATAAGGGTAATATTGTAAAAGCTATCATATTTGAATCTTATAAGAAGGAATTAACTAAGCAAGAAATTGAGTTCTATGAAAAACTAGGACACGGATATTTGAAATCTGCTAAAGAAAGGAGGTGTTTTAGGGTTATCGATAGTGAGACTGACCGAATTTTCGTTAAGGATGGTGATAATGTTTACGTTGAGAAAAATAGCACTATTCCAAACTATTTTGGTTATGTTCCCGCTATAATATTGGGAGATGAGAAATCGCCCAATTTTGATGTATTCGAGAGTATTCTACAGGACGTTGTTGAGGATGCAGACGAGTATTTAAGGGATTTAAGTGTTAAGACCGTTCATAAGCTATCGCACGCATATCCACTTTACTATGCATTAGAGCAGGCTTGTACACGATGTGGTGGTGAGGGTGTTATTAAGTACCAATCAACTCCAGAATCAGAAGTTATCGAGCGTGTTTGTACTAGCTGTGGTGGTACTGGTGAGAAAACTCGTGTAAATCCTTCTGACAAACTTATAATTAAAGCTCCACAGGAAGGGGATGCTCCTTTAAAGAAAGAAAATATTGCTGGAACTATATCTCCGAACTTAGAAACTGCCAAATTCTATGAAGATAACATAGAAAAGATGAAAAACAGTATGTTTCAATCGGTTTGGGGTACGACTTACGAGCAAGGAGGAAAGAGGGAAACTGCTACAGGTCGATTCTTAGATGCTCAGCCTGTAAAAGATAGACTTAGGGATATTTCAGATACCTTTTCTAAGCTACATAAGTTCTTATTGGATTGTTATGGGAAGGTAGTTCTTAGGAATCCTAAGTATGAGAGTTCGGTATCTTATGGGGATCGATATATTTTGGAGACTCCAGATGATATTTTAAAGAAGTATCAAGAAGCAACGAATTATCCAATTAGCGAAATCATAAATATGGACTTGCGTAATCAGTATTTTGATGGGGAGTTTCAGAATGACCCTGTATCGCTAACTATGTACACTAAGCTGTCTAAGATAGAGCCATTTCCAACAATGACACCGGAATCGATTTCGAAGATAGATTGGATTTCGCCAGTTGAAAAGGCTAAAAAACTATATTACTCCACTTGGGTATCAACGCTAACTAAAGAAAAGGCGGTAATACTATCGGAAGATCAATTAAGAGAAGATTTTGAAAATTACATAAATAGTAAACAATTAAATTTAATTAACAATGTCGAAAAATGATCCAAACAAAGAGTTCACTTACGGTGTAGAAGAAAAGCATAGAGGTGAATGGCAAGAGCTTTTACTAGGTAAAGGCAAGCCACAAAAGATTGTCCGTATTACCGAAAGGCAAGCGGAGATTATGAACGCTCAATCGGCTTATAGCAATTTACGCTATGTCAAGAAAGCTGAAAATAAGAAAGCGAAAAAAGACGAGCCTAAAGATGAGGTTGTAGACCAGGAAGAACTTAATAAAGTTCGAGAGGAATACGAAGAAGTGATGGGTAAAAAGGCTTTCCATGGATGGGATGCAGAAACATTACGTCAAAAAATTGCGGAAGAACAAGGTTCTGAGGAGCAAGGCTCTGAGGAACAAGGTTCGGAAGAAACAGAAGAAACTAAATCTTAATTTATTAAGTGATGAATAAGGAATTAATAAAAAGTTTAGCCAAGTTGGCAAAGGTAAAAGACGTTGAGGCATTCACCAAGGCGTTGGAGTCCGAGTCGGACACAGATTTTAAATTGGATACGGATAATTTAATTGTTCGTACCAAAGAGGAGGATTCCCAATTTAAGGAGAATATATTGGAGTCGGCTAAAACCGAACATTATAAAGCTGCTATGGAAATCCAAATCAAGAATATGAAAAAGGATTTAGGACTTGAATTTGAGGGGAAAAAACCTGAGGATTTAATTTCTGCTTATAAAGCTAAAATCCTTGAAGATGCTAAAGTTGAGCCAAATAAGAAAATCGAAGAACTTAATACTTCTTTAGAGACTCTTAGAACTCAATTAGGCGAAAAGGACAATGAGCTAAGCCAGTTACAAAAGACCATTGAAACTGACAAGAGGAAATACAAAGCTCAATCACTAATACCAGACCTTCCTGATAGTATTGGACTTAGTAAAGAAGAAGCTACAAGTCTTTACTTTATGTCACATGAAATCAAAGAAGATGGTATTTATAAAAATGGTGAAAAGCTAAAAGATAGCTTAGAGAAGCCAATTTCATTTGAGGATAGTATTAAATCTTTTGTCGAGGAAAAGGGTTGGAATAAAACACAACCTTCTGGTCGTGGTGGTGGAGCGCAAGGTTCAGGCGGACATTCTTCGTTACCAACAACCTTGGACGAGTACGATGCGTACATTAAAGAAAAAGGATATTCGGTAGGTAGCCAAGAAGCGAACGCAGTTTTAGCAGAAATGACTAAAACACAAAGTGAAAGTTAAACTATAAAATTTAGAAAATGGCAAATTTAACCGATACTCAATTATTAGCTGCAATTGCTAAAGCTAATAATGAGCTGCAAGATGCAACAGAGTTTAGAGATTATAAGCATTCGGCTACCAAGCTACTTTTGGATGGTGAGCCACTTGTGTTTAGAAATCTAAACCAATTGAAGAAGTCAGATGAGCAACCTACAAAGGTTGATTTAAACAAGCGAGTGTACAGAGCATCAGCATCAGCTAAATCAGCTTCCCACGCTGCTGCTGCATTCCCAGATTCTTTCACAAAGGATATTACATACAACCGTTTGGTTCAAACCTTTAAAGTGTCTTATAAGCAAGCAGACAATAACCGTTTGACGTATGAGAATATTCTTAGATACGAAATGAAAAACGCTCTTATGAGCCTTTATTTGGATTGGAGTGCTGCAAATATTGCATGGCTTAATACCAATCGTTCTCAGGTAGCTACTGATTCCATCTTAGCATTTGATGATACGACAAACTTCCAGTTCGATAGTGCATTGGCCGACAGAGACTTTTTGTTTGAATACATTAAATCTGCTATGCGTGCGAATAAGTACAATGGTATGATTGATATTGTAGGAGATCAAAGAACAGCTGCTCTTTACAGAAAGTTAGCCGCTAATGGACGTACCAATGCAGACAACACAGAGTATCAATTACCTAATACTACGCTAGTAGAAGAACCACAAATGGCTCTTACCGCTGATTCTGTGTCTTTTGCATGGGAGCGTGGTACTGTAGGTATGACTACCTGGAATGAGTTGTTGAACAGACGTGGTGAAGGATCAGTAGGTTCTAACCAAGGTTTATTTACAACTATGGCTGATCCTGTATTTAGCGGTGTGAATTTGGACTTGCATATCAAGCGTGATATTGCAGATACAAGTGGAAGTGCAGGTAACGTTCAAGACGTTGTTGATGAGTACGAAATCGCTCTTACTTATGCGCAAGAGGGAGCATGGCTTAGCACTGCAAATGAAACTAGTATTTTTAAATTCGTACAAGCGAACTCTTAATATAATCTTATGACACAAGCAGAGGTAAAAGATATATTAATGACTAGAATTGGATGGAAAGAGGACAAGACCATAACAGGTTTTGTTCTCTCACCCGATAATGCTCAAACAGACTCAGGTAGGTATTTTCAAAGCGAAAATCCTGCTGTAACTCTTTTGAACATTAAATCCGTTCAGCCCGTTGTTAATATTTCAGAAAGTGACTTTAATGACTATTTAAAAGGTTTAAAAGAACAAGTCATATACAAAGTTTTATCAGATTGCTTGGAGAGAGATTATATAAGCGATGACTTGATGGAATTATTTCCAACAGCTTTTGACAATGCAATATCGCTTAGGATGGTCATAGATGTCGCTGAACTCATTATGACTTCTGTAAGAAGTAATAGAATAGAAAGGTTCGGAGATAAATTTGTGGCTAAACTAAACTATGATATATATAGAGAAGCACCTAATAAATTTGCCGTTAGAAGCTTAAACTTTAAGCATTCTATGGGCATAACTACTAGGTATGCTTTTGAATTGGATTCATTGCAAAGGCGGTTTGGATCTCAGAGAAACAGAATTAAGACAATAACAGCAGGACAAGCGTTTAGAAATGAACTATACGACTTCAATAGACGTTGGAATTGATACTGTAATAAACAGTATTAAAAACGAACTTTATACTTTGCTCCAAGACAGATGGAGTGGAGAAATAGACGCTTATGGGAGAGTGTATAAAAATGTTGATGGACAAGGTAAAATCGTACCGGAAGTTCCGTTGGATAACAACGAGCTTACTAGTGCTTTTTACAATGACCAAAAAGCAGGGGTTTATTTCTTTATTGATAGCGACACTCAAAGCACAGAGGACGAGATTGTTTATACTAATGAGGTTAAAGTAACTTTCATGGTAGATCTTACAAGGATTTTACCTGATGAACCATATAGACCGGATGAATTAGCTAGACGAGACGTTGTAGAGTTTTTGAGAAGTATATCGGACGAAAGATATGGTATTGTTAGGGTTGAGAAGGGCATAAGAAGCGTTTTTAGAGACTTTGACATAGATTCCATACCATTCAATGATATTAGTCCTAATCATGTTTTTAGCGTTGTTATTGACTTAAATTATTACTTAACAGATAAATGTTCATAAAATGAAGAAATCTGAAATAAAAGAGCCTACCAAAGAAGTTAAGAAGAAAAGCATTCCTTCTAAGGAATATGTTTTGATTCGAGATGTTAAAGTTGGTAAGGTTTTGAGAAAAAAAGGGGAGAAAATTAAGCTTACTGAAAAGGGGCGAAAATTCTTCAAACAAAATAAATACATAAAATAAAAAAACCATGACAGTAGCAGAAATTTTAAATTTAGTCAAGTGTGGTTCGGATGGTATTTTAGGTACAGGGATTAAAGGTTGTAAACCATTCTTCAAAAAGGTAACAGCAGTTTGGCTTACCAAGCAAGGATTTGTTTTTCCAGACTCTCAGGACTTCACGGAAGAATATATTAAGTCTCTACAAGCTAGTGGAGATTTGATTGTCCTTAGAGGGATTAAAACCTTTACCGACAATACTCCTGATGACACAATAGATGAGTTAGAGGATGGAACTAAGCAAGTAGCAAGAGAAGGACTATATGAGTTCGCTCTTATGTTTGTAAACGGTCTATATTTTGATACCGCATTACATTCCCTTAATAGTTTTGGGAATTATGACGTAACATTAATTGACCGTGATGGTAACATCTTAGGAACTTCGGTAACAGGTGGATTCAAAGGATTTACTTTGGGTATGCTTCATAAGCAGAAATTCTCTTGGGCAACTGATGCTCAGGGAGAAAGAGAAGGAATAGCTATGCAATTGTTAGAGCGTGATGAGTTCGATGCTGATAAGACGTTTATCCAACGTAAGCAACTAGACTTTAATCCTAACAGAATTGATGGGGTTAATGAACTTGTAGTAACGTATGCAGCAGTTCCTACAGATTCTGAAACTACGATAACTTTAGATGTAAAAACTAAAATGGATAATAAGCCATTCACAGGACTTACATTTTCTGATTTCTTAGTTACAGTTGATGGAGCGACTTCAAATCCAACGGCCGGAGACGATTCAGCGAAAGCCGGAACATATGTTCTTACAGTTGCTGCTCTTTCGACAAATGAAAGTATCGCATCCAGAGTTTATGACAATCAAGGGAATAAGCCTGTAGTAGCTCTTGATACTGACCTTTATAAATCTAATATTGCTACAGCAGTAGTAGTGTAAATTTCGGTCAATGATAACCTTAAAGCCCCTCTAAATTATGAGGGGTTTTTTTATTACCTTTGAGTTATGAGTGTAGTAAAAAAATATATTAATACTTTAAAATGGATTGATAGTCAATTGGAGACCGTTGCTAATCAGTCTGTAGAAGCTAATATTGACACTATTATAATGATACTCCAAAACACACAGTTAGGACAGGGTTTGGATTCATTTGGTAAAGATATAGTACACCCCTCTAAAAGAGGTAGTGGAGGTGGATATGGCATTCCTAATTATGAGTATATTACAGAAGATTACTATGCCAAAGCCTTTCCACCAAGAAAAAGTAAGAGTGCCGGAGATCGATATAATATGGAATGGAGTGGTGAGTTTTTTGATTCGATGTTCGTAAAGGTTGAAAATTATGGTTTCAGCATACTTACTAAATCAGGAAAAAAAGAGTTTTTGGAATCTACATACCGAACAGACCTAACAAGACTAACAGACAAAAACAATAAAGAGATCAACGATAAGATAATCATACCAGCAATCTATAAGTTTATTTTTAAAAATTTGTTTAAATAATTAAGTTTCAATACTTTTACGTAATCATTGTATGCTTCCCAACGGTCGAAACTTCACGGAGTACCTACAAAGACCGAAATTCCAACTCCTTTGGAATCTACATACAAGATTAAATAATCAAAATATATTATGAAAAGAGTAGTTTATAAGGGTTGTTCTGACTTACCTATATATAATTTCTATAAGATAATCGAAACTAAGAATTTCAGTTATCTATATGTTCATTGGAATGAATACGATGATGATATAAAAGAGCATGAGGATGATGATAAGTTGTGGAGGGATATATACAATGACTATTGTAAACTTACAAACGATAACAAAACCTTATTGTATTATGATTTGATTTTAGAAATATCATGGTTCAAAAGCCGAATACAGGTAGTAACTAAACTTCTAAATCAGTTAATGAATGGTGAAAAGACAGACGAAAGGGTATCTATGTATGTGGAGGAGATTAATAAATGGAAATTTAGGATTGACAAATCCCGGCCGTTGGTAGATGAGATACAAAAAGTACTAAAGGGATTAAAGATTTCCCAAAACAAGATACGATTAAAAGAACAAGAGATTGAGAATTTAAGACTTTCGGATGAAGAAAAAGAGGATGTGTCTTTTATGAAACAGTTAGTTCAATTGGAGCGTTCTTCTGGACGAAATGAAATTGACCCTAAAAAAACAAGTGTAGAGAAGTGGGTAGCTATAATTTTAGATACTAAAGAATTACAGGAGCAAAAAGCAAAAGCACATGGCAGAAAATAATCACAAAAAGGAATTAATTGAAATCCGTTCCGAGATAAGACTCTTGGAAGAGGAAATGCGTAAGTTGGATTTGTCTGTGATTAGCTTATCTAAAAATGCTAGAAAGGCTTTTTCTACCATGAAGTCTATTTCTCCACAAGGACTTAGCAACCAACTTCAACAACAACAAATAATAATTGAAAAACTAACTATTGAGATTAGAAAACAACAGCAAGCTATTGATAAATTAACTGCTGCTAAAAAACGAAAATACTATGCTACAGCACAAGAGATTGTTGGACAAAGAGAACTAAGAAAAAATGCTTTATTGGAAGCTACTGCAACTACTAAAATAGTGGGTCCTTATGATAGATTAAATGCAAGGAGAAAGCAAGCTAAAAAAGTATTACAAGACTTAATAGCAGGCGAAAAGGCTTCGGAAGCTCAATTAAAAAAGGCACAAAGGCAGTACGATGTTTTAACAGCTAAAGTGAATAAAGCAAATAGAGCAACATCAAACTTTACAAATACAAGCTTATATGGTATAGCTAGAGGATTCAGAAACCTTTTAGGTGCATTTGGTATTGTTGGTGGTATTCAGATATTTGCTGATCTTGCTAGTAATGCTTTTAATCTTAGTAAAAGGTTGCAGTCTCTTAGATACTCTATGGAGATTATCATTCCAGATGCAATGGAGCTTGCTAGGACACAAGAGTTTTTAACTAAAACAGCTGATGATTATGGTGCTAACATTGTTACACTAACTGAAAGGTATATTAAATTCCTTGCAGCAGCTAAACAATCCAATTTCTCATTAGAAAGCACGCAAGAGATATTCGAGTCAATAACCAAAGCAGCAGGAGCGTTAGGACTTAGTCAAGATGAGTTGAATGGTACGTTCCTTGCTTTAGAGCAAATGATTTCCAAAGGAAAGGTTACAACGGAGGAACTTAGAAGGCAGTTAGGGGAAAGACTTCCAGGTGCATTTGGTATTATGGCTAAAGCACTTGGGGTTACTGTGGATGAACTTGATGATATGCTTAGGAAAGGTGAAATCCTTTCAGAGACTGCACTCCCTAAATTCGCTAAAGCCCTTGAAGAAGCTTATGGAATTGAAAACCAAAATAGAATTGAGACCGTTGTAGCTGCGCAAACTAGAATGAATAATGCTTGGGCAAGGTTTGTTACTCTTATGTCAGAGGGTGAAGGTTCTGGATTAATGATTACTGTTTTAAACAACTTAGCAAAATCAATAGATTTCGTAAACGATGTTTCTGAGAAATTGTTTTTGTCTTATGATGAAGGTTTGTCTACAATGGACAAAGCTATATTGTCTATGAATAATCTTTCGAATATAGCTTCAAAAACAGTCACTCCACTTGTGATAATAAATGATTTGTTAGGTATTAACACAGTATTATTTCAAGATCAAGCTGATGAGATCATAAGGAATAATAAAGAAATGGCTATTCAAGCTAAGGAAGCATATAAATTAAATACTGCATACGTATCATTAAATGGTTCATTGGCACCGCTCGTAAAACAACAGAAAGAATCTGATTTTAATTTTCCATTTTTACCTGATAGCGATAAAATTGATAAAGTAAGAACTTATGCAGATGTATTGGCTGAAATATCTGAACAGCAAGAACTATTAAAAAACTCAACCACAGAAGAAGCAGGAGCTATTTTAGATGAAATAGATCGACTAAATGAAGAAGCGGAAGCGTGGAAAAGAAGCAAAAAAGAAAGGAAAGAGGTAAATGAACTAATGAAAGGCTCTTTAGATTATTTTGAAGATCAAGTTTCAGCATTGGAAAAAGAATTGTCTGGACTTGTTTTTGGAACACAAGCTTATGAGGATAAAAAGAGAGCCATAGACGAAGCCAAAGAAGCTTTAAGGGAATATTATACTCTAATAGACCCAACAGCAGCTAGAGGGGAGTTTATTACCACACAGCGCACGGAAGAAGAACGTACAGAGGTAGCATCTAAAACCTTTGGGGTGTCTTTTCCTTTTGATGCTGATCCTGCGGTTATGGCAGTAGAAGAACTTAACGAAGCTATTTTAAGAACAGCACAAGCCACAGAAATTGCTCAAAAGAAAATGGCTGAAATGGGCAAAGCAAGAGAGTTTAGAAAGAACGCTCAGGAGACTATGTTCATGGTCATGGATAGCTTTTCTGAAATGTACAAGATTGATTTAGATGAATTTAAATTCTTGTTTGATGAAAAGGAAAATACATTTGAAGATTGGGCAAGTGCTGGAAAGGAAATGGTTGATTTTGTTCTTGATACTAGATTGCATGGTTATGAGGTTGAACTTCAAGAAGCGATAAAAACAAGAGATTTAATACTTCACAATGAATTAGCTACAGAAGAACAAAAACGTATTGCGAGAAGGCAATTTGAAGAAGAAGAAGCACGTATTAAAAATGAGAAAGCTAGAAAAGAAAGAGAGAATGCTTTAATTCAAATAGCTATTGACACAGCATTGGCGGTTACTAAATCATTACCTAACTTTGTTCTAGCTGGAATTGTAAGTGCTATGGGATTAGCACAAGCAGCGTTTGTGGCTTCTCAGCCGTTGCCACAGTTTGCAGAGGGTCATTTGGCGGGAACTCACGAGGGAAAAGCAATGATTAATGATGCCAATAGAAGTGATTATAAAGAGGTTGTTGAAAGAGGAAGCGGTGAAGTTGAAGTTTACAAAGACCGAAACGCCATAATCGACATGAAGAAAGGAGACAAGGTTCACAAGTCATTTAGCAGTTTCTTAGACTACCATAACATGAATGATATGGAGAAAGACATTTGGATGATGAACTTGCAGTCAATGGCAGGAAACACGCAATTAGGACGTGATAGAGATATTGTGAATAAGCTATCTACCCTTAACAATTCCTTTAATAAGACTAGCAGTGAAGTTAAAAAACTTGCTTCAAGACCTATTCAGAATACAGTTAAAGTAGTTCAACCAAGAAAGCCGTATTATGGATAATATAGAGAGAGTACAGAAAGTAGCATATTATATAGAATCAGAACCTTTTGGGAGAGTTCTTATTAAAGACACTCCGAAGGGTTGGAAGAATGATACCAAGTCTTATGAGAGAGACCCTGAAAGCAAATCAGTAAATTCTAAAACAAATATTAAATTAGAATTTTATGGTGATGGAGCGAAGCATTTAAGATTATTATTTAGAACTTATGGTGATATCATTTGCCGATTAACCAAATTCGAAATGGATACTCTTGACCCCCACGAACAAATGAAACTTTCATTTATCCAAGAGATTGACCTTAAAACGCTAGAATATGACCATAAAACAGGTTCAGCTTCTGTTGATTCTACAGAGGGAGGTTTGTTTAAGGATATTGTAAGTAGAAAAGATGAGGAATATGATTTAAAGGATAATTATAGTGCTGATGGTGATTTTATTGGTTCTTTAAAATCCTATCCGTTTACGCCCGTTGCTAGGAACATTTTAAGAAACAGTTTACTTGAAGCAAATGCCAATAAAAACTTTATTTTAAAGTCAGGATCATGGAGCAATCAGATCGTTGATGCTTATGCAGGAATACCTATGGAAATAGTGATTAATTCACATACAGAGGACTTGCAAAACGTTTTATTTAATCCAGGAGACTCGTCCAGAGGTGCGCATAACATGTCTAATACGCCAGGTACTCCACAAAGAGTTGGAGATCAGTTTATATTACAAGCTGATAGAAGGCTAACGGTAAATCTTAAATTTCACATAAGATTTGTTATTACTGATATACATGAGAATGACGCTAATGATAAGGTATTTAAGATACAATTTAGGGTTAGTAATGGAGAGGATATTGGTCTTGATACTATTACTGACATTAGAACAATAACAAACCCTCAAAATTCAATTAACCAAACTATAACCGTTGATTGGACTAGAGATAATTTCGTAATAGAAGAAGGTCAAAGCCTATCTATAGTTTATTACTCCTATGGGAACTATAGCGGTTCAGGAAGTAATAATAGGGCTAACTACTATATTACAGCTAATGAAGCATATATTCAAGTAAATGACTCGACTCCTTTTAGACAAACTACAAGTAAATGTATTAGAATAATAGATGCTTTTAATAGATTAGCAGCCAAGATAACCGGAAAAACAAATATTGTAAAATCTTCATTATTTTCCAACGGTGGAGAACTAGAGGACGTAGTTATTGATAATGGTTTTTGGTGTAGGGTATTTCCTGATAAATACATAGACGATGAGTCTGGGGAGGAACGTATTACTCAATTTGTAACGTCTTGGGAGGATTTGTTTAATGCGGTTCAGTATTGGCGACCAATGACATGGTTTACAAAGATTGAAGGTAACAGGGAGGTAATATATGTGGAGGATGCTAGATTTTCTCAAAACAACTTTAATGGAATTGATTTAGGAGAGGTGGATTCTTTTAATGATGAAGCAATGGGCGAAAACTTCTTTAAGTCTATTGAGATTGGAATGGAAAAGGATTTGGATTACGAAGAGATCAACGGTCTAGATGAGCCAAACGGTTTAAGTAAGTTTACAACGTATCGTAGACGTGCTGAGACGATATATGAAGCTAAGACACCTTATAGGATAGATTCGGTAGGATATGAGCTTACAAGGCGTAAAAACTTTCAAGATTACCCTACAGAGGACACTGATAGGGATGAAGATATTTGGATGCATGACGCTAAGCGATTAGGTGATGGTTATACACATAGGGTTTGGAGCGATGGGTTTTCGCAAGCTCCTAAAGGTATTTTTGACCCAAATAGTGCTTGGAATTTGCGATTATCACCTGCAAATAGATTAATTTACGGTCATTCATACGCCATAAACACCGCTTTGTTTCACTATCCAAATAAAAAGGTTAGATTTAATTCTAGCAATGCTAATAGTAGTTTAGTAACATATACCAATGGGGTTGAATTAAAAGAAAATGGGGAGTTTTTAATCTCTGAATTTGATAATCCGACCGTTGTTCCTAATATGTTTACTTTAGAAACAAGTTTAACACAGGAATTGATCGATCAATTTGATGGATATTCTACTATCGAGTATCAAGGCGATTTTATTCAAGTTCCTAACGTATTTGGAAGGGTTAAGTTTAGGTATAAAGGTGAAGAATATTATGGCAGAGTATTGAGTATTGATACAGAAGAAAAGGTTAAAATGGAATTAATAGAAGTATTTGTATAGTTATGGGAGCGTCACCAGCAACAATGAATTTTGAGTATCAGATTAATGAAGCGTTGCCTGCATTAAAGTCAACAAACATTACTCCTACTGATAATAGTGATTATTTTGGGGAAGGACCATGGATAAGCAGTAAGCCTTCATGGTTAAAAGTTACTAAAGTTTCACAACGGGAGAAACCTGCTGTAGCAAAATATAATGTTTCTTTAATTAAGAGTAAAGCTGATAACCTAAATGAAGGATTGCATAGTGGAACCATAGTGTTTGGGATGAAACGATTGAGTGGTAGACTAGATTCGGTTACTGTTTCGGTGACTCTTGAAATAACAGACCCACCACCCCCACCAAATCCTGAGAAGGTTACTTATGATTTTTCGGCAAATGGCAGTAATCCCTGTGGACTTATAAATGTAAACTATACCGTAAAGGGTGGAGTTGCTCCATATAAATTATATAAAAATGGAGTTTTAAGTGCATCCGGATTAGGTAGTACCTTTACCAATCCCTTAAATCGAAATGGTCAGCAAGTACAAATCGAGATTAAGGATACTAATAATAATCCTATTTCGGTCAATGGAGATATAGACCCTAATTCAAAATTTAATATAGTTGGGGTGCGTAGATTAAACCCTAACGATGTTAATATTAGTATTGGGAATTATTCGTCAGGTTCTACAGTTTCCGTTAGTGTTACATTCTTAAATAGTTTAGTAACACCTTATGAATATTCATTGGACGGGGTTAATTGGCAAAGTGAAAGTGTTTTTAGTGGTTTATTACCGGATACTTATACTTTGAGGATTAGAGATAAACTAGGTTGTGTTTACACAGAAGATTTCACTACTGATGACGTTATTGTTGAGAAACCGACCGTTGCTTTTATATCACAAGCCAATCCAATAAGATACGCTATTGTAGATTCAGCTAAAAAGAACTATTTTAATACACTTAGTTTTTTAGAGAATAGACAACAGCACTATACTTTTAAGCAAAAATGGATTGAAACTGATATAATCACAACACAGTTTAGGACTAATGCAGAATACATAAATATATATGCAGTAGATTGTCATGGGGCGAAAACTGAATTAGTACCAACTAGAGTAGCTGATAATACTGATTTAATAGGTTACAGTACCGCTACTATGTTTAGTTCTCCAAACAATATAGCATCATTGTATTATGGTAAAGTAGATTTGTTAGACCCAACAACGGAAGAAATTACAGATTCGGTTGATTATGTTAGCACACTTCCAAATTGGATAACAGAAGGCCAAGAGGTTGAAATATCTGGATTAGGTTTTTCAAAGGTGACTAGGATTTACTTTTCGGAAACTTATCAGTCATTAGTGGCTGAACTAGATTTCAGCTATTCTGGATCGGAAAATGAAAGAAATGTTAAGGCTGTATATGATATTCACGACTATGATGTGTATGAATTTATGATTCACATGACAGTAATGCCTAATGAATTTCAGGTAGTGATTGAGTTGGGTGATAGCTTTGATGATATTAAATACACCTATATTAGTGAGATTCAGTCTAAGTTTAAGGACAACGATAGGTATGTAGAAATCCAATACTATAATGATGTTAATGTTAGTGGTATGAATTATGATACAGGAATTAAGCATTTGATTAGAGTTGAAGCCTATCAAAATTACGTTGGTGAACATTCGGTTGAGGGATATAACGGGTATGAGAAGTTTTACGCTACGAGGTTTGAATTATTTAACTCGGAGAACGTAATATTTCCAAGACTAACCACAGCAATGGCACATAAGTTAAGGATTATATTATCACACAAAAACTTACTTATAAACAACGTTCCATGCACAATTGCAGAGGAAACAGAAATTAGTGGAATGCCATCAACAAACTTTAAGAAACTAACGTGCTTGGTTAAATTGACAGGAGAGGAGTTTATTAAAGGTCAATATGATGATTTAGCGCCTGTAACCGATGGTGGATTTGCAGGAATAGAGATAAGAAAGGATTTAGGTCTACTTTTATGGACTTATAACGCATAAATTAGTAATTTTATAATATGGCTAATAAGCAGACAATAATACTTACAAATAATCCAATAGTTGGTGAGTATATTACAATACGAATTACTAATGGTATCAATACACTATCGCTTTGGACTGAAACGTTTGTTAATGTGAGGTCTAAAAGTGGGGAGTCGACTATAAAAACAGATACCCAAAGAACAGCATATCAATATTCAAATGCGTTGAGATTTGATTATGGAAATGCTATAAACGTATCTAATTTCGATAATCAAGTTATTGTTGAAATAAAGGACAATGGTCTTATGGCTGGATGGGCATTTGTCAATCCATCGTATTCAGCAGCTATTGATTATATTACTGAGAATGAGACTCTACCAGACCCTCAGAGTATAAGTTTTGCTTATGAACCTAATATTTCTAATCCATGTGGTCTTATTGATGTAAGATATACAATTCAAGGAGGTGAATTACCTTATAGCTTTTATAAAAATGGTGTTCTTTCAGAGTCAGGAGTTACTTCCCCATTTGTAGATTCAATTGCCCGAAATGGACAGCCGGTTCAAATAGAATTTAGGGATTCTAATGGAAATCCAATACGTATTGGGGGTACTTCATCAGGCACTAAGTTTAGTGTAGTAGGAGTAAGAAAATTAAATTCAAATGACGTTTCCTTAGATATTGCTAATTATTCAGCAGGATCAAATGTAACGGTAAATGTTTCTTTTCAACATTCATTGGCAACGCCTTACGAGTATTCGTTAAACGGAGTTGATTGGCAGTCAGATAATAGATTTACAGCAATACCACCAAATAACTATACATTATATATTAAGGATGCTTTAGGTTGCGTTTATACAGAATCTTTTGTTATTGACGGAGTTACAACTTTATCTGAGGTAGTTTCTTATATTTCAGAAATTAATCCTATTCGTTTTATTCAAACAGATTCAGCCAAAAAGAACTACTTCAATACGTTGAGTTTTATCGAAAATCGGCAATTGCATTATAGATTTGTTCAGAATTGGATTGAAAGTGATATAGTTACCACCCAATTAAAAACCAATGCACAATATATTGGAGTTAATGCAGTAGATTGTCATGGGGCGAAAACTCCTATTTCAGTCGTTAAGAAAGTCGATAACACAGGACTGATAGGCTACAGCACCGTTACTTTATTTCGTTCACAAAATAACCTTGGTGCGCTTTATTATGGGGTTGTGGATTTACTTAATCCCGATACTGATGCCATAATTCAAACAAAGGACTATAAAAATACTTTGCCACCATGGATAAGTGAAGGCCAAGAATTAAATATAGATGGGGTTGGATTTGCTAAGGTTAATCGAATTTATTTCTCAGAGGATTATAATTCATTGGTAGCTGAATTAGATTTCGCTTATACGTCAACGCCCGTTGATAGTTCTGCAAAAGCAACTTACAATCTACAACCTTATGATCTATATGAATTTGAAGTAGACATGAGCTTAATGCCTAATCAATTTCAAATAACCATAGAGATAGGAAGCAGTGAAAATGACATTAAATTTGCATACATAAGTGAGATACAATCTAAATTTAATGATAATAAAAGGTATGTAGAGATTCAGTATTCAGATGATGAAAATATAGGAGGTATGAACTACCAAACAGGGGTAAAGCATTTAATACGACTAGAAGCCTACCAAGACTACCAAGGAGAGCATTCTGTGGATGGATATAATGGTGATACAAGATACTATGCTACTCAAATAGAACTTTATAATTCAGAGAATATCATTTTTCCAAGACTTACTACTGGAATGGCTCAAAAAGTAAGAATGATACTTTCACATGGAAATTTAACAATAAATTCTGTACCTTGCACATTGTCAGAAGGTACTGAAATTACAAATATGCCTTCTTCAAACTTAAATAAGTTGACGGCAAACGTAAAAATAGGAGGTGAAGAATTTAATGAAGGTCAAGCAGACAACCTAATAGATACCGAGGGAGGTGGATTTGCAGGAATTGAAGCCTACAAAGATTTAGGTTTATTAACATGGACTAAAAACGACTAATATGGGAACAATATCAAGTCAAACAGAACAATCATTATTACGGTTATTAACCAATTCTAAGCAACCATCTGAACTCGTTGAAGAATTTAAAGTATTAAGAGATAAATTAGTTGTTGTTCAAAGTGGGGTCTTAGACGCTACAGGAGTTAGAATAGGTCAGTCAAGGGGTTATTTAGGAACTTACAATGCTTCTATTAACCAAGTAACCTTACAAGATTCGACCGTTGTTCCAATGGATTCAGATGCAATCGCTGCCCCAGGAGATTGGGTAGTTGTATCTGTGGGAGGAACTCAAGACTTTGGAAGTGGAAATATAACGGTAATAGCAGGGGATAGATTAAGACATGATGGCCAGAAATGGTATAAAGAATCAGAATCGGTTTCTGCTTTGGTTGTTCCAGAGAATGGACAATTATTAATTAAAAGAGATGGTAAAACAGGGGATAATCTTCAAACAGGGGATTTAGTTGCTTGGAAGGTAGTAGATTTAAATGGTAGTCATGTAACGATAACAGGAGCAAAGTATTTAGGAGGTGATGCAAGTCTTTATCAAAGTTATGCACCTGGACTTCATGTTTACATTGATGGGCAGCGATTTAACTATACAGTAGGCATGGGAAATAGCGGTAACGAGCTTGAGGTAGGGGATATTGCAAGCTCTGGAGTTTTCTCTTATAACGGTACAAATTTTTTCGGAGACTTGATGTTAGTAGACGACCAAGCCGACCCCACAACTGGAGTTGGCACAACATGGAAGCCATTAAACATGAAACAAATTTAAATATTTATAAATGAAGCAATTAACTTATGTACAAAGCGCAACACAACCCAATGATAAGGGGGTGATTTGGGTTAAACAGGTTTTTAACCCATTAAGTACTGAACAACGTTATTATTCGCCCATTACTAATCAATGGGAGCTTATTACAAGTTCAATCGACCTGGAAATGTTAACCAATAGATTAAATTCTTTTGGAACAATTAACCCCGACAACATAAAGCCTAATTTAGGATTTGTGAAAGGAGTTGGTAACACTGACTACAATAACCTAGAAGTAGGCGACATTAAAGATGGTGAGGTATTCCTAAATGAACAAGGTGAGCACGTTATAGGACTGCTTATTTGTACCGATCTATCGCCTGAAACTTGGCGTCCTTTTGGTAGCGCAGATCAAATTAATCCTTAATTATTAAAACTATTTTGAAATGAAAAATTTAATAACATCATTTTTTTTACTTTTTAGCTTGACTATGTTTGGTCAAGATTGGCAACTAGATGGAACTAAGTATCCTAACGCAACAAACGAGGGCGATACAGTTAGTTTAGCAACAAAAATACCCCTTTGGGATGCCGATAACCTGCAAAATTATTTTGCAGAATTAGGAGATATTTTAGCACTTAACCCTGCTCCACCTACGCCGACATTACAAAGCGTAACAGAAGCTGGTGCGACAACTGATCAAGGTATACAAATTACAGGTCAAGCTGGGGTAAGCGTTATAGATGGGCTTAAATTATACACAGCGGGCTCCTCATCTATAATTCAAAATTATATATCAGGAGCCCCTAGATCGACTATTAATTTTTTACCTAACACTACCCAAATAGCGTTTCATCCGTCAGGTGGAGGAACTCAAACTATATTTAATATACAAGAAGAATCTATTTCAAATCCTGGAGTTCAACTTGATTCTAGGTTAGGAATAGAATATGCAATTAACAATAATGAAGCTGTTACGCTGGGTCAAGTTATCGATAGCATACAGGCTAA
>Ga0079224_100002813_pt1 | contig 21481 bp, 17 predicted proteins | sample Stecom2015_FD_80414 | JGI IMG/M metagenome (GOLD analysis project Ga0079224, IMG submission 80414) | Agricultural soil microbial communities from Utah to study Nitrogen management - Steer compost 2015 | ecosystem: Environmental > Terrestrial > Soil > Agricultural land | place: USA: Utah...
CGGCAGCCGAGGAGCTGGCGGCGACGGCCGAGGAGCTGAGCGGACAGGCCGAGCAGCTGCAGCAGCTCATCGCCTTCTTCCGCCTCGGCGAGGCCCAGGCGCAGGAGCGCAGCGCCTGATCCGGCCCGTGGCGCTGCCTCGATCGGACAACGGACAGCGGAAGAATGCGACAGCAGACACGGCCTGCGCGAGCGCTGATCATCGAGGACAGCGACGACGATCTTCTGCTGACCGTGGCGGCGCTGCGAGAGGAAGGTATCGAGCTAGAATACCGGCAGGTCATGACGGCGGCGCAGCTGACGGCGGCGCTGCAGGAGCAGAGCTGGGACGTAGTCATCTGCGACCACAACTTGCCGGAGCTGGATTCCAGCCAGGCGCTGGCCCTGGTACGGCAGCTGCAGCCGCAGCTGCCGTTCATTATTGTCTCGGGCGACTTCAGCGAGCAGGCCACGGTCGAGGCGCTGGCCGCTGGCGCCTCCGATGTGGTCAGCAAGGACAAGCTGGCACGGCTGGCGCCCGTGCTCTGGCGCGAGGTGCGGGAAGCGCGGGAGAAGCAGCGACTGGCGCGGCTGGCCTATTATGACGTCCTTACCGGACTGTCCAACGAGAACGGGCTGCGCGTCGAGCTGCGGCATCGCTGCCAGGAAGGCCGGCCCTTCGGTCTAGCCATGGCCAGTATTCGGCGGCTGCGGCAGGTAGCGCGCCATATCGGTACGCAGGCCGGAAGTCGCCTGGAAGCGGCGCTCAGCGAAGGCCTGCGGGAAACGGTGCCGCAGGGCGGTTGCCTGGCGCGGCTCGGTCCCGACCGCTATGCCTGGGTCGTGGCGGGGGTCGCCTCCGGCAAGGAGTTGCAGGAATGGATGCTGCAGCTTAGCGCCAGCCTGCCGCGCCAGCTGGCTCTGGAAGGCACCGCGTTGCCGCTCAGCTGGAGCGTGGGCGGCTGCCTGTATCCGGAGCATGGGCGTGATGTCGAGGAGCTGTGCCGGCATGCCGAGCGCGCGCTGAACCGGGCCTTGGCGAAGTCGGCGCACAGCCTGCTGTTCGATCCGCGTTGGCAGGACGAGTTCGCTTCCGGCGGGCTGGTGGACGCCCTGCGTCTCGCCCTGCAGCGTGAAGAGTTCTTCCTCGATTACCAGCCCCAGTTCGACCTGCGTACCGGCCGTCAGATCGGGGCCGAGGCCCTGTTGCGCTGGCGGCATCCCCGGCGCGGGGTGATCGCGCCGGGGGAATTCATCCCACTGCTGGAAGAGACCGGTCTGATCGTGCCCGTGGGCGAATGGGTCCTGCGCAGCGCCTGCCGCGAGGCGGCGCACTGGTGGCACCAAGGCAAGACGGCGCGGGTTGCGGTCAACCTGGCGATGGTGCAGTTCGAACAAGCCTCCTTGACCCAGACCGTCCAATCGGTCTTGGAGGACAGCGGGTTGCCGCCGGGGGCGCTGGAGCTCGAGATTACCGAGAGCATCGTCATGAACGACCAGGATCAGGTCGTCGCCACCTTGGATGAGTTGCGCGAACTCGGTGTCAGTCTGGCCATCGACGACTTCGGCGCCGGTTATTCATCGCTGGCTTATCTCAAACACTTTCCGGTCGATAAGCTCAAAATCGATCGCTCCTTTATCCGGGGGATCGACGAGGATCCGCGCGACCGCGCCATCGTCAAGGCTGCCATCTCGATGGCGCAGGCCCTGGGTCTGACCACCGTGGCCGAGGGCGTGGAGAGCGCAACGCACGTCGATTTCCTGCGCTCGCATGGTTGCGAGCAGGGGCAAGGCTTCTACCTGGGGCGCCCCATGCCGCCACAGGACTTGCCGCTTGCAAGAAACGAACAACCTTGACAAAGCGAAAAGTATCATGTTCTTGGCGTCAGCACTGACGAGAGACCTCGTTCGCGGCAATGACGAAAAAACCGCGCAAGAATGGAGATGGCGCTTGCTGCGGCTGTGCTGCGGTCTGTTGGCCTGCTGCTGGCTCGGCCTGGCGGTGGCCGAAGAGCCCAGCTTCGAACTGGGCGTGCTCCCCAACATGGAAACGGTCGAGCTGATACGGCAGTATCAGCCGCTGGCATCCTATCTGCGTGAGCAGCTGGGAATGCCCGTGCTGGTACGTACCCGAGCGACCTACGACCGCTTCGCGCGCGCCGCGCAAGCGGGCGAGTTCGATCTGATTGTCACCGCGCCGCATCTGGCCCGCCTGGCCGAGCAGGAGGGTGGTCTGCGGCCACTGGTAAGCTTCGCTGGCGAGCTGCGTCTGGTGGCGGTGCTGCCGGCAGGCAGCAGCCTGGAGGAGTTGCGCGCGCGGCCGGTGCTGACTATGGCGGTGCCGGATCGCATTGCCTGGGTGGCTTTGATGGGCGAAGCCTGGCTGGCGCAACAAATGCCGCAGGCCGAGATTCGCTTGCGGGCATACCGGTCCCACAGAAACGCGGTAAGGGCTGTGCAACAAGGCGAAAGCGACATCACCTTCATTGGGCCGTGATGCTGTCGCGCCTGGACGAAGAGCAGCTGGACGACATGGAACTGATGGGTACCGGGGTCGTCGGACCGAACCTTATCGTTTTGTGTCGGGAGAAGGCGGAGGGGTCCTGCGATGAGCTGGCGGTGCTCCTGGAGCGTTTTCCTGAGTCGTCCCATGGGCGGCGCTTCTTCGCCGACCTCCAGGCCGAAGGCTGGACGGCAGCGCCGGAACTGAGTTACTACGATTCGCTGCTGCCGCGACTGCGCGCGCGCATGCCCGAGCTTTAGCCGGCGATGACCGCAACCCTTTCCCTGCGCAGCAAGCTGTTGCTGCTCATGCTGGCGATCCAGCTGGGCATGCTGGCGCTGCTGCTCGGGAACGGCGTGCTGCAGATGCAGTCCAGCCTGAAGGAGCAGGCCGAGCTGCGGATGCGGCAAGTCGCCGCCAGCCTCCACCCTGCCTTGATCACGGCACTGGCCAACGACGATTTGGCCAGCTTGCAGGGACTGGTCGACGCCAGCCGCGCGGCGGGCGAGCTGGAGCGGCTGCTGGTCTTCTCGAGCTCGGGGGAGCTGCTGGTAGCCAGCATGGCGGCCAGCGGCGGCCGGGAGGAGCGGTTGCTCAGCGAGCGCATGCCGCTCGAGCTGGAGGGGCTGCTCTACGGCTACCTGGAAATCGGCATCTCCGACCAGTTCCTGCGCGATGCCCAGGCGGCGCTGCTGAGCCGCAGCCTGCTGCTTGCCGGCAGCGCCATCGTGCTGGCGACGGTCATGTTGAGCCTGGCGGTGCGCTGGATGATGCGCCACCTGGACGCCTTGCGCGCCGCCAGCGCTGCCTGGGCTCGCGGCGAGTTTGGCAAGCGGGCGCCGGTACGCACCCAGGACGAGATCGGCTGCCTGGCGGCCGAGTTCAACCGCATGGCTGAAGTGCTGCAGGAGCGCATGGAGACGCTGCGCCAGGCCCAGGAAGAATTCCGCGCCATCGCCGATCACACCTTCAGCTGGGTGTCCTGGCTGGGTCCGGACGGCCGAGCCCGCTGGATCAACCCGTCCATAGAGCGCATTAGCGGCTACACCGTCGCCGAGGGAATGGCATTGAAGGATTTCCTCGGCGATTTGCTGCATCCGGATGACGCCCCGCTGCTGGCGCAGATCCGGGAAAAAATGCGGCGGGGGGAGGCGGGCGACTGCGGCGAGCTCAGGTTGATCACCAAGCAGGGCGAGGTGCGCTGGATCCGCCTGTCCTGGCAGCCGATCCGGAGCAGCGATGGCCAGGAGATGGGCATACGCACCTCCATCGTCGACATCACCACCCGGGTGCAAGTGGAGCAGGCGCTGCGGCAAAGCGAGGCCCGGTTTGCCGCGGCGGCGCAGGTTGCCAAGCTGGGCCACTGGAGCTGGCGGCCCAGCGACAGCAAGCTGCGCTGGTCGGACGAGGTCTATCGCATCTTCGGGCTGGAGCCGCAGAGCCGCTCCATCACCTTTGAAGAATTTCTGCAGCGCCTGGTGCCGCCGGACAGGGAGCGGGTGGCGGCGGCGTTGCAGCAGGCCTGGCGGCACAAGGTGCCTTACCAGCAGGAATTCCGGGTCCTGCGCGACAGCGGGGAAGTCCGCCATGTCCACGCCCAGGCCCGCATCGAGCACGACAGCCAGGGTGAGCCGGAACGCATGTTCGGCACCCTGCAGGACATCACCGAGCGCAAGGAAGCCCAGCTGGCCCTGGCCCGCCTCAACCGCATCTACGCCGTGCTGAGCGAGACCAACAAGGCCGTGGTCCGGGAACGGGACCAGATCGTCCTGTTCCGGCGCATCTGCCAGATCATGGCCGAAGTCGGCGAGCTGCAGTTGGCTTGGTTCGGCGCCGTCGATTCGGAAACTGGCAATGTGGTGCCCATCGCCTACGGCGGCCCGGCCTCCGGCTACGTCTACGGGCTGCGCATCTCGCTGGCCAATCCGCAGCAGGCCCAGGGCCCCATCGCAACGGCGGTGCGCACCGGACGGTTGCAGGTTCAGCAGGACATCGTCGCGGTGCCGGCGATGGAGGCCTGGAAAGAGCGGGCGAAGCGCTGGAACCTGCGCTCCATGACGGTGGCCCCGCTGATCCTGCGGGGCCAGGTGGCTGCTGTGCTGGCGGTTTACTCCGACGAGCCGGGCTATTTCAGCGCCGATATCGTGGAGCTGATGGAAGCCTTGGCGGCGGACATTTCGTTTGCGCTGCATGCCTTCACCGAGGAGAGCCGCCGGCGCCGGGCGGAAAGCAAGCTGGTCCGGCTCAATGCCGAGCTGGAGGCCAGGATCGCTGAGCGCACCGCGGCCCTGGAAGCCGCCAACGAGGAGCTGGAAGCCTTCAGTTATTCCGTCTCGCATGACCTGCGGGCGCCTCTGCGCAGCATCGACGGCTTCAGCCGCCAGCTACTCAAGCACCACGCCCATCAGCTGGATGCGGTGGGACTGAACTACCTGGAGCGCATCGTTCGCGCCAGCGGCCGGATGGAGCAGCTGATCGCCGATCTGCTGCGGCTGTCCAAGATCGGCCGCCAGGCCCTGCAGCCACGCAAGGTCAATCTGAGTTCACTGGCGCAAGCGGTGATCGACGATCTGCGTCAGGCCGCACCGGAGCGGCAGGTACAGGTCAGCATCGAGCCGGAGCTGACAGTCTGGGCCGATCCCCAGCTGCTGCGGATCGCGCTGGAGAATCTGCTTGGCAATGCCTGGAAGTTTACCAGCGACAAGCCGGATGCCCAGATACGGCTTGGAGCGATACGCCGCCAGGATCAGCAGCCCATTCTGTACGTGCGCGACAATGGCGCCGGTTTCGACAACCGCTTCGTGCATCGGCTGTTCGCTCCCTTTCAGCGCCTGCACGCACCCAACCAGTTCGAGGGGACGGGCATCGGCCTTGCAACCGTGCAGCGGATCATCCACAAGCACGGCGGGCGCATCTGGGCCGAGGGCAAGGTCGGCGCGGGGGCAGTCTTCTATTTCACCCTCAAGGAGCCACCGTCTCAGGAGCAAGAGGACGCGACCGCGCTGGAGCCTATCGCTTGGTCGCAGGGCAGGGACAAGGCGCGGCCGTCAGGAGGGGCACCGTGACCGCCGAAGCCAGGCGAGAGCCGCTACAGATATTGCTGGTCGAGGATTCGGACGATGACGCCGAGCTGATCGTCTGCGCCCTGCGCGACGACGGCCTCGACTTCCGCTACCGCTGCATCTGCAGCGAAGCCGAGCTGTTCAGCGCGCTGGCCCAGGAGAACTGGGACCTGGTGCTGACCGACTACAACCTCCTCACCATTTCGGCTCATGAGGTCATCGCCGTCGTCCGCGCAGATCCGCGCGACATCCCTGTCATCGTCATCTCCGGCCATATTGGCGAGGAGGAAGCCGTCTCGCTGATGAAGAGCGGCGCCAGCGATTTCATCCCCAAGCACAACCTGGTGCGCTTGCTGCCGGCCCTGGAGCGGGAGATCCGCGAGGCGGAAGTGCGCCGCCGTGAGCGCCAGGCGCTGCGCGCATTGCGCGAGCAGGAGCGCTTTCTGCAAGAGATCACTTCGGCCCTGGGCGAAGGTATCATCGTGCTGGACGAGGACATGCGGGTCATTTACATGAACCCGGAGGCCGAGCGGCTACTGGGCTGGAGCGAGGCCGAGCTGCTGGGCAAGCCGCTGCACGAGACTGTGCATTATCTCAAGCCTGACCGCTCCCCCTACCCGGCGAACGAGTGCCCGGTGGCCCGGTTGCACCGGGACGGCCAGCGCTGCCAGGTCGATGACGACTACTACGTGCGCAAGGACGGCAGCCTGCTGCCGGTTTCCTTCGTCGCTACCCGCATCACCGGGCAGAACGGTGCCGTTCGTTACGTCAACGCCTTCCAGGATCGGACTGCCCGCAAGCAGGCGGAAGAGGAACTGCAGGAATCGCGGCGGCAGCTGCGGGAGCTGACCGCCTTTCTGCAGCGGGTTCGCGAGGAAGAGCGCACCGCCATTGCCCGGGAGCTGCACGACGAGCTGGGACAGATGCTGTCCGGCTTGCACATGGACGTCGATTGGCTGCGGCGGCGCCTGACCGACACCAGGGGGCCGGAAGCCGCTAAAATCGAGGCGATGGCGGAGCTGATCGACACCGCATTGCAGACGGTGCGGCGGATTTCCACCGACCTGCGGCCGGCGGTCCTTGATGACCTGGGGCTGGAGGCGGCGGTGGAGTGGCTGGTGGAAGGCCTGCAGTCTCGCACCGGCATCGACTGCAAGCTGCGCTTGGAGCTCAACGACGCCTATCTGGACGAGCCAATCGCCACGGCGCTGTTTCGCCTGGTTCAGGAAAGCTTCACCAACATCACCCGCCATGCCCAGGCCAGCCGGGTGCACATTTCCTTGACCATGGAGGGGCAAAAGCTGCGGCTGGTGGTGCAAGATGATGGGATCGGCTTCGACGTCACGGCCCCGCGGCCGCGTTCCTTCGGGCTGCTGGGCATGCGCGAGCGGGTGCTGGCCTTGAGCGGTGACTTCACCGTGGATAGCCGGCCTGGCGCCGGCACCACCATCATCGCCGAGATACCGCTGGATGAGGCAGGGGCCAGCCTTGGCTCGCCGGGGCGCTCGTTCGCCTGAACGCTGATAGGGGTATGGAAGCGGATCCTTGGAACAAAAAACTCGGCAAGAGCAGAGTAACCAGGCGCCGGACCTGAACCAGCTGCGCAGCATCAGCATGATTCTCAACAGTCTTGATGCGGCGGTTTACGTCGCCGACATGGAGACTTACGAGATCCTGTTCATGAACGACTACGGCAAGGCCCACTGGGGGGATCCGGTGGGCAAACCATGCTGGCAGGTGCTGCAGAAGGAGCAGGCTGGCCCCTGCGCGTTCTGCACCAACGACAAGCTGCTGGACGAGGACGGTCGTCCGGCAGGCGTCTACGTATGGGAGTTCCAGAACTCGGTCACTGGCCGCTGGTATCAATGCCGCGACCAGGCCATTTATTGGATAGACGGCCGCCTGGTGCGGCTGGAGATCGCCTTCGACATCACCGAGCGCAAGCGCCTGGAGCAGGAGCTGCGAGCCGCCGTGGAGCAGGCGGCCTGGCTGGCATCCACCGACGAGCTGACCGGACTGAAGAACCGGCGCGCCTTCTTCGAGCTGGGCATCCAGGCTTTCAAGCAGGCCAAGCGCCGTGGCCGGCCGATCGCTGTGGTGGTCTTCGACGTCGATCGCTTCAAGCAGATCAACGACAACCATGGCCATGCCGCTGGCGATGCCGTCCTGCGCGCCCTGGCCGTCCGCGCCCGCAGCGTGGTGCGGGAATCCGACATCCTCGGCCGGATCGGCGGCGAGGAGTTCGCCATCGTCCTGCCGGAAGCCGACCTCACAGTCGCCTTACGGGTGGCCGAGCGGTTGCGGACAGCGGTCGCCGCCATGCAGGTCGAGACCGAAGCCGGCAGTATCAGCTGCACTTGCAGCCTGGGCGTGGCTGCCAGCGCCACCGGCGACGACGACCTGGAAACCCTGTTGGGGCAGGCCGACCGTGCGCTGCTCCAGGCCAAGCGGGCCGGCCGCAATTGCATCAAATCCTGATCCGCGCCGCACCAACCCTGCCGCAGGAGCTGGCATGCCCACATGCTACACTGCCCGCTCGCCGCTGCGCTCCCGTCAGCTCTCGCCACCGCCGTCGGCTCAGCGCGAAGAAAGCGGCGGCGGAGCGCAGGTCGATCCGCTCCGAGTCCCGGAGCAAGCGATTGTGGGGAATGAATGACAATGCTGGAAAGAATCCGGCGCCGAGCGGCGGTGCTGGGCGGCTTGCTGGCTGGGCTGGCGGCCGCCGCCCTGCCTGCCGCTGCGGCCGAGATCGGCACGCTGACAGTGGTCAGCTCGTTCCCGCCTTCCCTTTACGAGCCGTTTCGGGCCGCGTTCGAGGCTCGGCATCCGCAGTGGCGGCTGCGCATCATCAATCGCAAGACCAGCTCCGCCATCGACTACGTGCGCAGCGACCGGGGCGCTCAGGTGGACGTGTTTTGGGCCTCCGCCCCGGATGCCTTTGAAGTGCTGAAAACGCACGGCCTGCTGGCCGTCCTGCGGCCGCGCGCCGTTGATGCGCCGAAGACGATCGGCGGCTTTCCCATCAACGATCCGGATGGGCATTACCTCGGTTTCGCCTTGTCCGGCTATGGCGTGTTCTGGAACCAGGACTACCTCGAGCGCCACGGACTACCGCCACCGCAGGACTGGCGCGACCTGACCGATCCGCGCTATGCCCGCCACATTGCCCTAACCCCACCCTCGCGCTCCGGCACCATGCATCTGATGGTGGAGGCCATGCTGCAGTCCTTGGGCTGGGAGCAAGGCTGGGCCCTGCTGCAGGAGATCGGGGCCAATGCCGCCACTCTGACCGCCCGCAGCTTCAGCGTGGTGGAAGGCGTGGCGCGACAGCGCTTCGGCCTCGGAATAACCATCGATTTCCTCGGCTTGACCTACAGCGCCAAGAACCCGCACAGCCATTTCAGCTATCCGCAAGGCGGCATTTTCCTGCCGGCCAGTGTCGCCATCCTGAAAGCCTCCCCCAACCGGGCCGCTGCCGAGGCGTTCGTGGATTTCCTGCTGTCGGCACCGGGGCAGGAGCTGCTGCTGCATCCCGAGATACTGCGCATGCCGGTCAGTCGCCGCGCTTACGCGCAGGCCACCCACCCCAACCCGTACCATTTGGCCGCGCAAAACGGCGTGGTCTTCGACAGCAAGCTTTCCAGCCGCCGCTACGGCATGGTGAACCTGCTGTTCGATCATCTGATCACCTACCGCTTGCCGCAGCTGCAAGAAACCTGGCGGCGCATCCACGAAGGCGAGGCGCTGCTGCGGGCCGCCAGGCCGGCGCCGGAGCAGGCCGCCCGCCTACTGGCCGAGGCCCGCGCCCTGGCCGGTGCTGTGCCGCTGACGGCCGAGGAAGCCGAGCAGGCCGAACGGGCCGCCGACCTGGGACGGCCCAGTCTGGGAGCGACACCGGCGCCTTCCCAGCAGGAGCTGGAACGCAGGCTCAGCGAGTGGACGGTGGCGCGCTTCGAGCGGGCCATGCGACTGGCCGAGCAAGCCTTGCAGCAGCTGCGATCGGAGCCGCTGCGCGCCGCGGACTCATGAGCGCGACCATGCGACGGTTTGGCATCCGCGCGCGGCTGTTTCTCGCCTTCGGCTCGGTGGCGGCTATGACGGTGGTGGCTTGCGTCGCGGCCTGGCTGTCGTACGCCCGGCTGGGGGGCTCGCTGGAGGAGATGAGCGGCGTCCACATGCCAGCCCTGGAGCTGGCGACGCGCCTGGCCGAGGAGAGTGGCAGCATTCGGGTGCTGGCGCCTCTGCTGACGGCAGCCATGGCGGAGCCCGAGTACCGGGCCGCGCGCCAGGAGCTGCGGCGGCATCTGGTCGCCATGCGGGCGCTGCTGGCGCGGATCGCTGCCAGCGAGTCGGCGGCGCTGGGGCAGCCGGGGTTGACTGAGCTGGTCGATGCGCTGGAAGCCAAGCTCGATCAGCTCGATGACAACGCTCGCTTGCGCTTTCAACTGGCCCAGCAGAACCGCGAGGCCATGGCGCGGCTGCGCTGGCTGCAGGCCGATTTTGTCGATGAGGCGGAACCGCTGGTCGAGGATGCTCGCTTCAACATCCGGCTTGCCATCGATGCGCTGGACCGCGGCGGCGAGCAGGACGCAGCGCTGCGGTTGCGGGAGGAAATCGGCAAGGCCGAGGCGGTCCTAATCGCCAACGCCAATGCCAATTTGCTGCTCGGCCTGCTGTCCCGGGCCGCCACCTTGGCGTCGGCAACCGATCTCGAAGCCGCCCGCCATTTCCTGGACGAGACCGCTGACCTGTTGCAGCAGAACGCTGTTGTGCTGGAAGCATGGCCGGACATGGTGACCCTGCGCCAGCTGATGGCGCAGCTGCTGGAGCTGGCCTCGACCGAGCATGGCCTGCCGGCGCTGCGGCAACAGGAGCTGGCGGCGCAACAGCACGGGCAGGCGCTGCTGGAGCAGACCCAGGCCTTGGTCTATCGCCTGAACATCGAGATCGCCAGCCGCATCGGCCAGGTCGGGCAGGCTGCCGCAGCCGCCGCCGAACGCTCCGGCCAAGACATCGCCTTCGGGCGCCGGTTGCTGCTGTTGCTGGCCATGGCCAGCCTGGCGGTGGCGTTGGCGGTGGCGTGGGCTTACGTCCACCGCAACCTGTTGCGCCGCTTGACCGAGCTGGGGACGGCGGCGCGGGCCATCGCCGCCGGCGACTTGCGCACGCCGGTGCCGATCAGCGGCGATGATGAGATCACCGAGATGGCGGAGGCCCTGCTGGTGTTCCGGGATACCGCTATCCAGGTGGAGAAGGCCAACGCCCAGGCCATCATCAACAACGCCGTCGCCGGCCTGCTGACCACCGACGAGCAGGGCGTGATCGAGTTCGTCAACCCAGTGGCGGAGGGGCTGCTGGCCGGCTCCGAGGGCCGCCTGCAGGAGCGGCTGCCGGCTGTCGACGGCGCGCGTGTGGCGGCGTTCTTCAAGCAGGTCTTGAGCGGCGCTATTGCCGATGAGGCCGCCGTGTTCATGCTGGAGACCACCGGCCGCCGCAGCGACGGCGCGCCGGTGCCGCTGGCCATGGGCATCCGCCCGTTCCGCCAGCGCCGCCGCCGTGGCTTCATCGTGACCATCACCGACATCACCGAGCGGCGCGAGGCGCAGCGCCTGCTGGAGCAGAAGGTAGCTGAGCGCACCGCCGACCTGACCCGTACCAACGAGCGTCTGGAGCAGGAAATCCAGGAGCGGCGGCGGACCGAGCGCGAGCTGCGCGAGGCGCAGGCCGAGCTGATCCAGGCTGCCAAGCTGGCGGCGCTGGGCAAGGTGGCGACCGGCGTCGCCCACGAGTTGAACCAGCCGCTGGCCGCCATTCGCTCCTATGCCCATAATGCGCGGCTGCTGCTGAAGGCGGAACGGTTCGGGGAAGTGGACCAAAACCTGGCCAAGATCTCGGACCTGACTGCTCGCATGGCCGATATTTCAAACCACCTCAAGCGCTTCGCCCGCCGCCCGGCAACCCAGCTCAGGCCGGTGGAGTTCGCGCCGGTGGTGGAGCGGGCGCTGGCCTTGTTCGAGCTGCGGCTGCGAGACGAGGACGTGGAAGTTATCCGCGACCTGCCGCCGGGGCTGCGGGTGCTGGCGGAGGAAATCCGCCTGGAGCAGGTGGTGGTCAATCTGATCAGCAATGCCCTGGATGCCATGCGCGGGCGGTCCCGTCGCCAGCTCAAGATTACAGCCCGGGTCACGGACGATGACAAAGTCCGGATCCACGTCGCCGACAGCGGCGACGGCATCGCCGAAGAGCAGCTGCCGCTGATCTTCGACCCCTTCTATACCAGTAAGGAGGTCGGCGCCGGGCTCGGGCTCGGCTTGCCGATCTCGTACAACATCGTCAAGGACCTGGGCGGCAGCCTCTCGGTGGCTGCCACCGGTCCCGACGGAACCGTATTCCAGTTGTTGCTCGACCATGCCTGAACAGACGACGCCAGCCGTATTGCTGATCGATGACGAAGAAGAGGTGCTGCTGTCCTGTGCCCAGACCCTTGATCTGGAGGGCTTCGCGGTACGGGCAGAGCAACGGCCGGCCGGGGCCCTGCAGGGACTGACCGCGGACTGGCCGGGCGTGATCGTCACCGATGTGCGGATGCCGGGAATGGACGGCTTCGCGCTGCTGGAGGCGGTGCAGGAAATTGACGCCGAAATCCCGGTGGTGCTGATCACCGGGCACGGCGATGTGGCCATGGCGATGCGGGCGGTGCGCGCCGGCACCTACGATTTCATCGAGAAGCCGGCGCCGCCGGAGCAGCTGGTCGAAATCGTCCGCCGGGCCCACGCCCAGCGCCGGCTGGTGCTGGAAAACCGTGCGCTGCGGGCCAAGCTGGCCGGGCTGGAGCGGCTCGAAGGGCGGATCATCGGCCACAGCGCTGCCGCCGCCAGGCTGCGGACATTGGTGGCCGACCTGGCCGACACCGACGTCGATGTGCTGATCCTGGGCGAGACTGGGGCTGGCAAGGAGGTGACGGCGCGTTGCCTGCACGACTTCAGCCGCCGTCGCGACAAGCCCTTCGTCGCCGTCAACTGCGGCGCCATCCCGGAAACCATGATCGAGACCGAGCTGTTCGGCCACGAGGCCGGTGCCTTCACCGGCGCCCAGGGCCGCCGCACCGGCAAGCTGGAGCTGGCCGACGGCGGCACGCTGTTTCTCGACGAGATCGAGAGTATGCCCATGTCGGTGCAGGTGCGGCTGCTGCGGGCGCTGCAGGAGCGCGCCATTGAGCGGCTCGGCGGCAATTCGCTGATTTCGCTGGACATCCGGGTGATCGCCGCGACCAAGGTGGACTTGCTGGAGCTGGTCGCCCAGGGCCGCTTCCGCGAGGATTTGTACTACCGCCTCAACGTGGTCACTCTGCCGGTGCCGCCGCTGCGGGAGCGCCGCGAAGACATCCCGCTGTTGTTCACCTACTTCGCCGCCCAAGCGGCGGCGCGCATGCGGCGGCCGGAGCCGGAGTTGACTCCCGAGCTGCTGGCGCAGCTGCTAGCCCACTCCTGGCCGGGCAACGTGCGGGAGCTGCGCAATGTGGCCGAGCGGGTCGTGCTCGGGATACGGGATCCGTTGGGCGGACTGGCCACCGCGCTGGCCGAGGAGCGGACGGAGCCGCTGGCCGAGGTCATGGACCGGGTCGAACGGGCGGTGCTGGAGGCGGCACTGGCCCGGCACGGCGGCCGCATCGGCCGCACCGCCGAGGCGCTGGGCATCATGCGCAAGACACTCTACCTGAAAATGCGCAAGCACGGCTTGGACAAAAGCCACTATCGGGAGGACTGAGGGTGCGCTTCTTGTTCCCTAGCTGACACGCCGGTCCGGGCATATTGTTACCATTTTTACCCATTTTTCGCTGGCGCGGCCGGATCGCTATTGGAAAACAATCGCTTACGAATGGCGGGGTTGGCTCGGTTTTTGCTGCCAAGGGGCTGCCGAGCGCCCACAGCGTGCGCAAGCAACCATTCGTGAGAGGAGTCCGAGTGTGAGAAACGCGATCAAGGCCCTGCCGCTGCTGGCAGCAGCGGTGTTCGCTTCGGCCAGTGCTCTGGCCCAAGGTCCGTCCGGAAAGCTGGTGATCACCACCTCTTTCCCGAACGACATGACTACGCCCTTCCAGCAGGCATTCCAGCGCGCCTTCCCCAAGGTGCAAGTGGAGATCCAGAACCGCAACACTAACGCCGGCGTCAGCTACCTGCGGGAGACAGCCTCCAACAACGTCACCGACATCTTCTGGTCGTCCGCGCCGGATGCCTTCGAGGTGCTGAAGGCCGAAGGCCTGCTGGAGCAGTACGTGCCCAAGGTTGAGGGCATCCCGGCCGAGATCGGCGGCTATCCCATCCACGACCCGGACGGCTACTACGTCGGCTTCGCCCTGTCCGGTTACGGCATCATGTGGAACAAACGCTACCTGCAGGCCCACAAGCTGCCCGAGCCTAAGGAGTGGAGCGACCTAGCGCGACCGGAGTATTTCGACCATGTCGCCATGGCGGCGCCGTCCCGCTCCGGCACCACGCATTTGACCGTCGAAACCATTCTCCAGGGCGAAGGCTGGGAGCAGGGCTGGCGCACGCTCAAGGAGCTGGCCGGCAACTTCCGCATGGTGACCGAGCGCAGCTTCGGCGTGCCCGACGGCGTCAACACCGGTGACTTCGGCATCGGCATCGTGATCGACTTCTTCGGCCTGTCCTCCCAGGCGTCCGGTTTTCCGGTCGGCTTCGTCTATCCGAGCGTGACCACGCTGGTGCCGGCCAACATCGGCATCGTCAAGAATGCCCCCAACCGGGCCGCTGCCGAGGCCTTCGTCGACTTCCTACTGTCTCCGGTGGGCCAGGAGCTGCTGCTGGAGCCGGCCATCAGCCGTCTGCCGGTGAACCCGGCCACGTACACCCAGGCGCCGCCCGACTATCCCAACCCGTTCCGGGACCAGAGCATCAGCGCAGCGGTGCAGTTCGACTCGCAGCTGTCCCAGCGGCGTTTCGCCGTGGTCGACGCGCTGTTCGACCAGACCGTCACCTTCTTGCTCGATGACCTCAAGGCAGCCACCAAGGCGATCCACGAGGCCGAGGCGCGCCTGCAGAAGAAGCCCGACAACGCGCAGGCCCGGGCCCTGATCGCCGAAGCCCGCGACCTGATCGCAGCCGTGCCCATCACGGCCGAGGAAGCGCTATCGCCTGAGGTGGTGGGCGCCTTCACCGTGCGCCGGCGCTCGCAACAGGACGTCGTGCCGCAGCGTCAGGCGGCCCTGGAGCAGCAGTGGTCCTCCTTCGCCCGCGACAACTACCGCAAGGCGCGCGAGCGCGCCAATGAGGCAGCCCGCCTGCTGCGCTGAGCCATTCGTGCTGCCGGCGCCTTTCGGTGTCCTGCCCGACCGGGCGGCTTGAGCCGCCCGGTCCGTTCATGAGGAGAGGTTATCCCCATGTCCACGACTGCCAACGCACGATTGGCTGGTTTGCGCTTCGACCTGGCGACCGCACGGCCGGGGCAGGCGTTGTTGGCCCTGTTCATCGCGTCGTTTCTGATCCTGTTCCTGTTCGTGCCGGTGTTGAAAGTGGTCCACGTGGCCTTTCAGGACCGGGCCACCGGCGCTCTGACGTTGGTCAACTTCATCGATTTCTTCCAGACCGACATTTTCATCCGCTCGTTCTGGAACTCCTTCTACGTTTCGGCCATGTCGGTGGTGCTGGCGACCCTGTTCGCCCTGCCGCTGGCCTATCTGACCTCGCGCTTCGAGTTCCGTGGCGCCGTCATCATTCAGACCCTGGGCGTGATCCCGCTAATCATGCCGCCCTTCATCGGCGCCGTCGCCATGCAGCTGCTGTTCGGCCGCAACGGCACGGTCAACCTGCTGCTGGATCAGCACTTCGGCTTCAAGATTCCCTTTATGGAAGGCCTGAACGGCGTGATCTTCGTTCAGTCCATCCACTATTTTCCGTTCATTCTGATCAACCTTTCGGCCGCCCTGCGCAACATCGACCGCGCCATGGAAGAGGCGGCGCAAAACCTGGGCGCAAGCGGCTTTCGCCTGTTCCGCAAGGTGGTGTTCCCGCTGGCCATGCCCGGCTACATCGCCGGCGCGTCGCTGGTGTTCATCAAGGTTTTCGACGATCTGGCCACGCCGCTCTTGCTCAACGTCAACCAGATGCTGGCCCCGCAGGCCTATCTGCGTATCACCTCCGCTGGCCTCGGCGATCCCATGGGCTATGTGATCTCGGTGGTGCTGGTGGCATGCTCGCTGCTGGCTTTGTGGGTTTCCGCACTGGCGATGAAGGGCAAGGACTACGCCACCGTCCAGCGCGGCGGAGGCGGCCTGAGCAAACGCCGCATGCGGCCTTGGGAGACCGTGCTTGCCTACGCCGTGATCGGGATCATCCTGCTGCTGGTGCTGGCGCCGCACATTGGCCTGACCCTGCTCTCCTTCGCCACCGTCTGGTCGTTCAGCCCGCTGCCTGACGGTTACACGCTGGCGCACTATCAGACCGTCATGGTCGAGAGCAACCAGTACATCCGCAACACCTTGGTCTACGCCTCCATGGCCGGGCTGATCGACGTGGTGCTGGGCACCGCCATCGCCTATCTGGTGCTGCGCACCAAACTGGTCGGCCGCCGCTGGCTCGACTACGGCGCTATGGCCGCGCTGGCGGTGCCGGGAGTGGTGCTGGGCATCGGCTACCTGCGCACCTTCTACGACATCGAGGTGCCCTTCATGGAGGGGCAGTCGCTGGCGACGTTCTGGCTCGTGCTGGTGATCGCGCTGGCCGTGCGCCGCCTTCCCTACGCGTTGCGCGCCTGTACCGCTGCCCTGCAGCAGGTAAGTGCATCGCTGGAGGAAGCCGCCGAAAACCTGGGCGCAGGCAAGCTGCGTACGGTGTTGCGCATCGTGGTGCCGCTGATGTCCGGCGGCATCATGGCCGGTTTCATCACCAGTTTTGCCACCGCCGCCGTCGAGCTCTCGGCCACTATGATGCTGGTGCAGTCCACCGAAGACGCGCCGCTGGCCTACGGCCTCTACGTCTTCATGCAATCGGCCGCCGGCCGCGGACCGGGGGCGGCCTTGGGCGTCATCGCGGTGCTGCTGGTGGCAGGATGCACCTTCATTTCCCATCTCATCATCGAGCGCGGCAAGGCCGGACGGGCCGCTGCGCCCGATTCCCACTGATCAAGCGGGGATGAATTCATGAATCAAGCGACAACGATCCAGAACAACGCGTCGGATACGGTCATCCCGGGCGGACAGGCGAGGGTTGGGTCCGCCCGTGGCGTGGGCGTCAAGATCGAGGGGGTTAACCTGTCCTATGGCGACACCCATGTGCTGAAGGACGTCAATCTGGACATCAGGCCGGGCGAGTTTTTTGCTTTCCTGGGACCTTCCGGCTGTGGCAAGACTTCCCTGCTGCGGCTAATCGCCGGCTTCAACACCTGCCAGACCGGTCGGGTGCTAATCGGAGACACCGACGTCAGCCGCCTGCCGCCCTGGCGGCGGGAGGTGGGCATGGTGTTCCAAAGCTATGCCCTGTGGCCCCACATGACGGTCTTCCGCAACGTCGCCTTCGGCCTGGAAGAGCGCAAGGTGCCACGTCACGAGATCAAGAAGCGGGTCGGCGAAGCGCTGGAGCTGGTCGGGCTCAGCCATTTGGCCGATCGGCGTCCGTCGCAGCTGTCGGGAGGACAGCAGCAGCGGGTCGCCCTGGCCCGCACCATCGTGGTGCGCCCCAAGGTGCTGCTGCTCGACGAGCCGCTCAGCAACCTGGACGCTAAGCTGCGGGTGCAGATGCGGCGGGAGCTGCTCAACCTGCAGCGCGAGCTGGGACTGACCACCATTTTCGTCACCCATGACCAGGAAGAGGCCAACACCATGTGCGACCGCATCGCCGTGATGTACGACGGCGTGGTGCAGCAGGTGGGGCGGCCGATGGATCTCTACGACGAGCCGGTCAACCTGTTTGTGGCCGGCTTCCTCGGCACGGCCAACGTGCTGGAGGGGGAAGCCGTCACCGACGGCTTCCGGCTGTCGAATGGAGTAGTCGTGCCGCTGCCGCAGGGGCAGTCGCCGACGCCGGGCGCCAAGCTGATGTTCCGTCCGCAGAACCTGCAAATCCGGGATCCGGACGCGCCGGCGCAGCCGGGCTGCGTGCGTCTGCAGGGCAACATCAGCTACCGTGAGTTCCTGGGATCCAGCGTGCGCTACACCGTGCGGGTCGGCAGCCAGGACGTGCAGGTGGATGCCCCGCACCAGGGCGGCGAGCCGCAGCGCGAAATCGGTTCCCCGGTGGCGCTCGATCTGGCCGTCGACAAGGTGCGCTTCCTGAGCGCATGAAGCGGAGGCGTTGATGAGCACCGACAATGCTCTCGCCGCCGTGGTCTTCGACCTCGATGGCACCCTGGTGGACAGCGCCGAGGATCTGCGGGCGGCCAGCAATGCCTTGCTGGCCGAGCTGGGCCGCCCGCCACTGGATCTGGCGACCATCAAATCCTTCATCGGCGACGGTGTGGCCAAGTTGGTGGAGCGGGTGCTGGAGGCGAGTGGCGGCGTGCCGGAGCAAGCCGTCGAGCGGATGCTGCTGCGCCGCTTCCTGGACATCTACGAAGCCGACCCCAGCAGCCGGACCCGGCCTTACCCAGGCGTGGTAGAGACGCTGCAGGCGCTGCGGAGCCAGGGGCTGAAGCTGGGGATTTGCACCAACAAACCGATCATCGCCACCCAGCGCCTGCTGGACGACCTGGGCCTGCGGCCGTTGGTCGATGCGGTGGTGGGCGGTGACAGCTTCCCGAGCCGCAAGCCATCGCCCGAGCCGTTGCTGGGTTTGCTCGCCATGCTGAGGGTGGCGCCCGCCCGGGCGGCCATGGTCGGCGACAATGAGCACGACGTGGCTGCCGCACGCGCCGCTGCGGTCGCCAAGGTGCTGATCATGCGCCACGGCTATTCCAGGGTGCCGCTGGAGCGGCTGGATCACGACGGCGTGCTGGACAGCTTCAGCGACCTGCCCGGACGCTTGTTCGAGGGAGGCGCATGAGCACGGGCTTGCGGGAGCTGATTTTCTGCCGCCATGGCGAGACGGAGAGCAATGTGGGCGGCTGGCTGGCCGGCTCCATCGATGTCGAGCTGACGCCGCGCGGCCGGGCGCAGGCGGCTGCGGCGGCACGGCGGCTGCGAGACATGGCCGTGGCCGGCATTTACGCCAGCCCGCTGCGGCGGGCCCAGGAGACGGCCGCGATCATCGCAGCGGAGCTGGGCTTGCCGGTGGTGACGGTCGATGGCTTGCGGGAGCGCTGCTGGGGCGAGCTGGAGGGTGGCGCGTTCCCCAGCGATCTGGCCCGCCCCGAGGTGCCTGGCGGGGAAAGCCTGGCCGAATTCGAGGCGCGGGTCGCTCAGGCGCTGCAAGGCATTCCCCAGCCGCCGGCAGAACAAGGGCTACCGCTGATCGTGGCCCATGCCGGCACCGCCTACGCAATCTGCCGCTATTTCGGCCTGCCTGCAGCGGCTACGGCGGTGCCGAATGCCGAGCCGGTACGGCTGGCGGCGGCAGTGCCGGTGCTCTGCTGACGCGGGCCCTATGCTGGTCGTCAGGCGCGCTGCAGCGTCTGCTCCAGCGCGCAGTAGTACTTGAATTCCAAGCCCAGGCCATCCGGGTCCACTAGCACGAACTTGCCGTGCTCGGTCGGCTGACCGACATCCTCCTGCCGCGGGCGCACCCGGAACCTGGCTTGTCGCGCTTCTAGCTGCCGCAGCAAGGCCTGCCAGCGCTGCTTGCTGAGAATGACGCCGAAGTGGTCCAGGGTGCGCCTGCTGGGGCCTGCTCCGGCCAGTTCCCCCTGCGGCTGCCGCGCCTGGTGGATGGTAACCTGATGGCCGAAGAAATCGAGATCGCACCAGCTCGGGCTGTCGCGCCCGATGCGGCAGCCCAGCGTCTCGGCGTAGAAGCGCTTGCTGCGCTCCAAATCGTCGACCCAGAAAGAAAGATGAAAGAGCTCGGCCACGCTTATTCCCTCGTCGGGAGGTAATAGAGGTGCGCCGCGGCGGGCGGCGCGCGATCCAGTCTACCGCAATCAGTACCGCATCGAGCCGGTCACCGGATTCCAGCGGCCGTTTCTGACCTGGCTGACCAGGGCTTCGTTGGTGCCGATGTGCTTTTCCTGGCCGAAGGAGATGACCGGTCCGCCGAAGATGTCCCGGTACTCGCTGATTTGCTCCAGGCCTGCGAGGAAGCTTTCCACAGTCAGCTCGGGACCGGTCTGCTCCAGCGCCATGACCACGATGTCGGCGTAGATGTAGCCGAGCTGGGCCGAGGCCGGCGGCTCGCTGCCATGGAGCTGGCGGTAGCGCTGCAGCCAGGCCTTGGCTTCGCCTTCGGCGGTGTCCTCGTACACCAGGTTGAAGCTGGTCACCGCATAGTAGCCCTCGGTGGCGCCGCCCTGCGCTTCCGATACCACGCGGTCGTAGGAGGCGATGTTACCGATCAGGGGCACGTTCCAGCCTATGCGCTTGGCGGTGCCGCTGATGAGTATGGTGTCGCGCAGGATGGTGCCGAGGATGATGGCCTCGCAGCCGGCGCTGCGCAGGGTGGAGAGGGCGCCGACGAAATCAGTGTCGGTGGGTTTGTGGCGCGTCTCCGCGGTGAGGCGCATGTTCATGGCCTGGAGCTGGTCGCGCACGGCCTCGACGGTTTCTTCCCCGAAGTCGCTGTCCTGGGTCATCATGCAGATTTTCCTGGCGCCCAGTTCCTCCACCGCGAAGCGCACGCCGACCCGGTTCTGGTCATAGTAGGTCGAGGTGGCGGCAAACTTGAGCGGATGCAGCGGGTGCGACATGGCACGGGCCGCCGTGTAGGGGAACAGGTTGGGAATGTTTTTCTCGAACATGCGCGGCAGCACGGCGTTGTTCATCGGCGTGCCCAAGGCGCCCAGCATGGCGAAGATGCGGTCGCGGTTGATCAGCTTGTTGGCGGCCTGTACCGCCAGCGGCACCTGATACTGGTTGTCTTCCACCACCAGCCTGAGCCGGCGGCCGTGCACGCCACCGTTTTGGTTGACCTCGTCGAAGCGCATCCGGATGCCGTTGACTGAGCCCACGCCCCAGCTGGCGACCGGGCCGGACAGCGCGGTATGGATGCCGAACACGACCTCGTCCCTGCTGACGCCCTTCGGTGCGGCCTGGGTGCTGCCGGCAAGCGCGGCTGCCAGCGCAAAAGCGGTGAATTTGCGGTGCATGGCGTTCTCCTCCTTCCTTGTCTTTGGCTGCCGGCCCGGCGCGGACCGCGCTAGCTGTACATGCTCTCGATCAGGTCCTTGTATTTCTCGTTGACGTACTTGCGCTTGAGCTTCATGGTCGGCGTCAGCTCCTCGTCCTCGGCGGTCAGTTGCTGCTCGATCAGGCGAAAGCGCTTGATGGTCTCCACCCGGGCAAAGTCGCGATTGACCTTCTCGATCTCCTGCCAGATCAGCGCCTGCACCTCTGGTGAGCGGCACAGGCTGGCGTAGTTGGTGAAGGGGATGTTGTTGTCCTGGGCGAATTTCTCGACGTTTTCCTGGTCGATCATCACCAGGCAGGTCAGGTACGGCCGACGGTCGCCGATCACCACGGCATCGCTGATGTAGGGCGAGAACTTGAGCTGATTCTCGATCTCGCTGGGGGTGATGTTCTTGCCGCCGGCGGTGATGATGATGTCCTTCATGCGGTCGGTGAGGTACAGGAAGCCGTCCTCTTCCAGGCGACCGACGTCGCCGGTGTGCAGCCAGCCGTCGGGGGCCAGGGTTTCCCGGGTCTTGTCCGGCTGGTTCAGATAGCCGCGGAAGACCATTGGCCCGCGCACCAGCACTTCGCCTGCCTCGGAGAGCTTGAGCTCCATGCCGTCCACGACCTGGCCGGCGCTGCCCAGCTTCATATGGCCGCGCCAGTTGGTGGTCACCGCGCCAGTGGTCTCGGTCTGACCGTACAGCTCGTACATCTCGATCCCCAG
>Ga0079224_100002814_pt1 | contig 21481 bp, 17 predicted proteins | sample Stecom2015_FD_80414 | JGI IMG/M metagenome (GOLD analysis project Ga0079224, IMG submission 80414) | Agricultural soil microbial communities from Utah to study Nitrogen management - Steer compost 2015 | ecosystem: Environmental > Terrestrial > Soil > Agricultural land | place: USA: Utah...
AACAGCGTGCCGCCGTCTGCCTCTTCGAAGGCCCCGCGCCGGACGGTGAGTGCACCGGTGAAGGCGCCCTTCTCGTGTCCGAAGAGCTCGCTCTCGATGAGCTCGCGGGAGATGGCCGCGCAGTTGACCGGGATGAAGGGCCGGGCGTGGCGGTGGCTTGCGGCGTGGAGTGCCTGCGCCACCAGCTCCTTGCCGGTGCCTGACTCCCCGAGGATGGTCACCGCGGCACTGCTGGGCGCGACCTTGGAGATGATGCCGGTGAGCTGCCGGATGGCCGGGTCCGCACCGATGATGCCGTGGAAGGGCGCGGCGTCCTCCTGCCCCTTCTCGGGGGCGGGTTCGAGCACCAGCTCGGTGCTGCCGGCGGTGAGGGTGGTGTGAAAGGGGACCTCGCCTTCGAACAGGCGCGCGCCTCCGAGCCAGACGCCGTTGGTGCTCGAGAGGTCGGTGACCCGGAAGTGGTTCTCCCGGCGGCTCACCCTGAAGTGGCGGGAGGAGAGGAAGCGGTCGTCGATGACCACCTCGTTCTCGGGCGCTTTGCCCACGGTGAAGGGGGAGCCGGTGAGGCGGATGACCCGCTCGCCCTCTCCCTGCCGGACCCGGAGCTGCGCTGCGCGGAAGCGCCCCTGGTGTTCGGGATGACGGCCGCGGACCTCGGTCTGCTGTTCCGAGGCGCGGGTTTCCTCGGTGAGGTGGGCTTCCGGGGGACCACTCTCCCGATAGACCGCGCGCCATTGCCCGAGCTCCAGGTCCTCACCGTCATCGAGGACGCCCTGGCTTCGCGTGGTCCCCGAGATCGTCGTCCCCGAGCCGCTGAGATCCTCGAAGCGGACCCGGCCCGCGTCGCGGATGAGGGCGAGCTGCTGCCTGCTCACGGCGGGATCGGGGATGACGACGTCGCTGCGCTCGCCCCTCCCGATCACCGTGCGCACAGCATGGAGCTGGACACGGAGGACCTCCTCGCCCCGACGAAAGAACACCAACTCCGACATGACTCCCCCCGGGCCGGGAGGACCGGCCACTCCGCACGTGGGCGCTTCACCACCCGATCAAGGACCCGCTTTGCACGTCACTGCGACTGACGCACCCGCAGGGCTGAAAGCTCCCGGACCGGTGGCAAGCGCCGTTCAGCGCCCGGGAGTGAACGACAACCGTGACAGCGTGCCTCCCACGCGCGCGCGACGGAACGTCGGATCGTCCGGGTCGGCCGGCAGAGTGTTCAATCCCATGCCGATCATGGGCTGCGCCTTCGCGAAGGCCTCGCTCGCGCGCAGCTTCACCATCAGGTCCACCCGGCTCGCATCGAGCCGCCGCGCCAGGTTGAGGGTCCCTTCGCCCTGAAGCTGCAGATCCTCCCCATTGCCGGAGAGGGTGAGCGTCCCGACGCCTTCCTCGATGGGGAGGGTGAGGGTGAGGTCGCCGAGCCGCGCCGAGGGGAGATCCAGCGGGAGGGCGCCGGGAAGGGTGCCGCCGTTGAGCTGGGTCCCGGCGAGCTGCAGGGCCAGCTCCCCGTTCGCCTTGGAGAAGTCGGCGGCGCCGGTGTCGAGTTTGGGCATGGAGAGGTCCAGCTCCCCCTGGAGCAGCCCTTCCAGATCGAGCCCGGTGTAGCCCAGGAAGTTGCCCCGCTGGGGGTTGAGCCCCTCGAGCGAGACCTGCAGATCCGCATCGCCCAACAGGCCCCAGGAGCCCACCGCATCGCCGCCCATGAGGTCGGCGTGGACGCGGACGCCCAGCGGCAGCAGCGACGGACGCACCGCGACCCGGTCGATGAGCAGCGCCCGGGTGGTGTCCGGGATCCCCTCGGGGCTGTCCGGGATGAGCTGCACCGCCTCGAGCTTCATGCCGAAGAGGGCGGGACCCGCACGCCGGACCGCCAGCGCCATCCCCGCCTGCTCAGCCTGGATGACCAGGCGCTGGCGCAGCACCTCATAGGGGAAGGTGAGCCAGAGGAAGAGCAGGAGCGAGAAGAGGGTGAAGGCCAGGTAGCCGATCGCGGTCAGGCCGCGGGTGCTCAGATTCTTGAAGCGCATGCGTTCTCCCCTGGGAGGCGCCGGAGGCAGGCGTCGGTCGCCGCCCTCACGGAGAGGTGGTGGGTTCCGCCGCCTGCTGATCCAGGCGATAGGCAGAGACATTGACGTTGGCGGTGAGGTTCTCCGCCTGTGGGCGGGGTTCGATGCGCAGGTAGGTGGTCTGCACCACCCCGGGGCCGCGCTCCACCGCCGAAAGGAAGTCGACGAGCTCGCGCACGGTGATGTCGGCGAGCGTGAGATCCACCCGCGACTCCAGCACCCGGCCGTCGCCCACCGGCGCCTCACCGCGCGGGTTCATGGTGGGGATGGTCAGCCCGGCCTGGGTGGCGCGCTGCTCGAGGAGGCTCAACAGCCGCACGTTGCTGGCAGAGAGCTGCTGCTCGGCCGCACGTCGCTGGGCCTGAGCCTGGCTGTAGTTGCCGGCAAGCGCCCGGACCTGCTCGAGTTGATCGCGCTTGGCCTCGGTGCGGGAGCGGATGCTGCGCGCGCTGTTGTCGAAGGTGATGATCAGGATGAAGAAGAGGACGATGACGAAGACCGGGATGAGCGCCAGCACCATGCGCTGCTCGCGCGTGGAGAGAGCCTCGAACTTCGTCTGGAGCTGCGCCCAGGCCTGCTTGAGGGATTCCATGATGTCGTCTCAGCCCTGGGGGGCCGCCTCCGCTGCATCGCACGCCACCTGGATCTCGAGCCCGAAGCTGGTCCGGTTGTCGCGCGTGGTCTCCACCCGCCCCGGCTCCACCTGCGGGAAGCACCGGTGCTTCTCCAGGGCGGCGGACATGTCATCGACGGCCGCGCGGCTGCTGGTGGTCCCGCGCAGGCTGATGCGATCGAGGCCCACCTCGACGCGATCGAGGGTGATGTCCGGGCCGTCGGGCAGGGCGGCGACGACCTCGGCGAGCAGCTGGGTCGCGGTCTGCTTGGGAATGCTGCTGATGGGGCTCTCCTGGCCGGCCATGAGGTTCAGGGCGCGCGCATAGTCCTTCTCGCAGGTCCCCAGGGTCCGCTGGGTCAGCGCGCAGAGGGCCGCATCGACCTTCGCCTCCTCGCGCCGGAGCAGGGAGTTGCGGACGAGCCCCGAGAAGACGAAGAGCAGCAACAGGGTCGCCGCAAAAGCCACCAGGAGCCCCACGCGATCCTTGAGGAAGTCGAAGTCGCCCTTGAAGGCCAGGGGCCCGCGGCGGAAGTTGAACCGCGGGGAGCGCGCGGTCGGTGCCGTGCCCCGCAGGACCAGCGCATGGACCTGGCCCGCGGAGATTGCGTGGTCGGGTTCCAGGCCGCGGGTCCGGGCCAGGTCTCCTCCCGTCGGCAGCCGCTCCACCGGCATCCCGAGCTCGCGGCTCAGGTAGGTGTCAATCGCCGCGGCTTCGGCGCTGCCACCGCAGAGGTAGAGGCGCCGGATGGGGCGCTGCGCACGGGTGGACATGGCGCGCAGGGTCGGACGCAGCTCGCGCAGCAGTGGCTGCAGCCCCCGGACCATGGCCTCATGGACGCGGCGGGCATCGGCGCGCACCGCAGAGGCATCGAAGGTGCCCTGGGCGTGTTTGAGCTCCTCGGCATCCTCGGGGTCGAGTTGCAGCTCGTTGCAGACGGCGCGGGTGACGTCGAATCCACCCGCGGCGAACGTGCGTGCGCCCAGCAGTCCCTGCCCGGGAATGCCCACCGCGACGTTGGTGCGGCGGTGCCCGATGTCCACGACGGCCACGAGCCCCGCCGGGTCGTCGCCGACCTCGAGCAGAGGAGGGGTCTGGGTATAGAGGTTCTGCAGCGCCACCGCCGGATGGGTGACCACGCGCGGATCGATCCCCTGCTCCTGCAGCATCGAGAGCAGGGAGAACAGCTCCTCGCGCCGCACCACCCCCACCAGCAGCTCGTTGCCCCGGGGACCCGGCGCGCCCATCGGCTGGTAGTCGTAGAAGACCGCGTCCAGATCCACCGGAAGCACCCCTTCGATCTCGAACGGGAGGGTGGCCTCGATGCGCTTCGGATCCGAGAAGGGCAGGTTGATGGGGTGGGTGGCCAGGGACGGGCCGGGCAGCGAGATCACCGTCAGATCCGGCACGCCCCCCGGCACCAGCTCGATCAACCGGGCCAGCGCGGCACGCCGGGCGGCTTCGGGGTCCTCGACGTTCTGGGGCAGCGGCACCTCGACGAACGTCCGCGCCGACGACGCCTTCTGGGACGTGTCGTGCAGAAGCGCCTTGAAGGACCAGCTGCCGAGATCGAGCCCGAGAATGCGGGCCATGGCTATTCCTCTCTCCAGTAGACCAGCCGCCCGAACGTCCCATCCTGGGCTCCGTTGCGGACGACGGCCGTAAGGGTCTTGGTCACGTTTCCGGATTCTCCAACCGAACGGATGGAGAAGGTCTCGCTGGTGTCACTGACCAGCCGCGCGACCGAGCTGCTGTTGGTGATGGCGGGGTTCACCGTCAGGCCCGAGGCCTGGAGGATGGTGATGAAGTCCTGCACGGACATGGCCAGGAAGCTGAACATGCGCGCCCCGCGGATGGTCTCGATGAGCTCCTGCACGAAGAGCGGGTTCTGGAGGTTGGGGCTCAGCCGACCGGTGGGGCTCACCGGATCCAGAACGGTCAGGATGGCCGCATAGAGCAACATGGGGTCATCCGAGTTGATGTTCAGGTTGCGGTTGACGTCCGGAAACACCGTGAGGCGGTCTCCGAAGGCCGCCATGAAGCGGTCGTTGACGCCGTGGACCCTGTAGAGCTCCTGCAGCGAGTCGAAGGGCGCGTTTTTGGCGACGTAGCGCGGCTCGAACGACTGGTAGGGCCCGTTCTCATCACCGAAGCCCTGGACGAAGGGGGAGGTGAGCAGCGTCTGCGGATTGATCGCATCGCCGTTCTCGTCCGGGTCAATCCAGTCCTTCATGGCGATGATCACGTCCTGCGGGGTGACGCGGACGCGGTTGCTGTCCTCGCCCTCGAAGAGGAACTCGAACCGCTCGTCCCCCATCAGATCCAGCAGGGCCTGCACCGTCGCCGCATCCGCACCGCCCAGCGCGTTGAGGCGCTGGACGTTGATCTTCTGCTCCTCGTCGGCGAGCTCGGTGAGGAAGCACCCGTTGAAGGTGCCGAAGTTGCGCTGCGCCTGCTCCTCGGCCACGCCGGGGAACTCGGTGTCGAAGCTGTTCTCCAGGCGGGTGGGCGCGCGCCTCGGGGCCGCGGCGCCCGTGTCCGCTTCGGGAACCAGCCCCTTGAGGAGATGGCAGTCCACGCGGGCCATCTTCCACAGCTGGATGTTGAGGGTCTGGCTCTGCGCCTGGCCGCCCGCACCCGCAGCGCCGCCTCCCATTCCGAGCATGTCACCCAGACCGGGAGGCAGCTGGATCTGGTTCACCTGCTTCTGGAACGAGAGCAGGAGCCGTGAGAGCCCCACGCCGCTGCGCGCGAGGTAATAGGCGCGCACCTCATCCCGCGCGTTGACCGCCATCTCGAACTGGACCCGGCTGTCGTAGGCGAACTGGGTCCCCATGATGGTGAGCAGCGCGATGGAGACCGTGACGATCAACAGCGCCACCCCGCGCTTCGCTCCCGGACGCAGCACGCCCTTGCGCCGGCGTGGCGTAGGAGAGGCGGGCTTCTGGGACGTGGGGCGGGTCATGGTCGAGGTGCGGTGGATGGTCGTCGGCGGAAAACCGTGGGAGGCGGGCTGATCAATATCTGGGCAGGACCGTGTTGAGCATGATGCGGGCCTGGGTGGAGTAGCGGCGGTCCTCGCCGTTCTCGTCCTTGGCGCGCAGGGTGACGCGCACCCGCGTCGGCAGGGTGTTCATGCGCTCGACCCGGCGGGTGTCCCACTCGTCCTCCCACTCCTGGCGCTCGCTGTCCCAGTAGGAGAGCTCGAGCGCGTCGATGTTCTCGAAGAGCACGTCCTCATCGCCGCCTCGAAGGATGTCGCCCTGCACCAGCGGGTTCACCCGGCGGATGAGATCACGCTGACCGCGTCGCTCGGTCTCCCGGGCCGGTTCCACGCGGTACTCCACCACCGCCTGATCACTCTGCTTGGAGTCGGTGTAGAGGCGCTGGTGGGCGAAGGTGGTGAAGGTGATCCGATCCCGCTGGCCGATGAAGTTGGTGGGCCGGTCGTTCTGATCCCGGTACCGGTTGGGGTCGTACTTGTCGGAGACGAAGGCCGAGCCCAGCTCGCGGGACATGCGGGTGAGGCTGATGCGGATCTGGCGGTAGAGGATGTTGTCCTGGACCACGATGTCGCGGGCGCGCGCGCTGGTCTGGAAGGCCACGGCCACCGTCATCCCCATGAGCGCCACCACCGCGGCAGCGATCATGACCTCCATGAGGGTGAAGCCACGAGAGCGCCGCCTCATCTCAGCCCTCCACGCGGCTGCGGGGTGCCGGCGTTCTGCCCCGGGATGGGCACCTGCCCGCCACCCTGCGCGGGGGGAAGCGGCGTCCCACCCGGACCGGTCGCGCCGCCGGGAGCTGCCGGCGCGTTGCGGTCGCCGCCGGTCCCTTCGGTCACCACGTGGGTGACCACGTCCAGGGTCTCCACCTGGTCTCCATCCTTCCAGGACACGGTGAGGTGGATCTCCCGGACCTGCTGGGCGATCTGCGCGAGCATCTGGTCGAACTGCTGCTGCATGAGTCCACCGGCCATTCCCGCGAGGGGGCTCATGCCCGGCGTCGCACCGGGGGGGAGGCCCGCGGCCTCTGCGGCGCCTTCACTCCCTCCCATCATCTCGGCGAAGGCCGCCAGCGGATCGCCGCCGAGGTCACCGATGGGCAGGTTGAACAGGGCGCCCATGAACTGCTCGGGAGAGACGTCACCGGTCTCGGGCGCGATGATCCGGGCGCGCCACTTGAACATCTCCCAGCCCTCCTCCTCGAAGCCGCCGGAGAGCTCCTGATCGTCGATCTGGAAGCCCTCGTCGTAGAGCTCCTGCTCGATGTCGATCATCTTCGCGCGCGCGAGCATCGAGGCGACGGTGAGCCGCTTCGTGTACGCGTGCATGGCCACCGCCTGCGAATTGAGCTGGAAGATGGCCATGAGGGACATGCCGAGGATCGCCAGCGCGATCATGACCTCGAGCAGGGTGAAGCCCTTCTGTCGCGCCTGGGCACGCATCAGCGGGGCACCTCCAAGGCCTCGGGCACGACGCGGACCTTGCCGGTGAGCGGCTCGAGCACCAGGGTCCAGCTGTCGTCCCCCTGGGTGAAGCGGACCTGCGCCTTCTCCGTGTAGCCCTGGGGAAAGAAGTAGAGCATCGCCAAGCCCTCGATCGTGTACCCGGACTGGCCGCGCACCCAGACCTCGAGGTCCACCGAGGAGGGAAGCTCCCGGGGCTCGATCACCGCGTTGGTGTAGGCGCTGAAGGCACCCGCCGCCTCGACCCGCTGACGTTCCGCCGAGAGCAGCTCCTCGAGGGAGGGCGTCGCTCCGGTGCCGCCACCGGTCAGGATGCGCGGGTCACGGCGCTGGGCCTCATCGGCGGCCGCGTTGGCGCTGCGCAGCGCGAGGTCCCGGTCACGCGCGGTGGTGACCGCACCTTCCGCGCACTCGGCGCGGTAGACCACGTTCTGCTTCTCGGCACGCTCCGAGGGCAGCTCGAACACCAGACGGCAGGTCTTGCCGGAGAGGGCAGCCTGATCGAAGAGCGCCTGGGCTGCACCCGCGAGCGCACCGGCGGCCGAGCGCGCCTCGGCCCCGGTGAGCGCACCCACCCCGATGACGGCGGCCGACATCAGCACGGCGACCACCGCCAGGGTGATGGTCATCTCGATCAGGGTGAAGCCTGCGCGCACGGTTCCTGCCGCCTCCCCTCAGCGCTGCAGATCGGGGTGATAGACGTCGCGGGCCTCGCCCTCACCACCGGGCTGCCCATCGGCGCCGTAGGAGATGATGCGGCCGCGACCCTCGATGATCTCGTACCGGTAGGCCGTGCCCCAGGGATCGGTGGGCAGCTCGGTGATCATCCGCGCCTCGACCAGTGCCTGCAGGCCGATGCCCTGGTCGGGGATGTCACCGGTGACCCGGGCGTACTGCCGGACCATCCGCTCGAGGTTCACGATGTCGGCGCCGGCCCGGGCGCGCGGCATGTCCGTCTGGCTGAGGTTGTCAGCCTTCATCATGACCGCCCACAGCGCGATGAGCGCGCCCAGCAGCAGAAAGAGGGTGAGCCCGATCTTGATGCCCAGCGTCCGGCGGAAGGGAGGGACCTCCGCCTCGGTGGCCGGGTGCTTCTCGGTGGCCTCAACCATGGATCACTCCGCTTCGATGGAGGGGAGACATGCAGTGGCCGCGCGTCACCGCTGCGGACGGTCCTTGCTCGACACGTCTGCCGCGGTCCCCTCGCCACCCGGCGCACCGTCCGCGCCGTACGAGATGATCACCGGCTTGCCGCCCTCGTTCAGGTACACGTAGTCGTTGCCCCAGGGATCGATGGGCACGTCCTGAAGGAACTGGCCCTCGGTGAGGGCAGCGAGCCCCGTGGCGGTGTCGGGGTAGCGGCCGCGCTTGGCGTAGTACATGTCCAGCGCGGTCTTGATGGTGTGGATGTCCTGGCGGGCGGTGTCGACGCGGGCCTCGTCCAGTCGCGGGATGATGGCCACCGCGACGCCCGCCATGATGAGCGCCATGATGGTCATCACGACCATGATCTCGATGAGGGTCATGCCGCGCCGGCGGCGGTTCATCCTGCGGTCATTCTTCCGGGGGTGCGTCATGGGATTCTCTCGCATGTCCTTGTCGGTGTTGGGGCCCGCTGCAGAGGCTTCAGCGGGAAGTCGGGGAGAGGGGGGCGGCCGTGGCCGCCTCGGCAGGAGCGCCATAGAGGATGAGCCCGGTGCTCGCCAGGGCGAGGGCGAGGGCCAGGAGCGTGGCCACCGCGGCGCGGCGGATCCAGCGGTCGAGGGGCGTGTCGATCAGCGACTCCGGACTTCCGGAGGCCACCTGTGGATCGAGTGAAGGGGAGGAGGGCGCGATCATCGGATGGCCGAGTTGATCTGGAGGATGGGCATGAGGATGGCGAAGGTGACGAAGCCGACGGTGCCGCCCATGCCGACGATCAGCAGGGGCTCCATGAGCGAGGTGAGCGCGGTGATGCGGACATCCGCCTGTTGCTCGTAGCTGTCGGCGACGTTGAGGAGCATCTCCTCGAGCTGGCCGCTTTTCTCGCCGATCCCCACCATGTGGTAGACGAGCGGGGGGAACTCGCCGGAGCGCTTGAGGGGCGCGGCAAAGCTTTCGCCCTCCCGGATAGCGTCGCGGGCCTTCTCGATCACGGCGGCCAACACCGTGTTGCCGATGATCGCCCGGACGATGTCCATGCTGGCGAGGAGGGGCACGCCACTCTTCATGAGCGTGGAGAGGGTCCGTGCAAACCGCGAGATGGCGATCAGCCGCACCAGCTCGCCGAAGATGGGGATCGAGAGGACGATGCGATCCCACACCGGCTTGCCGCGTGCGCTGCGCGTCCAGGCGAGGAAGCCCGCGCCCAGGGCGATGATCAGCGGGAAGACGAGGAACCACCAATCCCGCACCAGGTTGGAGACGAAGATGAGGCCCCGGGTGGTCGCCGGGAGCGTGGCGTTCACCGAGTCGAAGACGCGGGTGATCTGCGGCACCACCACGGTCATCAGCATCACCAGGATGCCGCCGCCCACCAGCACCATGATCGCCGGGTACATGAGGGTGCCGATGATCTTGGTCTTCAGCCGGGCCTGGCTCTCGGTGAAGTCGGCGAGGCGCTGCAACACGGTGTCGAGGGCGCCGGAGGCCTCACCGGCGCGGACCATGTTCACGTAGAGCGCGCCGAAGATCTTCTGGTGAGCGCCCAGCGCATCCGCGAGGGAGCTGCCCTCGTTGACCCGCTGCTTGACGTCGGAGAGCACGCGCTTGAAGCGCTCCTTCTCCACCTGCTCCACCAGCGCCGACAGACCGTCGACCAGGGGGACGCCGGCCCGGAGGAGGGTGGCGAGCTGGCGGGTGACGACGGCGATGTCCGCGGTCGAGATGCGGCCGCCGGCCAGCTTGCGCAGGTCGACGTCGCGCCGGGCGATCCCCTTGCCCGAGGACCCGTCGCGGGTCCCCACGACGTCGGTGAGGAAGACGCCGTTCTTGCGCAGCTGTGCCCGCAGGGCCTTGGCCGAGTCCGCCTCGAGCAGGCCGCTGACGTTCTTCCCGGCCTCCGAGAGGCCCTTGTATTCGAACACGGGCATGGGCGTGCTTCCCGCTCACCGGAGACCGGCTACAGGTCCTCCTGCGTGACGGTGAGGACCTCGGCCACGGCGGTTTCCCCGGTGGCGACCTTGCGGGCACCATCGTCGAGAAGGGTCAACATGCCCTTGGCGATGGCGGCCTTCTTGATGGTGTTGCTGTCCACGTTCTCGAGGACCAGGCGGCGGATCTCCTCGTCCACGAGCAGGAACTCGTAGATGCCGGTGCGGCCGCGGAAGCCCTTCATGTTGCAGTTGGGGCAGCCCACCGCGCGGTAGATCTGCGCCACGCCATACTCGGAGAGCAGCTCCTGACGGCCTTCGAGGCCGATGTTCTGCAGCTCCTCGTCGGTGGGGGTGTAGAGCTCCTTGCAGTCGGGGCACAGGCGCCGCACCAGTCGCTGCGCCAGCACGGCGGTCAGCGAGCTGGCCACGAGGAAGGGCTCCACGCCCATCTCCACCAGGCGGGTGACCGCGCCGGCAGAGTCGTTGGTGTGGACGGTGGAGAAGACGAGGTGACCGGTGAGCGAGGCCTGGATGGCGATCTCGGCGGTCTCCTTGTCGCGGATTTCGCCGACCATGATGACGTCCGGATCCTGGCGCAGGAAGCTGCGCAGCCCGGCGGCGAAGGTGAGGCCGATCTTCTCCTGCACCGCCATCTGGCCGATGCCCTTGAGCTGGTATTCGACCGGATCCTCGGCGGTGAGGATGTTGAGCTCCGGGGTGTTGATGCGGCTGAGCGCTCCATACAGCGTGGTCGTCTTGCCGCTACCGGTGGGGCCGGTGACCAGGATGATCCCGTGGCTGCGCTGAATGACCGCGCTCATCCCATCGAGGGCCTGGGGGCCCATGCCGATCTCCGCGAGGTCGAGCAGGGTGGCGTTCTTGTCGAGCAGACGCATGACGATCCGCTCCCCGTGCGCGGTGGGGATGCTGCTCACGCGGATGTCGATGTCGCGGCCGGCGAGCTTGATGCGGATGCGGCCGTCCTGCGGGAGGCGCTTCTCGGCGATGTTCAGCTGCGCCATGATCTTCACGCGGCTGATGATGCTGGCCTGGTAGCGCTTGGGCGGCTTGATGACCTCCTGGAGAACGCCGTCGATGCGGAAGCGCACCACGAGCTCGCGGTCCATCGGCTCGATGTGGATGTCGCTGGCGCGCTCTTTCGCCGCCCGGAAGAGGAGGCTGTTGACGAGGCGGATGATCGGCGCCTCATCGTCGGTGTCGAGGAGGTCCTGCGGCTCCTCGAGCTCCGAGGCGAGCTCGTCGAGATCCGCCGACTCCATCTCGCCGACGAGCTGCTCGGCCTCGTTCACCGAACGGTCGTAGACCGCGTTGATGGCGTCGACGATGGTGCTGCCGAGCGCGACCCGCGGGCTCACCGCGCCACCGAGCAGCAGGCGCGCGTGATCCATGGCCGCGGTGTCCAGGGGATCGGCGATGGCGACCGCGATCCCGTCCGGCTCCTCGGTCAGCGGGATGATCCGCGTCTGCTTGGCGAAGTTGATGGGGATCTTCTTGAGGAGCTCGACGTCCACGTCCTCCGGGAAGATCCGCGCGAGGTAGGGGAGATCGAGCTGGATGGCGAGCGCGCGGGAGACGTCCTCCTCCTGCACCGCCTTCATCCCCACCAGGATCTCACCCAGGCGGCCACCCCGATCCGGCTGGGCAGCCAGAGCCTCTTCGAGCTTCTCCTCGGTGAGCCCCGCCTGGGCGCGGAGGATCTCGCCGATGGGGCGGCCCACCATCCACACCTCGGCCTCCACGGCCGGGACGGAGGGGATGTCGGTGACCGTCACCGCCCGATCGGGCAGGTGCGGCTGCGAAGGACCATCACTCATCGCCATCCCCGTCGCTGCCCACGTCCACCGGCTCCGGCGCGTCGCTCCCCGCGGGGTCGGACGCCGGATCGGGCTCGATGATCACCGCGTCCGAAGCCGCGTCATCGTCGACCTCGACCTCCACGTCGCCCCCCTCACCGGGTGCGTCGGAGGCCATGTTGCGGTTGCGGCGCGAGCGGACCTCGCCCGGGCTGATGACGCGGCTTCCCGGCTCGCCGGGTCCACCGTTCTCGAGCTTCCGGGACTCCTCGGTGATGGTGCGCGTCATCCGCGCCAGCGGTCCCACCTTCCGGCTGAAGTCGAGCGAGACCTCATAGTCGGGGATCTGGCCGTAGAACTGCTCGACGAAGGCCTCACGCTCACGCAGCTTCTTCTCGAAGATGCGCTGGAAGTCACCCTGGTCGCGGATGATGTAGGGCGTGAGGATGAGCAGCAGGTTGGTCTTCACCTTCTGCTTGGACGACTCGCGGAACAGGTGGCCCACGATGGGGATGTCCCCGAGCACCGGCACCTTGGAGACCGACTCGATGGTGCGGTCCTGCATGATGCCGCCGAGCACCACCGTCTCCTGATCCTGCGCGACCACCACGGTCTTCACGCTGCGCTTGGAGGTGGTGGGTCCGAGCACGGGATCGTTGCTCGCGATCTCCTCGGTCTGCTGGGTGATGGCGAGGCGGATGGAGTCGCTGTCGTTGATCTGCGGCTTGACCGTGAGCTTGAGCTCCACGTTCTGACGGCTGATGGGCGCGAAGTAGCTGCCCAGGCCGCCAAGCCCGCCAAGCCCGCCCAGACCCCCGAGGCCTCCCAATCCGCCGAGCCCGCCCGTGGCGCCGGTTCCGCCCAATGAGGTCGGCGAGAACCCTGCCTGGAACGGCACGTTCTGGCCCACCGTGATCTCCGCCTCCTCATTGTCCGAGGTCAGGATGTGGGGCGTGGAGAGGACGTTGACGTCCGACGAGGTCTGCAGGGCGTGGAGCACCAGGCCGAACTGCGGGATCGAGAGCCCCAGGCTGGTGAGTGCCGGAGAGGTGACGGCCGGGCCGGAGAGCCCCGCCACGAACCCGCTGAAGTTCACGAGGTTGGTCAGCGAGAAGGAGGGGGGGAGCCCCGAGCTGTATTTGGTGCCGACGAGGCCCGCCCCCTGACCGGCGGGCGTGTTCACCGGGACGCCGGAGTGCAGCTGGATGCCGAACTCACCGTTGCGGTTGAGGTTCACCTCCATGATGACCGCTTCGATGAAGACCTGGCGGCGGGGGATGTCGAGCTTCTCGAGGACCAGCCGCATGTTGCGGTAGTCGTTCTGGCTCGCGACGATCACCAGGGAGTTGGTGCCCACGTCGGGGGAGATCTTGACCTCGCCGCTGAAGAGCTCTGCGGCCCCGCCCCCACGGGTCGCGGTCGCTGCCGCCGCTCCGGCTCCCGGACGCGCGCCGGCGCGGCCCGTCGTCGCGCGGTTGGCCGGCGTGGCGCTGCCCCCGCCCTGGGTGAGGCCGGAGAGGGTGTTGGCCATCTCCTCGGCGTTGGCGTGGCTCAGGTAATAGACGTTGATCCGCCCCTCGCCCGAGATGGGGATGTCGACCTCACGCACGATGGTGTCGATGCGCTCGAGGGCCGCGGGGCTGGCGACGATGATGAGCTTGTTGGTGCGCTCGTCGGGGATGACCTGGCTGAGCGTGGCCGGGCCGACGCCATCACCCGCGCTGGCGGAGGTCGCGGGCGTGGTCTGGGCCTGGGCGCCGCGGCGGCGGACCGACGGACGGGCGGGGGTGGCAGGCGCGCTGCTCGTGCTCCCCGACGACTCGAAGAGCTTCTGGATGGTCGCGGCGACGTCCTCGGCGCTCGCGTACTGGACCTGGATCACCTGGATGTTGGACGCGGTGGAGGGAACATCCAGCTGGTTGACCACGCGCTGCAGACGCCGCACGTTGCTCGCCAGGTCGTTCACGATGATGGTCTCGGGCGGATAGGCGATGGTGTCGCCGTCCTTGCTGACGAGCTGTTGGAGCACGCCCCGCAGCGGCTCGAGCTCCACGTTCTCGACCTTGAACACGGCGGTGACCATCTGCTCGGCGTTCAGGGGCGTCTCTCCCGGGCCCAGCAGCGGGATGGGCGTCTGCTTCGCACCGCGCTTGTCGACGATCTTGAGGTAGTTCCCGCTCTCGTAGAGCGCGAGCCCGTTCGCATCGAGGGCGGCGAGGAAGGCGCGGTAGAACTGGTCGGCGTTCACCTCGGCGTTGCCGTTCTCGGGCCCGAGGATGGTGATCTTCCCGCGCACGCTCTCGGGGAGGATGAAGGTCTTGCAGGTGGCGTCGGCGACGGTCTGCACCAGGTCCTCGATCGCCACGCCCTTGAGGAAGATGTTGAAGCGCGCGTTGCGGCGGACCTCCTGGCAGGTCGGCTTGGGCCGCATGGTGGTCGAGGGCTCGGAGGCCTGGGCCTGCGTGTTGCGCACCGTCGACGGACGGGCGGCGGGACGCGGGCGCTCGGACGCGGCGTCGGACGGAGCGGCCTGGCTCTGCACCTCGCTTCCACGCGACGGACGTGCCGGCTGGGTCTGCACCCGGGGGCCATCTTCGGAGGGCGTGGCCGGACGTGGGGAGGGCGCGCCGGACGACGTGCGGGGCTGACTCCGCGGGTTCCCGCTGGGCGGGCGCTGGGCGAGGACCGGCAGCGCCAGCAGGACACTCAGGAGGAGAAGGATGCGCGGGTGCGTCGTCATGGCAGATTCAGAGGTGTGCGAGGGGCGCTGCGCCACCCGGCGTCGGGCAGGAGCGGATCCGGGTCGGTGCGTCGGGTCCCGGCGGGGCCGGCGGAGGACGAGGTGGCGGCTCCAGGGAGGTCACCGCACGTTGAAGGTGTTCTTCACGACCGAGCCATTGCGTTCGAGCTCGATGTCGATGCGGTTGGCGTTCTTCATCTTGGCGTAGAGCTCGAGGGCCTTCTCCGGGCTGTTGAGCTCAAAGCCGTTGATGCGGCGGACGATGTCGCCGTTCTTCACGCCGATCTGCGAGTACAGCGAGTTGGGGCGGATGGCGAAGAACTTGAAGCCCTGCACCTTGTCGTCCTTGAAAGCGGGGACGATGCGGGCCTGCGTGGCGAGCTTGTTCAGATCGTTGAGGTGGCGGTCGATGGCCGCGCGATCCACCTCGTAGGTGTTGTCGTTGATCTGGCGGATGCCGGAATCCTCGGCGTCCTCGCGCGCCGCCGGGGTGGGGCGGGTGACCGCCGCGGTCACCGGCGCGGCGCCGGAGCCGGCCACCCCATCGATGTACTCCTTGCGCCCGTTGTTGTTGATGATCACCCGCTCGCGCTCGATGTCGAGGATGGTGGCGCCGAGGATCGGATCCCCCACCATGTAGGTCGCGGTCTTCTTGGAGCTCGCGTCCTGGATCGACGCGAAGGACCACATGGGATCGCTCGAGACCAGCGTGCCGAGCAGTTGCACCCGCAGGTCGCTCTTCACCGGCGCGGCATTGGGATCGATCGCCGGGATCTCCGGCTCGCGGATGGGGGCCGGCGGCTCGGGGAGGGGCAGTCCCAACAGCGAGGCGAGGGCTTCGAGGTTGAGCTGTGTCTGCGGCCCGGAGACCGCGCGCACCGATCGCGCCGCCGGCTCACTGGAGGGGGCGGGGGCGAGGGCGCTGGCCACGAACGCATTCACCGTCCGCGCCACCAGCCAGGTGGCGAGCAGGATGAAGGCCAGGTTCACGGCCCAGAAGTGTTTGCGGAAGAGGGAGTCCATGACGTCCGGGGGACGAGCCGCTCTTTGAGGGATCGCCGAAGGGGGAATGAGCAAGCGAGGTGCCAACCACCACCGCGCGACCGGCACCGGGGTGCAGACGTCTAACCCCTCAAGTCCATTCCATTTTCAGAGCGGACCGGGGCCGCCTTCGCCGGGATCAGGGGCGGGGCGTGACAAGTTGTCACGCCCTCAGGCGGGGCGGGTGACGGGCTGTCACTCAGGGTGATCCGACGCTCTGGCGTCCGGCGCCGGATCGGATGCGTCCGCCCGCCGCTCGAGCTTGCGGTAGATGGTGCGGACCGAGATGCCGAGCAGGCGCGCGGCGAGGGCCTTGTCGTCCTGGGTATGACGCAGGGTGCGCTCCAGGACCTGCCGCTCAATCTCTTCCAGCGGGGTGCCGATGGGGATGAAGAGCTCGCGTCCGGCCCCGCGCGGCCCCTGCACCACCGACTCGGGAAGATCGGTGACGCCCAGCTCCTCGCCGCGCGCCAGCACCACCGCACGCTCCACCGCGTGCTCGAGTTCCCGCACGTTCCCCGGCCAGGCGTAGGCCTCGAGTGCCTGCAGGGCCTCGTCGGTGAATCCCCGCACCGCCTTGTTGTTGCGGCGGGAGGAGCGGCGCAGGAAGTGATCGGCGAGCAGCCGGATGTCCTCGTGGCGGCTGGCGAGGGAGGGGATGCGCAGGCTGACCACGTTGAGGCGGTAGTAGAGATCCTCCCGGAAGCGTCCCTCGGAGACGCGCGCCTGGAGATCGACGTTGGTGGCCGCAACCACGCGCACGTCCACGCGGATGGGACGCTGGCCGCCCAGGCGTTCGAACTCGCCCTCCTGCAGGACCCGGAGCAGCTTCACCTGTGCGCTCAGGGGCAGCTCCCCCACCTCGTCGAGGAAGAGGGTGCCTCCGTCGGCGCGCTCGAAGCGGCCTTCGCGCCGGGCCACCGCCCCGGTGTAGGCGCCGCGCTCGGCCCCGAAGAGTTCGGCCTCGAGGAGGGCCTCGGGGATGGCGCCGCAGTTGATGGCGACGAAGGGCCGCGATGCGCGGGGGGAGAGGGCGTGGACGCGGCGCGCGGCCAGCTCCTTGCCGGTTCCCGACGCCCCCAGCAGCAGCACCGTGGCCGAAGCCGGGGCCGCCTGTTCCAGCAGATCCGCAAAGGCGCGGAACGCCGGCGACTGGCCGATGAGGGCCCGATCCGTCCCCTCTTCACCGAGGGCCGCCAGCCGCTGTTTCAGATCGCGGTTCTCCGCGAGCAGGGCCTGCTTCTCCAGCGCCTTGGCCACCGACTTGACCAGGGCATGTCGCTTGAGGGGCTTGGTGATGAAGTCGTAGGCCCCGTGCTTCATCGCCTCGACCGCGGTCTCCACCGTGCCGTAGGCGGTCATCAGCACCACCTCCACGTCCGGACGCAGGCTGCGCGCCGCCCGAAGCAGCTCCTGCCCGTCCATGCCCGGCATCATCAGATCGGTCACCAGCACCCGGACCTCGGCTCGCCGCAGCAGCTCGAGCCCGGCCTGTCCGTCCGGCGCCGTCAGTGTCTGGTGCCCTTCGCGCTGGAAGATGCGGGCGACCGACTCGAGGTTGGCCCGATCGTCATCGACGATGAGGATGGTGGGCGCGGTGTCGGCGGTGGTGACGTCCATGGGGTCTTGAGGCCGCCCGGAGGGGGGCGGCCGGCTCGTGCTCAGCTCCCGGCGACCGTCAGCTCGCGGAAGCGCAGGGTGGGGGCGCCGGTGCCGCCGCGGAATTGGAGATCGGAGCCCACCGCGTCCACGTCCCGCAGCATCTGCAGGAGGTTGCCCGCGACCGTGACCTCCTGGACCGGATGGCCCAGCTCGCCGTCCTCGATCCACAGACCGTTGGCGCCGCGGCTGTAGTCTCCAGTGACGAGGTCGGCTCCCTGACCCAACATCGAGGTCACGTAGAAGCCGTTCTTCACGCCTGCGATGAGGGACTCGGGTGACTCGGTTCCGGGCTCCAGGTAGAGGTTGTGCGTGCCGATGGAGGGCAGGCTCGAGTAGCCGCGCGCGGCGTTGCCGGTGCTCCGGGTGCGCGCCTTGCGGGCGGTGAAGCTGTCGTAGAGGAAGCCCTCGAGCACGCCCTGCGAGAGGATGGGCGACCGCCGGGTGGGGACGCCCTCGCCGTCGAAGGGGGCGCTGCCCAGGCCCCGCTCGAGCAGCCCATCGTCCACGATGGTGACGTGCTCACCGGCAAGTCGCTCGCCCTGACGTCCGACGAAGATCGAGGCGCCGCGCTCGATCGACTCGCCGTTGGCTGCCCCGGCGATCGCGTTGACGAAGGAGGCGGCCATGAGGGGATCGAAGATCACCGGGACCTTCTGCGAGGGGACCTTCCGGGCGCCCAGCATGCGCGCGGCGCGGCGCGCGGCCTCACGGCCGATGGCCTCGGGGCTGTCCAGATCGGCGAGGAAGCGCTTGGAGTCCGACCAGTAGGAGGTCTGCAGCTCCCCGTTCTCGCTGGCCACCGGGACGGCGAAGAGGAAGGCGTAGGTGCCCTCGTAGCTGCCGGTGAATCCCTCGCTGGTCGCCAGGTGGACCTCGTGGACCGACTCCCCCGCACCCACGCTGCGGAAGTTGCTCACCCGCGGGTCATAGGCGCGACCGGCCTTCTCCACCTCGAGCGCGGTCTTGAGCTTCCAGTCCGGCGCCAGCGCGGCGATGTCCTTGTCGAAGAGTCCCTTCACCCGGGCGTGTCCGCGCAGCTCCTCAGCCGGGGGAAGGCCATGGTGCCGGTGTTTGGCGGACGCCTCGGCGAGCGCCACCGCGCGGCCTGCCAGTGCGTCCAGCGCCGCGTTGCCGAAGTCCGATCCGTAGGCGAATCCCAGCCGGCCGCGAACGAAGACCCGCAGGCCCACGCCCTTGGCGGTGGACTCGGTGAGCTCCTCCACCTCGCCGTCGCGCACGCGCACCGAACCATTGCGTCCGCGCTCGAGCCACGCCTCGGCCTGGTCGGCGCCGAGCTTGAGGGCCTGACGGATGAGCCGCTGGATGACCTTCTTCTCGCCGCTCACGCGCCACCTCCCACGCGGGTTCCGCCCACGGTCACATCGTCGATGCGCAGGGTGGGCAGACCCACGCCCACGGGCACGCTCTGCCCGTCCTTGCCGCAGGTGCCCATCCCGGGATCCGGCATGGGATCGCAACCCACCGCGCTCACGTTGGCGAGCGCCGTGGGGCCGACGCCGATCAGCACCGCGCCCTTCACCGGCCGTCCAAGCCGGCCGTTCTCGATCTGGTAGGCCTCGCTGACCTCGAAGACGAAGTTGCCATTGGTGATGTCCACCTGGCCCCCGCCGAACATGGCGCAGTAGAGGCCGCGTTTGACGCCCTTGAGGATGTCCTCCGGCGTGTCGTCACCGGGGGCGAGGAAGGTGTTGGTCATGCGCGGCATGGGCAGGTGCCGAAAGGACTGGCGCCGTCCGCTGCCGGTGCTCCGCTGCCCCATGAGCTTGGCGTTGAGGCTGTCGAACATGTAGCCCTTCAGCTCGCCCTTCTCGATGAGGACCTTGCGCTCTCCGGGCTGACCTTCGTCATCCACGTTGATGGCACCGCGACCGCCGGCGACCGTCCCGTCGTCGATCACGGTGACCAGGTCGCTGGCGACCTTCTGGTTGAGCTTGCCGGCAAAGAGGCTGGTGCCCTTGCGGATGAAGTCGGCCTCCAGTCCGTGACCCACCGCCTCGTGCAGCAGGATGCCGCTCCAGCCCGGCGCCAGCACCACCGTCTGCGGGCCGGCGTGGGCCTCCACCGCCCCCATGGTGGCAATGGCCTGGCGGGCGGCCTCGCGGGCGACGTGCTCGGGGGTGAAGGTGTCGAAGTGGCTGAAGGGCACGCGGCCCCCTCCGCCGAAGAAGCCCCGGCGCCGCTCACCCTTGGCACTCTCGGCGACCACCGAGACGTTGATGCGGCAGAGGTTCTGGGTGTCCTCCACCAGGTGACCGGTGCTGTTGGCGACCAGGATCCGGCGGGTGTGGTCCGCCCAGCTCGCCTGCACCACCTTGATGCGGGCATCGAAGGCGCGGGCCTCGCGGTCCGCCCGCCGCAGCAGCTTCGCCTTGTCGGTGAGGGCCACGTCCATGAGCGGGATGGGCACCTGATAGTGGCTGGGAACCGGGGCGCGGCTCACCCGGATGGCGGCCTCGCTCCCCTTGCCGTGGGCGATCAGCGCCGCGGTCTGTGCGGCGCGCATCAGCGCCGGCTCATCCAGGTCGTCCGAGTAGGCGTAGCCCACCTTGGCGCCGTCGATGACGCGGATGCCCACCCCCTGCACCAGGCCCGACTGCGCACTCTCGATGCGCTGATCGTTGAGGACGACCGCGGTGTTCACCGCGTGCTCCGCGAAGACCTCGGCGAACTCCGCTCCGCGGGACATGGCCGCCGAGAGCAGCCGCTCGATCTGACGGGGGTCGAGCAGGGGGGCCGGCCGGGCGGGGAGGGCGATGGGGGGCGCGGGAGGCGTGCGGCGCCGGGCGATGGAAACGGCAGGGGGGACCATGGACGGAGGGGGCTCCTCGGGGCTTTAGGGGGACGGGGGCCTGATCGTCTGCGTGACCACCGGGGAAGGAGGCCGGTGGACGCGTCGGACGGTAACGGCCGGGACGGGGTCGGGCAATCGCTGGATGCTTCGCGTCAACAGGCCCCGCCCACGCGTCCTTCCCCGATCCGGCCCTTCCGAACGCCCGCACCGGCGAGGAATGCGAACGCCGCGCGGGCGAATCGCATACACTCGCGCCCGGCTTATGACCCGACGCCCCCCTGCAACGGCCCCGCGACCCCGCGGGCGACTGCGTACGCATGATGACGACGACGGCGCGGATCGTCCCCACTACCAGACCGGGCATGACTATCCCGCGCCCGGCCTGGCCGAAGAGGACGGCTCGTGGCCTGCGGCCCGCGCGCCCGCCGCTTCCGCGAACAAGCCGCGCGCGGAACACACCCAGACCACCGGCGAGCCGTCGCGGACCCGCCCCCGGCCCGCCGCACGCCCGGCCCCGGAGCCCGAGCCCGAGCTTCCGCCCCCTCACGACGAGGACGAGGAGGATGATGGTGAGCGGACCCGCGCGGGCCCGCCCCTGACGCTCGAGGTCATCGCCGGGAAGAGCAAGGGACGCAAGCGCCGCTTCTCCGGCGTGCGCATGGTGGTCGGTCGCTCGCCGGAGTGTGAGTTCCACATCCCGGATCCGTCGGTGTCGCGTCGCCACCTCGAGCTCGTGCAGGACGAGTCCGGGGTGCTCATGCGCGACCTGGGCAGCGGAAACGGGACCCGGGTCAACGGCGAGATCACCTCCGAGCGCATCCTCGAGCACGGTGACGAGATCGATCTCGGCCAGACCACCCTCCGCTTCGTGGACGAGATCGCCGCGGTGCGGCTCGCGCGCGAAGCCGAAGCCCGTCGGGAGGAGGAGGAGCGCCTCGCGGCCGAGGAGGAGGCCAAGCGGATCGAAGAGGAAGAGCGCCTCGCCGAGGAAGAGGAGGCGCGCTTCGCCGAGGAGCAGGCGCGGATCGAGCGCGAGACCTTCAACCGGACCCTCCCGGGCCGGGTCCTCACCATGACCACCAAGGTGGGGGATGCCTACCGCGGGACGGAGATGCGCACCCGCATGGCCATCGGAGGAGGGCTGGTCCTTCTGGTCCTGCTCTTCTTCGGCGGCAAGGCCCTCTTCG
>Ga0079224_100002816_pt1 | contig 21479 bp, 17 predicted proteins | sample Stecom2015_FD_80414 | JGI IMG/M metagenome (GOLD analysis project Ga0079224, IMG submission 80414) | Agricultural soil microbial communities from Utah to study Nitrogen management - Steer compost 2015 | ecosystem: Environmental > Terrestrial > Soil > Agricultural land | place: USA: Utah...
GGCTTAGAAATGAGCTCCGAAGGATTGGGGAACCCGGAAAAAATCTCGAAACTACGAGCTGCCTAGCGAAGCTGACGCCCTCAACTCTCCATAGTGAGACTTTTAGCGCTGTTCCAGATCCCATAAAAAAAGAATACTAGACTTAGACATATTAAAACCACAATTAATGAAAATCAAGCTTTTTGGAGCCGCTGGAGGAGAAGTCACCGGATCATGCTACTTAGTCAAAACCGAGAAATCTGCGATTCTGATCGACTGCGGTATGTTTCAGGGAGGAAGAGATGCCGAGGCGAAAAATTTACTACCCAAGGGAGCCAGACCTGATGAAGTCCAGGCCGTGCTCCTGACCCACGGTCATCTCGACCATACGGGAAGAGTTCCCCTTTTGATCAAGCACGGGTTCGCCGGCCCGATCTTTAGTACTATCCAAACGCTGGAGCTCAGTCGCATCATTCTCGAAGACTCTGCACGACTGCAAGATGCCGACGCTGAGCGACAAAACAGAAAGCACTGGGTACCCGGCGAGCCGCTCGTGGAGCCACTCTATGAACCAGAGCATGTCGAAGCAATGAGAGCTCTGAATCGGGCCATCCCCCTAGGTGAACTCATACCGATCACCGAAGATATCTCGGCTAGGTGGATCGAGGCGGGTCACATGCTCGGATCCGGAAGCATCGAGCTCAGGGTCGTAGAAGATGGAAAGACAAAGTCAGTCGCTTTCTCTGGAGACTTGGGTCCGCTAAATCTACCACTGCTTAGACCTTTTGATCATTTTCAACATGCTGACATGGTCTTCATGGAGTCAACGTATGGGGACAGAGACCACAAATCCTATGAAGAGACCCTCGTTGATTTCTTCCAGATTGTAAAGGAAGTGAGCGAAAGTGGTGGCAAGATCCTCATTCCTACCTTTGCCATCGGCCGGGCTCAGACGCTCATATATCACATAGCCGACCTCTTCAAGCGAGGAACTGTCAAGCCTTTCCCGATCTATCTCGACAGTCCTATGGCAATCAGAGCTACAGAAGTTTACCGAAATCACCAGGATACATTGGACGATGAGTTTCAGTTACTGAAACAAAAAGGGGTATTTCCAGTGGACGAGCGGTATTTTATGGCGAGTCCAAGCGCTGAAGACTCAAAAAGCCTCAACGAACTCAAAGGGCCCTGCATGATCCTGGCAGGTGCAGGTATGGCCAACGGAGGCCGGATCCTCCATCATCTGCGTCACAATCTCCGGGACCCAAACACACACGTGGTGATCGTGGGATTCCAGGCACATGGATCGTTGGGTAGAAAACTTGTCGAAAAGCATCCCGTCGTCCGGATATTCGGAGAAGAAATCCCGGTGAACGCTAAGATACACACACTCAACGGGTTCAGCGCCCATGCAGGCCAGTCGGAATTGCTGGAATGGTTTTCCTATCTAGCCTCCTCCAAACCAAGAGTCGCTTTAGTACACGGGGAAGATAAGGCTCGTAGTGCGTTGGCTGAGCTAATTGAACAGAAATTTGGGATCAGAGCGGAGATGCCCGAAATAGGAGATGAAATCGAAATTTAATTTCAGTCAGCCTGACAGGCATCGGCGCACCGCCTAATGTAACGAAAGCTCGATTTCAATCTGAAGTCGCGCTTTTTTTCAATAAACCCTTCATCAACTTCCATGCATCTTCTGAATTCTAATTAAAACAGGAGTGCGAAAAATCTTTTTTCAACTCTATTATAATAGACTTAAAAAAAATATCGTCGTACAGCCTAAATAGATACCCGTAAGAGCCTTTTTGGCTCAAATTGAAATTGTTAGATAAAAAGTGTTTTTAGGATTTTTTAATAAAATGAACCGGGAGGACGGTTATTTATAATAGAGTAGACAAATAATTTTTAATTCTCTTGAAAACAGCCCGTAGTTTCCATTTATAAGCATTTTTCTAAAATGAAAGCGCCGGATTTATTTATTTAGGAATCATTGTTAATTGGGTTTTTAGCATAATTTCGATCAGATAAATAATCAATCACCTTAAAAATTAAACGCCCAAATAACCACACAAGATCGCCTATGAGAAATTTTACAAGTAAAATCTGGGGGGCAGTGTTTACACTTCTATTCTCGGTTTCCTTTGGAATCGGTGAAGTGCTCGCTCAGACAACAATCTCCGGAACGGTCACCGATTCGGACACAAAAGAGACGTTGGTTGGGGTAAACATCATGGTCAAAGGAAAGGTAATCGGAACAATTACTGATCTTTCTGGCAAGTTTACCCTCAACGTAGCTCAGCAGCCCCCGCTTACTTTGGTATTTTCGATGGTAGGCTATTCTGCCAAAGAAATCGAGATTACGAACGCGACCACTTCTAATATGGAAGTTTCTCTCGGGGAACAGACCATGCTTGGGCAAGAGGTAGTGGTCTCCGCTTCGAGAGTTGAGGAGAGTATTTTACAATCTCCTGTCTCAATCGAAAAGATGGACATCCTGGCGATTCGTGATACTCCTGCCGACACCTATTACAAGGCAATTGCCAATCTTAAAGGCGTAGATGTCACCTCCTCATCGATCAACTTTCAAATTATCAACGCCAGAGGTTTCAATTCGACGGGTAATACCCGCTTCGTCCAGTTGACCGACGGAATGGATACGCAGGCACCAGCCTTGAACTTTCCCATCGGAAATCTGAACGGTCCGTCCGAATTGGATGTGGAAAGCGTAGAGTTCATCCCTGGCTCTGCATCGGCCCTCTACGGACCCAATGCTTTCAATGGCATCTTGCTTGTGAATAGCAAAAGCCCCTTTGAATATCAGGGCTTAAGTGCCTTCTACAAGCAGGGCTTCAACCATTTTGGCGGAACGGCCGGAGAACCTGGCAGCGCTCAACCGATGTTTGAGGGATCTATTCGCTATGCAAAGGCTTTCAACAACAAGTTTGCATTCAAGATCAACGGCTCGTTTATGAAAGCGGAGGACTGGTACGGCACGGACCAATCGGACCTCTCAGGCTCCATTCAGGGTGATCTCCCCTTCAATCCAGGCGCCAACAGAATCCATGTGTATGGGGATGAAGTAGCCAACAACATCGGACTGCTCCGCAACGTCGGAGCAATCCAGCAACAAGCCCAAGCGCTGGGTTTGGGAGGATACTTGTCTAGTATCCCTGATCAAATCGTGTCCCGCACGGGCTACGATGAGCGATACTTGGTAGACTACGGGGCCAAAAACTATAAAGTAAACGGTGCCCTTCACTATCGAATCAACGATCGCGCGGAGCTTTCTTACACTCTCAACTATGGTGCGGGAACCTCTGTCTACACAGGAGCTCAGCGTTATTCCCTCAAAAATTTCGAAATCACGCAGCATAAATTGGAATTGAAAGGCTCCAACTATTTTCTGAGAGCTTATACTACGAGAGAAAATTCAGGCGAATCCTATATTGCTGATTTGACAGGGGTTAACATCAACTCGATGTGGAAGGATAACTCTACTTGGTTTGGAGAGTATACCCTAGCCTACATGGCGGGATTAGCGCAGCAAGGAGTTGCCCCGGGAACTATCGGGTCTGCTGAACAGCAGGCCAATGCGCACATCGCTGCTAGAGGACTTGCCGATCAGGGACGATATCAGGAAGGGAGTCCAGAATTTGAGAATGCTTCCCGAGAAGTTCGGAGCAAGTTCATCCCCGAGGGATCGCTGTTCAATGATAAATCGCGGATGTATATGGTCGAAGGACAATATGATTTCCGGGAAGAAATTGACTTTATGGACTTGCAGGTTGGAGGCCAGTATCGCGTCTATGAGCTGGGGTCTAACGGGACTATTTTCGCCGACGTGGAGGGCAATGACATTACGATCTCAGAGTTCGGAGCGTTCGTGCAGGCCGCCAAAAAGATCTGGAATGATAAGCTGAAGATCTCCGGTAGTTTGAGATATGACAAAAACGAAAACTTTGACGGACAGATCAGCCCGCGTCTATCAGGTGTCTTGACTCAAAACAACCACAACTTCAGACTTTCCTACCAGACCGGTTTCCGGATGCCGACTACTCAGGCGCAACACATCGACCTGAATGTGGTTTCTGCCCGCTTGATCGGCGGTTTGCCGTACTATAGAGAAAAATATGACATCTTTACCAATGCCTATACCTTGGCATCAGTGGAAGACTACGTAGCCAAAGTGGGATCGGGAGTCAGTCCTATCTCGCCGGAAGCCACCGCCTTGCTGCAGCCTGCTACACCTGCCGACTTTCCCACACTACGGCCTGAGCAGGTAAAATCAATCGAAGTTGGTTACAAGAGTTTGCTCAGCAACAACAACATCATGATTGACTTTGCTTACTACTACAACACGTACAAAGACTTCATAACCCAAAACGCGGTGAGAAAGGCTCCGGGAGCCGTCTATCCCAATCCCGCAAATGCCGATCAATTAGCTATTAATGCTGTCAATGCACCTTCCCTGCTGACACCCATTACCACTCCGGGAGCTGAAAACACCTTTCAGACCTACACCAACTTTACCGGAGGTAATGTCAAGGCACATGGAGCAGCGTTTGGAATTACCTTCAATCTGCCTAAGAACTACTCGATCGCCGGTAACTACAACTTCAATAAATTGATAACGGCGCCGACAGAGGGATTCTTGAATGATTTTAACACCCCAGAGCATAAGGGAAACATTGTATTTGGGAACAGAAGAATCACTAAGAACATGGGCTTCAATGTCGCCTGGAGATATCAGACAGCCTTCAGATGGGAATCCTCTTTTGCCAGAGGCGAGGTGGACGCGGTCTCCAATTTTGACGCGCAGCTGAGTTACAAGGTCAGCTCTATCAAGTCCATCCTCAAGCTGGGAGGTTCCAATATCCTCAACAACAGATATATCCTGAACTATGGCGGCCCCACAATAGGTGCGATTTACTATGTCTCAATCACCTTTGACGAACTGCTAAATTAAATTTACGCATGAAAAATATTCTTAAATATATATTAGTCCCTGTCCTAGGAGTCGCTGCCTCGTGTACCTACGATTTTCCTGTCGAGGATATTCAGCCGCCAACCGCGGGTGAGGCAGACTTTACCAACATGATAGTGATCGGAGATGGGATCGCCGCGGGATTTATGGATGGTGCATTATACGACCGGGGCCAGAGCAATTCCTTCGCCGTCCATCTCTCCGAACAAATGAAGCTCGTCAATGGAGGTACATTCAATGTTCCATCGATCAATTCAGCCAACGGCTTCTATGCTATGGGGCCCAACAATACGGTACTGGGAAGGTTGGTCTTGAAGATTACCAATGGCTCCGCAGCTCCTGCCCCTATTGGTTTGGGCGACTTGCCCACTCCATTTGCAGGAAATAAGGCTGAGTTAAATAACTTCTCGGTTCCTAACCTGACGTTGGGTCTGGCACTAATCCCCCAGACAGGTGGGCCTAATGTTCCCCAAAACCCAGCTTACAACCCGTACTACGCAAGATTTGCCTCTAATCCGGGAGCCTCGACTCCTATTGGTGATGCGGCTCAAGCGCTGGGAACGAGTGGAACCTTTTTTTCACTGTGGCTAGGAAGCAGTGATGTGCTCGGTTACGCGATCAGTGGTGCATCCAACCCTGCCATTCTTACTTCAGACGCTGAGTTTGCTCAGAGATTCCCCGTAGCTCTTGGGGCCCTGCTTCAGGCCAACCCAGATGCTAAAGGCGCGGTGGCAAACGTTCCAGATCTCAATGTGCTGCCCTACTTTAATCTGGTGCCTTGGAATGCACTTCCGCTTGACGCAGCTACCGCCGGTGCCGTCAACCAGGGCTTTGCCGCATACAATGGTGGATTGGCACAGCTTCAGGGAATGGGACTCATCTCCGAAGCAGAGAAAGAGCTGAGGACGATAAATTTTGTCGCCGGGCAAAATGGATTCCTCATGTCTGACGAAAGTCTTACCGATCTGACCGGATATTCACTTCCTTCCATCAGGCAGAGTAAATCTACAGACAGAGCTACGCTTACACTTTCTCAGGTACTTGGTCAGCCAGTTGGCGGTCCGCAGTCGGTAAGAGGCGTAAGCTATCCCGTAGAGGACGGGTATGTGCTCACTCCTGCTGAGCAGACAGAGATTCAAGGTAAGATCACCAAGTTCAACGAGGTGATAGCTACAGCGGTGCAGGCAAACTCCGAACGAGTGGTGTTAGTGGACATCAATTCATTCTTGAATACCGTCCTCCAGGGAAATGTCAACTATGGTGGTGCGGCGCTTACCGCCAGCATTGTCCCACCAAATGGAGGCTTCTCTGTTGACGGGATCTTTCCGAACGGACGAGCTCACGGATTCATCACCAATGAATTTATCAAGGCCATCAATGGCAAATGGGGTTCAAATATCCCGATGATCAATCCGAATGAGATTCCTGGAAACGACATTCCAATTGAATAAGACTGATTAGCAAACCCGAAATGACTGGCCATCTGAGAAATCAGATGGCTTTTTTTGTGAAAATCTGTGCGCCTGGGAACCTCTTCTTCAATAAGAAGAGCTGTGCGGGAAAGAGTGTCCGGCTCTTGCGCAAGCATCAAAGATGGACGCTTAACGTTGCCCGCCCTCGCTTGGCTATACGAACCGGTCCCTAGAAGACGGCTAAGTTCTGCCGATCGAAAATTAACCATATTCTAAAAAAAGAAGGCCGCCTCTGATAGAGACGGCCCCAAAGATTTGCAGCACGACGGGTATTAATTCACATCTCCCATCAACTTCTTGAGAACAGGCTTCAGGAGAAACAGCAGAACCGCGGAACCTATTACTGTATATACGATCATCATAAACTGATCCGGCATGGCTGCGAGGCCCTCTTCGGTCCCTCCGCTTGCTTCTCCTGCGATGATCCCCGCAAAAAGATTACCCAGGGCCACAGACAAGAACCAGATCCCCATCATTTGACCAGCATAGCCTTTTGGTGCCAATTTGGTGGTCACTGATAGGCCGACTGGAGATAAGCTTAACTCACCGAAGGTATGCAACATGTAGGTGATGATCAGCCAGCTGGGTGCGGCAAGCTCGCCAGAAGCGGCAATCTTAGTAGCGAAGTACATCACGAAAAAGCCAAGACCCAGCAACAACAGACCAAAGGTGAATTTCAACGGGGAACTCGGCTCGAGATGGATTCTTCCCAGCCAGATCCACAGCGCGGCAAAAACCGGAGCAAAAATGATGATGAACAGGGAATTGATCGACTGGAAATATCCTGTGGGGATGTCCCATCCAAAGATGGTTCGGTCAGTAAATCTCTCTGCGAAAAGGTTTAACGTAGATCCCGCTTGCTCGAAGCCAGACCAGAACATCGCGGAAAACACAAAAAGAATTGCAATTGCTCCAACCTTCTTTCTGTCTGAGTTCACGAGGCCACCAAAAAGAATCACATAGCCTAAGTAGCCAAAGGCCACTATCGCAATGACGACCCCAGATGCTCCTGCGATAGCAGAAGCGTCAATCGGGATCACGCCGGTAAACAACACAGCAATCACAACCGCTCCGATCAAGCCGACCAATGACGTAATCGAGCGAAGTTTCTTCCTTGATTCAACTTCTTGGGAAGTGACGGCCAGAGGTGCTTCGCCGTACCCATCCAGTGTGCCGCTGGTCAGTCGATACTGAATCAGGCCCAACACCATTCCCAATCCGGCAAGTCCAAAGCCCATGTGCATGTCAAATTCTGCGACAGTACTACAGGCAATCGGAGCGATAAATCCGCCCAAATTGATCCCCATGTAGAAGATGGAGAAACCAGCGTCTCGTTTAGAGCTACCGGCTGGATAGAGCTGACCGACGATTGAGCTGATATTTGGCTTCAACAGTCCCGTTCCCATCACGATCAGGATCAATCCCAAGAAAAACGATGTAGTATCCAGGACGCTTAGCGAGTCTTTTACGTGGGATGTCCCGTTTATCCAAGAGTCGATGCCCGGCAGAGCCATCATGAAATGACCCAGAGCGATGATGATACCGCCGTACCAAACGGACTTTTTCAACCCGAAGAGGCGATCCGCAAGCCAGCCACCGGGCAAAGCCAACAGGTATACTCCCATGGTATAAAGTCCATAAACGGCACCCGCAGTCTTATCGTCAAATCCCAAGCCGCCGTCCACAATGGCTTTTGTCATAAAGAGGATCAGCAAGGCCCGCATCCCATAGTAGCTAAAACGCTCCCACATCTCTGTGAAAAACAAAGTCATTAGCCCTTTCGGATGGCCGAAAGCGGTAGGCCCGGTAAATTCAGAGTTAAGTTGTTTTTCCAAGAATCAAATTTTAAGGGTGAGAAACAGAACTGCAATGATAACTTTTTTGGCTCGTGTTTAAAAAAGGTTTTACGGATACGGTCCTCAGTGACCCAAGGCTTTATAGCGAAGCTGCCGATCGGATTTATCCTCCTTGGATAGAACTACATCGGAAATCGAATATTATTCTAATTTCGCTTCGTAATCGATTGTACTACTAAATTTCGATGATTTTTTGATATTGAATATGAATAATCTCCCTAATTTTAGCGTACGATTATCCAATCTATAAACCCAAATAATTATGCAGGATCTTGTACTGACTTCCTCAGTTTCCTCCTATCCACAACCGCATGTAGACACAAGAGGAAAAGTTTTCACTAACCTCTCACCCGCCGAACTGATCGAGCATTCCCTGCGTCGGAAGGAAGCGTTTCTGGCTTCCAACGGAGCATTGATGGCCGATACCGGAAAGTTTACGGGTCGCTCGCCTAAGGATCGGTACATCGTAAGGGATGTAAAAACTTCTGACGCTGTATGGTGGGGAGATGTCAACATTCCCTTTGACGAAGAGAAGTTCGATCTGTTACTGGCCAAGATGAAGCGTCACCTAGCAGACAAAGATCTCTTTGTCCGAAATGTTTTTGCCGGCGCCGATCCGACGCACCAGCTTCGAATTAAAGTGATCAATACGCTTGCTTGGCACAACCTGTTTTGTTACAACATGTTTCTTCGTCCGAGCAAGGAAGATCTGAAATCATTCCGGTCTGACTTCACGATCATCTGCACGCCGGAATTTCAGGCCGATCCGGCAACGGACGGTACCGAAAATCCCAATTTTGTAATTTTGAATCTCTCCAGAAGGATGATACTGATAGGAGGAACAGCCTATGCGGGGGAAATAAAAAAGGGGATTTTCTCGGTTCTCAATTTCCTCCTGCCCCATGAGAAAGGGATTCTCTCTATGCACTGCTCCGCAAATAGGGGAAAAGTCGGCGATACAGCCATCTTTTTTGGACTTTCGGGCACGGGAAAGACTACCCTGTCGGCAGACCCCGACCGACAACTGATCGGTGACGATGAGCACGGTTGGACAGAAGATTCTGTATTCAACTTCGAAGGAGGATGCTACGCCAAAGTGATTGATCTGACAAGGGAGAAAGAACCGGAGATCTACGACGCTATCCGGTTTGGGGCAATTGTGGAAAATACACGCTTCAAACCCGGAAGCAGGGAAATCGATTATTCCGATAGCTCTATTACTGAGAATACCCGGACTGCCTATCCGATTCACCATATTCCAAACGCCGTTCAGCCATCGATAGGAGACGTTCCAAAAAACATCTTTTTCCTCACCGCCGACGCCTTTGGGGTGATCCCTCCCATTTCTAAGCTAAATCAAAGTCAGGCGATGTACCACTTTATCTCCGGCTACACCGCCAAAGTCGCTGGAACAGAAATGGGAGTCGTAGAACCGAAGCTAACCTTCTCTGCCTGTTTCGGAGCAGCATTTCTTCCCTTACACCCCACAAAATACGCCCGGTTGCTAGGCGAAAAAATGGCAAAAAATGAGGTAAATGTCTGGCTCATCAACACCGGCTGGACCGGCGGCCCGTACGGAGTAGGCTCGCGGATGAAGCTCGCACACACGCGGGCGATGATCAAGTCGGCCTTAGAAGGAAAACTGGATTACGCCCCATTCCGGAAGGATCCGGTGTTTGGATTCATGGTGCCGGAGATTTGCGCTGATGTCCCCTGTCCGGTGCTAAATCCCAGGACTACCTGGAAAGATCCAGCGGACTATGACAAGGCGGCTAATAGTCTTGCACAGGCTTTTATCGAAAACTTCGAAAAGTTCAGAGATTTTGCCGACGCTGACATACTCAAAGGCGCTCCTATGAGCCGTTGACAGGATGGAAAGGGGAGAGAATTTCTCTCCTTTCCTTTTTTATTGCCAAAGTACGGGGCATATCCCCTATTTTTGCAAATTCTAAATCTTTTGGCCCAAGGGGTCAGACAAACCAGCAATTTAACCTGATGAAGACAGCAGAAATTATCACAGAAAAAGGAACCATGAAGGTGGAGTTTTACGAAAAGGACGCTCCGAACACTGTTCAGAACTTCATTGACCTTTCTAATAAGGGCTTCTATGATGGCCTCACCTTCCATCGTGTAATTCCCAATTTCGTAATTCAAGGCGGTTGCCCAATCGGCAACGGCGCAGGAGGACCAGGATATAAGATCGACTGTGAACTGAACGGAGAAAACCAATATCACGATAGAGGTGTACTTTCTATGGCTCATGCCGGAAGAAACACCGGTGGTTCACAGTTTTTCATCTGCCCCAGCCGCACCGACACTGCTCACTTGGACAGAAATCATACCTGCTTTGGCAAGGTGGTCGAAGGTCTCGATGTGATCGATGCAATCAAGGCCGGTGACAAGATCGAAAAGATCGTAATCAGCGAAACTGAAGCTTAGTCAAAGATCCCTCAACCGAGGGATTTTTTGTTTTTTAAAATGCTGTGGTCTACGAGATAGTTGGATTGGAATAGATATTGAGAATTGGCACTTCCAATCCACTACTCCATGGCAAAGCCCTTTGTTTCGATCCTGCTTCTACTCTGTTTACAACTTCCCTTTCAGGCTTTTTCCCAGCGCTATGGTACTGCACTTGGGCTGCGATTCGGAAACTCTCAACTCAACAGAACCGTCGGTCTCACCGTCCAGCAGCGAGTCGTGCAGCGGGTCACTTTAGAGGGAATCCTTCAATCGGACTTTGACCGCAATACTAACTTTTCATTGCTTGCAGAAAAACACAGCCCAATCATTTCCAAACGCTTCAACTACTATTATGGAGCGGGTGTAGCCCTTGGCAGGGAGGAAAGCTTTGTAAAAAATTCAGAAACAAAGGAGATCATTCATACCTATGGGAACGGGACATTTGGAGTCGACTTGATTGCAGGGATCGAATTGACCGTAGCTAATACAGTGATTGCGCTGGATTACAAGCCAAACGTTAATCTGCGAGGAAGAGAGGAGTTCTACAGAGGCCAAGTGGGGATCTCTGCCAGGGCTGTTTTGGTGAAAAGCAAAGATCAAAAGCGCCGGCAGAAAGCACGTCAAAAAGCTAAAAAGTCTTTGAATGGTCCCCAGAGAAAACCTTTTTCCGAATTCTTTAGGAAGAAATGATCAACCTCTGCCGGTCAGATCTTTTCGATATACCTTTTCATGAATATCCGAGTTTTTAACAACCGCCCGATACCATTTCATTCTCAACTCGCTCTTTTCCCGTTCCGAAAGATGGAAGTTTTCAATCTTCATCTTTTCTGCTTTTCTGACCAAATCATAGAGGAAAATGGAGGCGGAGACCGAGATATTAAAACTGTCTGTAAATCCTAACATGGGGATATGAACGAGTCCGTCGGCCTTTGACTTCACCTCATCTGAGATCCCTTCGTGCTCGTTGCCAAACACCAAGGCCAATTTCTCATCAGGTTGGAGGTCATAGATTGAGACAGAGTCGGCACTCGGACTAGTGCCATAGATCTTGTAGCCATTTTTCCGCAGGGCATCAAAACAGCTGTCCACAGAGTTGCTGCCTTCACGGTAGTATTTATGCAAATCTACCCATTGAGAAGCACCTCGGGTGACGTAAGGATTGACCTTGTACTGATCGGTCTTCTCAATCACGTGGATGTCCTGAAGACCAAAACAATCACAGGTTCGGATCACCGCACTTGCATTGTGAGGTTTGAAAATATCCTCCAGCACGACCGTAAGATGTCTCGTCCGCTTGCTCAAAACGCGCTCCATCGCCGATTTCTTATGCGGAGTGATGTATTGGCCCAGGTAGTCCAAAAGGCCCTGATCAGCTGATAATTCGTCCTCGTTCATCTCGAAAAAAGGGGCTGTCAAAACAGCCCCAACTGATCTTCGTCTTCTTTCTTAGGAGTCAAGTCAATGGTGCTACCGATCTCCAAGTCCTGTTCCGAATCAGGCAATTTCTCCTCCTCGCTAGCTTTCGTCTCGGCTACTTTTTCGGATTGGATCAAAGAGATCTCCATCACAGGGAAGGTACTCAGCTTGTTGCCGATGGCCTTCCATCCTTTCACATCGATGAGCATATCCAGATCATACTCTACTACCTCCTCCTCTTTTCCCTTGAGCAGCGTAGCAGAAACTTGAGGTTGACTGCTGGTGGACACGGTCTTCAGATAAGATTGCTTGTGATCTGTGATAAAGTTAAAGCGCTTATTGACTGTCGTAGTTTCAACGTTAAACCGCTTCACAAAGAATGTCTTGGTGCCCCCGTCGTAGTAAATCGCCGAGATGACCTTTTTGATGTCAAATTTCTCAATCAGCACAACATCTGCCGGCTCATATCGGTTGGTCAGTTCGAAACTGGTCAGCTCGTAGTCGCCGTTTTTATAGCAGACCAAGATCTTGTCATCACCAAGGAAGTTGCCAATAAGTTTCCCGCGCTGGTCGGTATTGAGCCTGCCTACGACGGCATCATAATAGATATTCAATCCGCCAAGGGTGGATTTCCCTTCCATCTTCAGCTGGATCTTGCGAACCGGATATCTTGTGAGAATATTCCCTCCTGCCCCTCTTCCCTTGATCTCGATGTCAGCGAAATCAAAGTCGAAGACCTTTACTCTGGCTTTCGCTCCCTGAGTAAGGAATACAGTGACGAGCTCCGCCTCTCCATTGGGATTGTGCGTCAGGTAAGTGACTTTGGTTCCCTTGGTTCCCTTCGTAAGGTCGTATTCCCTGTCTCTGGTGATCCCTCCGACCTGAAAACGCTTGACCATCGACCTGCCGGAAGCGCCTTCTAGATAGATCAAATTGTAGGTCATGCGGTCGTCATTCTTGCGAAAAATCCCGACGTAAAGAATGTCTTTGCCCATGAAGCCCTTTTCCTGGATCTTGGAGACCATAAACTTACCGTCCCGGCGGATTACGATCACATCATCCATATCTGAGCAGTCACAGACAAACTCGTCCTTCTTCAAACCGAATCCCACGAATCCATCCGCACGATTGACATACAGCTTTGCGTTATTTGCTGCAACTACTGTGGCCTCGATGTTGTCCAAGGCTCGGATCTCGGTCTTTCTTTCTCGACCCTTACCATATTTTTCCAGTAGGTTCTGATAGTATTTGATCGAATATTCGGTCAGATGCTTCAGATTATGATTGACCTCTTTCAGCTCTTCCTGCAGGCGTCGCATCAATTCGTCTGCCTTGAATGCATCAAATTTGGAGATCCGTTTGATTCTGATTTCCGTCAATCGGACAAGATCTTCCTGGGTGATTTCCCGATAAAAATCCGGTTTGTAAGGTTCTAAGCCTTTGTCGATTGCTTCCAAGACGCCATCCCAGGTGGTGCACTCTTCGATGTCGCGATAGATCCGGTTTTCGATGAAGATCTTTTCGAGAGAAGAAAAAAGCAACTTTTCCATCAACTCCGCCTTCCGGATTTCTAATTCCCGTCGGAGGAGTTCTTTGGTCTGCTTGGTATTATATTCCAAGATCTGGTTTACGGTGAGGAAGACCGGCCGATCCTCGATGATCACGCAGGCATTGGGCGAAATGGAAACTTCGCAGTCCGTAAAAGCATAGAGGGCGTCAATGGTCACATCCGGAGACACACCTGGCGTCAACTGAATCTGGATCTCGACGTCTTTGGCGGTATTATCCACCACCTTCTTTATCTTGATCTTCCCTTTGTCATTAGCCTTCAGGATCGAATCAATCAACGTATCCGTAGTCACACCGTAAGGAATCTCTTTGATAACCAGAGTCTTACTATCTTCCTCTTCGATGCGTGCGCGAACCTTTATCTTGCCACCGCGATGCCCTTCGTTGTACTCGGAAAAGTCCGCCAATCCGCCAGTGATAAAATCCGGAAGTATGTTTGTCTTATTACCTTTCAGGATCTCAATGGAGGCTTCGATCAGCTCGATGAAATTGTGCGGGAGGATCTTGGTGGAAAGTCCTACTGCAATACCTTCCACTCCCTGCGCCAGCAAAAGTGGAAATTTAACTGGCAAGGTGACCGGCTCGCGCTTCCTCCCGTCGTAGGAAAGCTTCCACTCGGTAGTTTGAGGATTGAAGGCCACCTCGAGCGCAAACTTGGACAAGCGTGCCTCGATATATCGTGCCGCCGCCGCGCCATCGCCTGTGCGCACATCTCCCCAGTTTCCCTGGGTTTCGATAAGAAGTTCTTTTTGCCCCAGATTGACAATGGCGTCCCCGATCGACTGATCGCCGTGCGGGTGATACTGCATAGACTGACCGATGATGTTGGCGACCTTGTTGAATCGTCCGTCGTCCATCTCCTTCATCGCATGCAAGATCCGTCGCTGAACCGGCTTCATACCGTCTTCAATAGCAGGTACAGCTCGCTCCAAAATCACGTAGGAGGCATAATCCAAAAACCAATCCTTGTACATCCCAGTCACGGGAACGGAGGTATGAAGACTATCGTCCGCCCCGCCTGCTATCTTATTTTCGTCACTCATTTATTAAGTCCAGTTTTGATTGAGGTAAGTGACCAGCATGACCATCTCACCGAAATCATATTCCCGATCAGGAAATAATCATTTGAAACTTTATTCTCGTCAGTTTTTATCCTTGTCTCGATCTTCAGCGCCCTAAAAAGCGCGAAGCCGTGATATATTCTTGTCAATATGCAGAGATAAAGAAAGAAGTGCTCAATTATTCAGTTCCACATAGGCCGAGTCGAGCCATAGTGGCTTAGGAAATGTTCCCTCACCCGTCGGAACACTGGGTGTAAACGAGGTCGAAATCCCGCCCCAACCTAAATGATACCTTATCAAAATCTCTATGTCCAAATCCTAACGGTATTCGTCGAGCTCAATCACCACTTCAGCGGCTGCTTTCGCTGAACGCACAATTCTCCTGAAATTCGTCTCCAAGGTGACAGTGGCCGGAGATTTACAGCTCGATGGATATTTCTAATACGAACGATTTGCATTTTTAAGACAAACTCAAGCCGCCTCGTTCTCCTCGTTTTCTTCCTTGCTTGGATCGTCCAAAGCCAGGTCCTTTTCAATCTTTAGATTGGCAATGATGAAATTTTGCCGATCGGGAGTATTCTTACCCATGTAGAAAGTCAGCAGATCCGAAATCTTCGTTTCCTTATTTAAGATGATAGGTTCCAGTCGGATATTCTCACCGATAAACCCACCAAATTCTTCTGGAGAAATTTCTCCCAAGCCTTTGAAGCGGGTAATTTCTGGCTTGCTTCCGAGCTTGTGAATGGCACGCTGTCGCTCTTCGTCAGAGTAGCAATAGATCGTCTCCTTCTTATTCCTCACTCTAAACAGCGGAGTTTCGAGGATGAACAAATGACCGTTTCTCACCAGATCAGGAAAGAATTGGAGGAAGTAAGTCATGATCAGCAGCCTGATGTGCATGCCATCCACATCCGCATCGGTGGCAATTACAATCTTGCGATACCGAAGGCCATCGATTCCGTCTTCGATATTCAAGGCGTGCTGCAGAAGGTTAAACTCCTCATTTTCATACACGACCTTCTTGGTCATACCAAAGCAATTGAGCGGCTTTCCACGAAGCGAAAATACAGCCTGCGTCTGCACGTCGCGGGATTTGGTGATCGAACCCGAGGCGGAATCTCCCTCCGTGATGAAGAGCATCGAGTTGTTTTTGGCGTCCTCGTTCGCTTTGGGATCATCGTAGTGTACGCGACAGTCCCTCAATTTCTTGTTGTGGAGATTGGCTTTTTTGGCGCGTTCGTTCGCGAGTTTTTTGATGCCGGAAATCTCTTTTCTTTCACGCTCTGACTGCAAGATCCGCTTCAGCAGGGCATCCGCAGCCGCAGGATTTTTATGCAAGTAATTGTCAAGCTCCGTCTTGATGAAGTCATTGACAAACGTCCGGATCGTCGGACCATCCGGCCCCACACTTTGAGATCCCAGCTTTGTCTTGGTTTGAGACTCAAACACAGGCTCCTGGACACGCACGGCAATCGCAGCTACTACCGATTGACGCACATCGGAGGCGTCAAAGTCTTTCTTATAAAACTCTCGGATCGTCTTGACAATCGCTTCGCGAAACGCAGCTAAGTGAGTACCACCCTGCGTTGTATATTGCCCGTTGACAAAAGAATAGTATTCTTCTCCGTACGAACCCGAGTGGGTGATCGCCACTTCGATATCATTTCCCTTGATATGGATGATCGGGTAGCGGATACTTTCCTCGTCCACCTTGTTAGAAAGAAGGTCATAAAGCCCCTTGTCTGAGAAGTACTTCTTTCCGTTGAAATTGATCGTCAGTCCGGCGTTGAGGTAAGCGTAATTCCAGATCTGATTCTCCAGATACTCCGGGATGAAGTGATAATTCTTAAAGATGGAGGCATCCGGGGAGAAAGTCGTCCGGGTTCCGTTTCGCTCCGAGCTTTTGGTGATCGGTGCGTCATTGGTAAGGATTCCCTTGTCAAATTCCGCCATCTTGGACTCTCCATCCCGGAAGGACTGAACTTTGAAATAGTCAGAGAGGGCGTTTACCGCCTTAGTACCGACCCCGTTCAGACCGACTGACTTTTGGAAAGCTCCAGAGTCATACTTGCCTCCGGTATTGATCTTCGACACACAATCGATGACTTTGCCCAGAGGGATTCCTCGGCCATAATCCCGAACCTCTACCTTGTGCTCGGAAATCTTTACCTCTATGCTCCGGCCATAGCCCATCATGTGCTCATCGATGGAGTTGTCCAGGATCTCCTTGACGAGCACGTAGATCCCGTCATCCTGAGCGCTTCCGTCTCCCAATTTACCGATGTACATCCCGGGACGAAGGCGGATATGCTCCCTCCAATCGAGAGATTTGATACTGTCTTCGGTGTATTTAACTGGTTCTGCCATAATACTCGCTTATGCTCCTTTCACTTGTTTGAATTTCCCCATCAGAATGACAAATAATCCGACTCCCCATATCACCAGCAGCGCGGGCAGGAGATAAAAGAAAAATGTGAACTGACTCGTTGCGATCACCTCCTGATTGTTGATCGAATAGACGAAGAAAGCCATGAGCGCCAGGTTCAGATTGACGATGCCGCCAAATGAGTAAAACCAAGCCAGGATGTAGTCCCGATAGGGATCGCCAATGGGGAAAATCCGGTGCAGTCTTTTATTCGCTTTGGTCTCAATCGACTTCGGGGTAAATAAAACGACGGCGTTCAACACCAGAAATGCGGCAATCATGCCGTAAAAAAAAGTCTGTTTTTCGAGCAGCCGAGTGATCGAATTGTCTTCATCTAAACCCAGCCCGATTGTGTCAGAAAGTCCTGAGTAGAAGTATAATAGAAGGAAAATGAAAAAGAAAACACTGGTGAAATAGAATACTTTGCCAAATCTGTAATACATGTGGATGAGTGAATGAACGCGCTAATATAACCGATTTGGGCCAACCGACGGAGTTTGGACGTGATCCTCCTCTTGATAAATCTGACAGATAGTTTCGGGGATTTTTTTAAACTGATGAATTTCAGAGTCCTGTCAAAAGTTGCCCAGAGCAAAATTTAATCCTTGTCAGATTTTGTAATTGCCTCAACTTTTGAGCTCATCTTTGCAGTTAAAATTTAAACTATGCGATACCTGAGCCTTCTACTTCTATTTTTGGCAGTCCTCACGATCACATCCTGCAGCGGTCCTGTAGACGCTGGTGACGTGAATCTCGACAACTGGAAATCTGACAGGGACGGTTGCAAAGGGCTGCGAATGCAGGAACTCAAGGCATTTGAAATCGTGAAAAACAACTTTTTGGGAGCAGACAACCAAGCCCTAATCAAGACCTTCGGCCGACCCGATCGGATCGAACTGGTGGACAAGAGCCAAAGCTTCTTCTTTTATTTCATCGAGCCCAGCGGCGATTGCCAAGGGGTGGAAAGCGAAAAAGAACCCCTTAGAGTTCTTTTTCGCATGAATGCTATCAGCAGAGTGTCCGAAGTCACGATCACAACCCTGAACCCATAAAGCAAAGGGCCGCTGCGCCTAAGGTGCCGGCGTTGTTTTCCAACGTTGCTTTCTTCAATTTCAAATCTTTCACATAGTACGGCGTGAGGTATTTTCGTGTGTTGTATTCGATCGTAGGCATCATAAACTCCAATCCGGCCGAAATCCCACCGCCGAAATAAACATCTGTCACATCCAGTACTCGAATTGTAGATACGATCGCCTCGCTTAGGATCTCTCCTACCTCTTTAAACACCATCAGCGAAACTTCATTTCCTGCCTGTGCAGTGTCTACCAGCAAGTGGGTACCGAGTTCTTTCCCTACGAGTGATCCAGCCTTCTCAGGATAGGCGGCCACGAGGTTTGCCATGATTCTCAGGATTCCGTTTCGTCCTACCAAAGTCTCCAGACCGGCATTGCCTCGGGATAACATATGACCCATTTCGAGGGCATTTCCCCGAGAGCCTTTGAATACCATACCATCCAAAACTAGCGCGCTTCCAATTCCTGTTCCCATAGTGATGAACAGGAAATTTTCCGCCACTTCTCCTTTCCCAAAGTAGAATTCACCGATAGCGGCCGCAGCGGCATCATTCTCTAGATAAAATTCGTGATCGGGATATTTCTCCTGCAGACTAGCCTTGAGTCGGAAATTGTTCAGATCTGGGATCGCCGGAATCTCCAGTGGAGTCATCCTATCCTTTGTGATCATCCCTGGCAGGCCTATTCCGACCTTCCCGACTTGGGGATACATACTGATGTATTTGCCGATCACATCCACAAAACACGGTCCGAAGCCCGCTGGATTCTCTCGATATTGGGTGGTATCTTCCTTTTGGAAGTCCAGTATCGTCCCCTCTTTGTCTACCAAGCCGATCTTGAGATGAGTTCCCCCCACGTCCACGCCCAAGAACTGAGCATCCGATGAATTCATAGTTGTTTTTATAGGTTTGAATGTCAATTAAGCAAAAGTATCGGATCACTTTCTATATTCTTTGCCGATCTGATAAAATATTTTGAGGACCGCAGGACAGACCAGGGTATTTTTTAAAGATAAATCCAGTATCCCAAGGATGTTTTTTCGGTCGGTGTGCGGATACTCTCTGCAGGCCTTTGGTCGGTCTTCATAGACAAGACATTTATTATCAACGCCTAGAAAAGGGCAAGGAGCGGATCGAAAAACATAATCTCCTTCTGAATCCCTAAATAAATATTCGTCGATAAACTCACTACTTTTCATCCTAAAAGTTTTTGACAATCTGTCAATGTCCGTCTGGATAAAGATGGGGCTGGTCGTTTTGCAACAGTTGGCACAGTCTAGGCAATCAATACTGGCGAAGACTTCCTCGTGATGCCGGTGAAAATCTGCATCCAAATGTTTAGGCTTGGTCTTTTTGAGTTTTTCCTTGAGCTTTCTGTTAGCCGGAAACTCCGATTTGCTGTCTTGGAAAAACTTTTCAAGGGCAATTTTCACCTTTTACAATATATTGAGGTTCAAATATTTATATTATTTCACTATATTATTGTACACTAAACCCGATCGCCATGAGACTGCATCCTTCTGAAATGTATTTCTATCACAGTTCGGCTCAGCCGATTGACAAGCAAACCAAGGCCTACGCCAAGACGCTGACAAAGTTTGTGAACGAGATCGACGTCATCAAAGAGCCCATTACAGCAACACAATGGGATCAAATTCTACGCAAACTTGAGCTGAGAGCCAAAGACTTACTCAACAGATCACATCCGGACTATCAAAACCTTATTGCCGGGAAAGATTGGGACGATGAGGGCTGGCTCAACATCCTGGTGAGACATCCCTACCTGATCAAGAGCCCGATCGCCATATTTAGAAACAAGGCGATTCTGTGCCGCACTCCCAGCGATATTCTAAAACTAGATTAGTCTTCCCTGTTGAGGTAGATTCCATCCTCCCCGATCCTGATCATCCTCGCTCTGAACAGCTGTCCTATGCATTGCTTGAAATGTTTCTTGGACATGCCTAGTGAGGACTGAATGTCTGCGGGCTCTGATTTATCGTGAAGTGGTAAGAAACCCTCACTTTCCAGCGCGGCCAGAATCTTCTCCGAGCCTTCGTCGTACTTCACCCGGCCTGGAGGCAAAAGTTGGAGGTCGATCTTTCCGTCATCCCGTCTCTTCTTCACCCACAGCTTTCGCACCGATCCGAGTTCCAACGGTTGGAAAACCTCGTTGCGGTATAACAATCCTTCGTATCGATCCTCTAATAGGACTTTGTATCCAAGGTCTGTTTCTTCAAAGATCATCCCTTCCACTTCGTTGCCGGGCTCGAAGTCCCGCGGGGCCGGATACATAAACTCCCGATACTTGGACACTCCTATTAGACGGTCCGATTTGTAGTCTACACAGAGCCTAATCAGGTATTTCTCACCGGCACTCATCGGTTTAGCGATCTCCGCATTGGGAACAAAAAGGTCCTTGGGCAGACCCCAATCCATAAACGCCCCAAAGCTGGTCACCTCTTTGGCTTCTAATACCGCGAATTCGTCCAATAGTAAAAGCGGCCTTTGTGTGACGGCTACCGGACGGTCCTCACTGTCGGTGTACACGAAGACTTCTACATGATCTCCCTCTTTTTCTTCACCTTTGAGATAGCCTTTCGGCAAAAGAACCTCACCCCCATCGCTGAGCGCAAGGTAAGCCCCAAAATCAGTGAATCGATTGATGGGTAAACTGCTAATCAGACCAAGTTCTTTCATAGTTCAAAGGTATGGATTAATCGTTTGGAGGCCTCGCATTTTTTCCGACAATGAAAGTCGTGGAAAGCGTTTGTTTGAATAGGAATTGGATCGTCTTAAACTTAGTTTTAACCCCAATAACAGGGCAGATCTGCCTAACGAACCCACATCGTAACGCTTTTCACTCATAATCACCCAATTATGAAATTCATCTCAGTCATCGGCTCCGGTACCATGGGTAATGGCATCGCGCACGTTTTTGCGCAAAACGGATTTGAAGTTTCTCTCATCGATGTCAAATCGGAATTTTTGGAGAAAGCCCTGACTACCATATCCAAGAACATGGATCGTCAAGTGGCAAAAGGGACTCTTTCGCAAGAGGAAAAAGTATCTTCATTGGGAAGAATCACCACTTTCGTCGATTTGGAAGGCGGAGTCGAAGAAGCGGATTTGGTCGTGGAAGCCGCGACTGAAAATATGAATCTCAAACTGGACATCTTTCGCCAGCTGGA
>Ga0079224_100002817_pt1 | contig 21477 bp, 18 predicted proteins | sample Stecom2015_FD_80414 | JGI IMG/M metagenome (GOLD analysis project Ga0079224, IMG submission 80414) | Agricultural soil microbial communities from Utah to study Nitrogen management - Steer compost 2015 | ecosystem: Environmental > Terrestrial > Soil > Agricultural land | place: USA: Utah...
ATACGCTGAAGTTCCAGTTGAATGAACCTGCTTTAAACGAAGCAAGGCTTAAAGCCTCTTCAGCAATCATGGCACTGGCGTACCGCTGAGCGCGCAGCCTGAAATCCTGTTGGCAGACCGTTTGAAATTCTTAAACGCATTTGATCATTTGGGGTGGTGTGCGTACCGGGATCTGTGATTATCTTTCCGATAATTAACCTGGACCTTATGATTACCGCACGACTGAGCTTTCTATGCGCTATTCTGATTATTGCTTCTCTCCCGGCAATTGCCCAACACGGAAATGAGATTCCTTTGACACGGGCCGATACCCTGCGGGGTTCGGTCACGCCGCAGCGCGCATGGTGGGACGTGGTTAAATATGAGTTATACGCTGTTGTTGACCCTGAAACCCAGACAATAAAAGGCAGCAATGTCATTCGTTACAAGGTGTTGTCTGCAGGCGATGTAATGCAGATTGACCTGCAACAACCGATGGTCATTGATCGCGCGACACAGGATGGAAAGCAACTTGTTGTTGAGCGTGACGGAGCAGCACATTTTATAAAGCTGACAAAGACGCAAACTACAGATGCAGTGAATGAAGTGTCGATTGAGTTTTCCGGAAAGCCACGCGTCGCGAGAATGCCTCCCTGGGATGGTGGAATCACCTGGAAAAAAGACTCCAATGGAAAACCCTTCATCGCCAACGCAAACCAGGGACTGGGGGCAAGTGTATGGTGGCCTTGCAAGGATCACCAGTACGACGAACCCGACAACGGCATGATTATACGCCTTAACGTTCCGGCCGGACTTGTTGCCGTTTCCAACGGACGCCTTAAAAGCCAAAAAACGGAACGCAACAAAACCAAAACATTCACGTGGGAAGTTGTTAATCCTATTAACACATACACGGTAAATCTCAGCGTTGGCGATTATGTAAACTTCTCTGAGAAATACGCCGGCGAAAAGGGCCAGCTCGACATGCAGTACTGGGTGCTGCGTCACAATCTTGAGCGCGCCAAAACTCACTTCAAAGATGCCGTGAGAACAATGCAGGCGCTTGAACACTGGTTTGGTCCCTACCCCTTTTACGAAGACAGTTACAAGCTTGTCGAAGTACCCTACCTCGGCATGGAGCATCAAAGCAGCGTGACCTATGGTAACGAATACAAGATGGGTTATCGCGGAGCTGACCTCAGTGGAACCGGCGAGGGTTTAAAATGGGACTTTATCATTGTTCATGAGTCCGGGCACGAATGGTTCGGTAACAACATCACGACTGAAGACATTGCAGACATGTGGGTGCATGAAGGCTTCACCAGCTACTCCGAAAGCCTGTTCACTGAATTTCATTATGGTACCGAAGCAGGTGCCACGTACACACGCGGGCTGCGCGGAAATATTCAGAATGACAAACCGATAATCGGCACATACGGCGTTAACAAACGCGGTTCGGGTGACATGTATTACAAGGGACACAACATGCTGCACACGCTGCGTCAGATTGTCAACGACGACGCAAAGTGGCGTGAAGTATTGCGCGGCCTAAACCGCGACTTTTACCACAGCATCGTTACCTCTGATAAAATTGAGAAGTACATGGCAGAAAAAACCGGGCTTAAACTCGATGCATTTTTTGATCAGTACCTGCGTGACAAGCGCATACCTGTGCTCGAATACCGCGTAAAAGGCAACGTGTTGTCGCATCGGTGGGTTAACTGCATCGAAAGTTTTGATATGCCCGTCACCATTCTGGTCAATGGTTCGCCGCAGACAATACGGCCAACGACCCAGTTTGCACAGACCATGTTAAATGCTTCCGACCCGACAATTGCTGTCGATCCCGACTTCTACGTGTACTCCTTCAACATACTTGGCGAAGCAAGAAAATAGATTACTTCTTCAGGTCGATACGCGTATTCATATTCTGGGAACCTCCTGCTTCAATCACAGAGGCCCCGTGCACGGTGATTGTGGACTTGATGAAGTCTCCTTCGTTCGCCTTGAAAATGTTGTCGACGTACTTTTGCGGATTTCGGTCTATGTAGGGGAACCACGTGCTATGGATTTGAATCATCATACGGTGACCTTTCTTGAAGGTGTGTAGTATATCCTGCAAGGGGAAGTTCACGTCGCTGACTTTTCCGGGCGTAAACGGTTCCGGCTTTTCAAAACTGTTGCGGAACCTGCCGCGAAAAACTTCACTGCGCACGAGTTGCTGATAACCCCCCATTACAATGTTTTTGGGATTGTGCTCGTAATTGGGATGATTATCGGGGTACACATCAATCAGCTTTACGATAAAATCCGCATCTGTACCGGTCATTGATACTTTCAGTTTCGCAAGTATTTCTCCGGCAACCGTAACGTCTTCCGTGAGCACATCTGTTTCAAAAGTAATCACGTCAGGTCTGCGTGAAGCATGGCGCTGGTCATCCGACATAAACCGTCGTGGTGTAAATGTGAGGCCTTCTGTTTGTGAAGTGTAGGGCACTGGTTTGGCCGGATCGCTCACGTAGGAGAAGGTGGCCTGCTCGTCGAGTGGCTTATTGATCGACAGACGCCCACCTTCGCCAAAGTACAATTTAAGTCGCGGAACGTCACGGGGAGGCCACGCATCGAACGAACGCCACTCCTTTGTACCGGTATCAAACATCAATGCTTCGGGCAGCGACGGATTCCCTTCACCCTTCAGGTGATAAGCAAAGAACTTGCGCTCAACCTCGCGCTGGAAGTAGGCAGAGATACTGTCGCCAAAGTAAATGTGGTTATGGATGCTCTTCACAGCGGTACGCGCCCAGTCACCGTGCGCCCAGGGTCCCATAACGATCGTGTTCATGGCGGCAGGATTGTGCTGCTCAATCGTTTTATAAATATTCAGCGGACCATAAAGATCTTCAGCGTCGAACCAGCCCCCAACGGTAAGAACAGCGTGTTTGATATTTCTAAGGTGGGGAAGTATGCTTCGCTTCTGCCAGAACTCATCGTAGTTTGGATGATCCACGATCTGCTGCCAGAAGAAGTTATCATGATGGTATTTTTCAGTAATGTTTTTAAGCGGCCCCTGTTTCAAATGAAATTCATATCCATCCGGAGCGGGTTGACCATAGAAACGCATAATCTCGTTACGGAACCAGTCTTCTTTCGTCTGGCCCTCCTTCTGATAACCGAACACGGCAAATGCTGCAGTGTAGCTTTGAAGAAACGCACCCATGTGGTGAAAGTCATCAAAGAAGAAATCGGATATCGGTGCCTGCGGTGACGACGCCTTCAATGCAGGGTGAGCATCAGGAAGTGCAGCTGCGGTGTAAAATCCGGGATACGAAATCCCATACATTCCAACCTTGCCATTGTTCCCCTTAACGTTCTTGATCAGCCAGTCAATTGTATCCCATGTATCCGAACTCTCGTCGATGGCTGTTTTGTTTTTGCGGTCATTGCCGGGAATGTTCGGTGTCATGTTATCGAACTTGCCTTCGCTCATATATCGGCCGCGGACATCCTGGAAAACGAGGATGTACTTGTCTTTTATCAAAAACGAATTCGGATGATTGTGTGTCTTGAAATCACCATAATTCGATGCGTTGTAACATGTCCTGTTCATCAGAATCGGATATGTGCGTGATTTGTCTTTAGGTGTGTAGACAATGGTAAACAGCTTTATGCCGTCGCGCATGGGAATTTGATATTCGGCCTTGTCATAGTTTGCGCGCATGAATATGGAATCCTGTTTCACATCCTGTGTGAAAGCGACATGCACCATACATACAAGGAAAAGGCAAAGTAGAGTTAACCGCATACATTTGAAGATTAAACCGAAAAGATATGCGATTTCAATGAATTCAAAAACCGAAATTGTACATGGTTCGGACCGGAAACGTCTGCAAAAAAGAAAGCCCATCTCTCGACAGGCCTCTCCAACTGATAGACAAAGAAAATCTTTAAACGGATCAATCTGCGATACCGGCGATCTTCCGCCAATCCTGATGACGCAGGTCGATGTAAGTGCTCATCTTTTCATAATTCTGCCACGAATCTGTTACGTGATAGATGGAGGGCAGGCTTTTCACAAGTACCTGCTGGTAATCCCGATGGTAAAGGCCGCCACCGTAATAGTAATAGGTAAACAGGTTGCCACGTTCCGAGAAGAATTCGAAGCCAAGGTACCCGTCCCACAATTCACTGAGAATAGTGCACGAAATCTCGCGACGTTTGAAGCGGAAAATCTGGTTTGAAGCCTCCTCCTCGAAATATTCAGAGTACAGGCCCTTGTCGATTACCCAGCCGAGGTACATCCCGATGTGTACGTAAGCCTGTTCAATGGGAAGGTTTTTAGGGAAATTTCCCAGAAAATGCGACTTCGCGTTGTCGTAGATGCTCTTTCTTGCTTGCGCTTTGGCTACCATTGGCTGCGTTTTTTATGTACAGCGCTCCAGCAGCTCGTTACCCCCAAAGGCAAGGAAAAAAAATGCTGACATTTTTCACGAAGGCAGGCGTAATCTCCCGCGAAAAGTGTGTTGCAGAAACTGAACATTAGTTGTTAATTGCCGTTTTCGCAGTATGGCGACCGTTTTTCCGGTGCCGAATCCGTGAAGTAAAACTGAATCCTGAATTTGTGGCCTGGACGCGTGAAATAGGTATTACGGAAATTGTTTTTGTTGTTGCTTTCCTGGGGTTTTATATCCTGTATCTCGGGCGTGTTATACGCGTCGCGCGGCTGCTCAATACTTCGTTCGCCAATGTTTTTGTGAAGCTTGTCATCCGAACGCTCTATTTCCTGCTCATCATTGTTGCCCTGCTCGGACCATCGTTCGGAGGCTCACAGAAGGAGGTCGTTGCCGTCGGTAAGGATATTGTAATTTGTGTAGACCTCTCACGCTCAATGGACGCGTTCGATATACAACCTACCCGGCTGGAGAAAGTCAAGTTTGAGATGAAGCGCATCATCAATGCATTCAGCTCTGACCGGGTTGGACTGGTTATTTTTTCTTCAGAGGCATTCATGCAATGCCCCCTCACTTACGATCAGAACGCGCTTAACCTTTTTATCGATGCAATGAACTCGTCGCTGGTGCCAAATACCGGTACAGATTTCGGACCTCCGTTAAAGCTCGCGCTTAAGAAACTCGAAGACGAAAACGACGGACCGGCAACGCGATCGAAATCCAAAATCATCGTATTGATAAGCGACGGCGAAGACTTTGGTGAGACTCGCAATGAAGCCCTTTCCGAAATCCGTGACCGCAATATCCGGCTCTTTACCCTGGGTGTGGGAACGCGTGAGGGTGGAAACATTTCCATTGGCAACAGCTTAAAGAAAGACAGGTCGGGTAACGTGGTCGTGACACGTTTGAATGACCAGGCGCTGATAGAACTCGCTCAAAAGACCGATGGCCGTTATTTTGAAATCAACGAATCGCGGAATGACGTCAACCGGCTTATTAATACGATTTCATCGATTGAAGGCGAACTCCGCGGATCGCGTCTTGTGGACGTTACTGCGAACAAATATTTTTACTTTTTGCTGACAGCGGCGTGCCTCATGCTGCTTGATGCATTAATTAACCTGCGTGCCATCAGAATATGACATCCAGTTCCAGATTGATCGGTCCCATTGTCGCTTTAATTTCCTGCATTGCACTGCTGGTCACCGCTTACTATTTCCTTCGTGATAACCAGGTTGGCCGTGTAAACCAACTCAAGGCAAAAGCAGAGCACGAGTACTACTTACGCGAGTTTCTTAGCGCTTATAAAACGTACCAGACTCTAATGGATACGACCGACGACTACGGTGAAGGTGCGATGATCAATTATGCCAACGCAGCCTTCATGTCGTCAAAAATTCTTAAAGGCGGGCTTGGTGCTGGTAGCCAGGGTCCGTCCCTGTCAGATACAATCCTGAACCAGATCGCCAATGAGGGTCAGGTGATGTATTCGGTGCTGACGAATGCCAAAAACAAGAAAATCGCTTCTATGGCGTTTAACCAGTTAGGGTATGTCACAGTGAAGGGTGCGCCGGCGCCTACGGTGGAAATAAACAGTGATTCGGTGTTTCTGATTGCCCTGCAGAATTTCCGAAATGCATTGAAACGCAACCCAAACAACGACAGTGCTCGTTATAATTATGAACTTTTAAAGAAGGTTGTCGATTATCCGGAGACGGTGATGAACGAAACCCGATCGCTTGTTGCACAGCAACGGTACATCGAAGCTGCAAACCTGCTTGAGCGATCGATGGAAAGAGATGTCCGACTTGCTAAACAGCTGGAATACCTGCAACGAATCAAAGCCGTTGCCGGCATTGACACAACGTATCGAAGACGCTTATGAAACACATAGTGATCATATTCTTTCTTTCACTCACAGGGATTTGCTTTGGTCAGGGAAGTCTGGCGGATTCAAAGTTTCATGAAGGATCGAACCTTTATATCAACGGGAACCCTCAGGCAGCGCTTTCAGCAGTTCAGGAAGGGCTTCGTGCTGAACCGCGGAATCAGAAACTCCAGGCGTTGAAGAAACTGCTTGAAGATAAAAAGAAAGAAGAGGAAGAAAAAAAGCGTAAGGAAGAGCAGCAGAAAAATCAGGAGAAGAAGAACCAGGAGAACAAGGACAAGCAGAAGCAGGAAAACAAGGATAAGCAGGATCAACAGAAGAAGGAAGAAGAACAGAAACAAAAGGAAGAGAAAGAGCGCGAACAGAACGAGAAGGATCAAAAACAGAACGAGCAGGAAGAAAAAGAGGAACAGGAAAAGGAGAAAGACAAAAAGGATATTGATCCTAAGGTTGAGGAAAAACTAAGGGAAATGAAGATTGATCCAGAGAAGGCACGAATGCTCTTAGAGGCAATGCGAAATCAGGAGATTCAATACTTGCAGCAGCAGAAGCGTGAACAAACCAAACGCCGCGATCCTTCCAGGCCTGACTGGTGATTAATTTATTTTTTAGAAAAAAAACAGGGAACGCGTTCCTCGACGACATTTCGTTCGAACACACCGGACTTCAGTCCGTTTGTTTCTAAGGAGATACTGAAGCTACATCTCGTCGAATAGCAGAACCACTCCCATGACAAGTTCCCAAGCGCGGCCTCGTCTCATGAAATAAAAAGAGGCAGCCCCTTTTTGAGACAGCCTCTTTTATTCTAGGTGACCACGAGATTACTCTTCAGGCCAGCTTCCCCAGTTGCTGCAGTGTCCGCCGTTGTCGGTGCCTTTAATATCGGTCTGCACTCCGGAATATGCGGCGTTCATCACGGCGCGCGGAGCGAAGTGAAGTTTGCCGTTCGAATTGGTGACAAAGGCTTTACCAAAATGCGCCTGACTCAATCCGTGACCAGCTTCGTGTAACGCAATGGTTTCGACGTCGTATGTTGCACCGTCACGCCATAGGAAAGCATCGTTGTAGTATATCTCGCGCCATGCGACATCAGAGCGTCCGTCATTGTTTGTATCAGCGGGGTTTCCGTCGGTATCCGTAAAGATGATTGTGAATGTCACGCCTAAGATGATTCCGCTTCCACCGGGTTGGAGGAGATCGAAGAATGCTCCCGGTAACCATCCTGCATGCACTACATCCGCCGAATACGCGAAGCTTCCTCCGTATCCAAGAAGTGCACTCACATAACCCGTTGAAATTGCTGGGTTGTAAGGTACTTTGTAAATGCCGAGATCCGAACAGGTCACATTATCCCACGTAGCCATTGCACGGTCAATCGCCGCGGTCGTCACGCTTACCGCGAGGTCTGCTGATTGCCTTGACTCATCGACGTAATACGAAACATCGGTTGTTCCGTCAAGACTTAACGCGGGAACGAAATCGGCATCGAGTTGTTTATTACCAACGTCACTGAAAAATATGGTTCTGCCGATTTCATCGGACTCACCAGAAGTGATGTATTCAGCCATAAGAACTGCATAGTCGCCGTCAGCACCTACCCTTCCACGGGCAGAGTTGCCGCCGGGAAATTCCATAAACACCGGAGAGTCATCAACTGGTTTTAGGGATTGATTCTGATCCTGTTCACAGGAGAACAGGAATGCCAGGCCACAGAGCGTGGCCGCGCGATAGTTGAGGTTTAACATACTTAGGTCGGTTTAGGATTAATGATAGCCGAAGATAGCAATGTGATTTGTTGAAAGAGCGTGAACACCGGAAAATATGCACACCTGATTTTTAATGGTTTACAGCTGGCTGATACCTGTCGGTCGGCAATGTTTTGCGGATCGAAAAGGTTTTCCTAATCTTACAACACTGAATAATTCATGGTGCGTCTGCACCAAAAACTGACTATGAAAGAAGTATATATCATATCCGCGGTCCGCACGCCAATCGGAAGCTTCGGCGGAGGACTATCCTCCCTATCCGCAGTTCAACTTGGTGCAACCGCCGTTAGCGGCGCGCTTAAAAAAGCCGGTGTACAACCCAATCAGGTACAAGAATTATTTATGGGCAACGTCCTCTCTGCGGGACTGGGACAGGCTCCCGCAACTCAGGTAGCGAATGCCGCGGGACTGGGCTTTGTAATACCGTGTACACTTGTGAATAAAGTTTGCGCTTCAGGCATGAAGGCGATCATGCTGGGGGCGCAGTCGATCATGCTGGGTCAAAACGATATCGTTGTCGCCGGGGGAATGGAAAGCATGAGCAATGTGCCCTACTATCTCCTGAAAGCGCGTTATGGATACCGTTACGGCAATAGTGAACTTCTCGACGGACTTCAATACGACGGCCTCACCGACGTTTACAACCACTGCGCTATGGGTATTTGTGCTGACAACACCGCGAAGGAAATGAACATATCGCGTGAAGATCAGGATGCGTATGCGATTTCATCCTACAAGCGTTCAGCCGAATCATGGAAAGCAGGAAAATTTAATGATGAAGTAGTACCGGTCGAAATCAAGGATCGCAAAGGAAATGTATCCGTAATCGCAGAAGACGAAGAATACAAGAATGTAAACTTCGACAAGATTCCGGGATTAAAACCCGCCTTCAGCAAAGATGGCACAGTAACAGCCGCCAATGCAAGCACGCTGAATGATGGTGCATCTGCCGTAGTGTTAGTCAGCAAGGAAAAAGCGGAAGAACTCGGCCTCAAGCCACTGGCGCGAATTCGCGGATTTGCTGACGCCGCCCAGGATCCGATGTGGTTTACTACTGCGCCATCGCTTGCGATACCAAAAGCACTGAAGATGGCAGGCGTCGAGGCAAGCCAGGTTGACTATTACGAAATCAACGAAGCATTTTCAGCCGTTGCGCTCGCCAACAACATCAAGCTGGAAATAAGCGCTGATAAGGTGAACGTCAACGGTGGAGCAGTTGCCCTTGGCCATCCGCTTGGTGCTTCCGGAGCGCGCATCGTCACGACCCTAATCAACGTGCTGAAACAAAATAACGGAAACATTGGTGTCGCCGGAATCTGTAATGGCGGCGGTGGTGCTTCTGCGATGGTAATCGAGCGAGCCTGATTTTAGCGTACAACAATTAAGATAATCCGGCGTTCTACACGCGATGTTAGCATCCCGCCCGGTGATGCCAGGTGCGTTGTAATTTTGTATTTTTACGTTTTCATACGATTCCGGTTTATGCGTTTATTGATTGTTGTTACTACCTTTTCCGTTGTTTTGCCGCTGCATGCATATTGCCAGCGTGAGGTGCGGAGTTATTATGATCCACAAAAACAACGTGTTCAGGAAATTTACACGGTTTCCCGCGACGACGATGCAAAATACCAAGGTAAGTACGTCCGCTATTATGAAAACGGACACCCTATGGTTGAGGGCAATTTTGACGACGGCAAGAAAAACGGCGTCTTCACCGAATACCATGAAAACGGAAACCCGGCACGCACTCTTGTATTCGTAAACGGACTCCGGCACGGACCAGTACAAATTTTTGATGAGTCAGGTAAACCATATCAGCGTGCATACTTTCAAAATGATAAGCTTACCGATAGCGTGCAGATTTTTTTCGACAACGGTACGGTTAAACGCGAAAGTTATTTTGTAAAGGGAGAGCCTGAGGGATTAATTCGCGAATACTATCCTTCCGGAAAACTGCAGAAAGAAATCTCCTACAAGAACGGTAAACCCAACGGTGTCACCAGATATTTCTTCGAGTCGGGATCGGTCGAAACAGAGGCCAATTACAAAGACGGCGTACTGACCGGTTTTTACAAGACCTACTACCCTAACGGCCAGCTCGAAACTGTTTCCACGATGGCTGAAGGTGCGAAAAACGGTTCGTTCAGGAATTACGATGATCAGGGCCGCCTTATCCTCGAAGGCTCGTTCCTCGAAGGTAAGCTTCACGGTTCGAACATCGCCTACTATCCCGAAGGACAGGTCCGGCACAGGTACACCTACCAAAACGGACGCCGAACCGGTACCAACATCGATTACTATCACGATGGAAAAGTCAAGAGCCGTGAGACCGTCTCGCTGAACGGCATCGACGCAACATTACAGGAGTACAACCCTAACGGAGAACTCGTTTCTGAAAAGAAATTTCGCCAGGACAAACCCCATGGAACCTGGACATATTACCACGAAGGCGGCAAGACACCTCGCCAGAAGGAAACATATGTGGATGGGAAGCTGAATGGTATGCGCTACTATTACTATTCTTCAGGCAAAGTTCAAAAGGAAGAAACATTAAAAGGGGGTGTGCTCACCGGGCCATTCAAGACGTTTTATGAAAATGGAAAACAGGAAACCTCAGGTGCCTACCGGTCGGGTCGGATGCACGGTCCTTTTACTGAATGGTTTTCAAACGGTGTGCTCCGCGAGCAGGGTCAATACGTTGCCGACAAGAAACACGGTCCCTGGGAGGCCTTCAACGAAAAGGGCGAGCTCGTTGAGACCACCAACTTCAGGGCAGGAACCGTTGTTCAGGAATAAGCGCTAATTGGCAGCGCGCTGGCATTCCATAATGGAATTTTTTTATCTTCACGCCTTCACAAAAGCCCATGCACGCAATCAAGGAAACAAACTTTCAGTTTCCCGGACAAACTGGTTTTTACAAAGGCAAGGTCCGGGATGTGTATTATTTTGGGGACATCATGGCCATGGTGGCCACCGATCGGATTTCGGCATTTGATGTGATTCTGCCGGAAGCCATCCCCGACAAGGGTCGTGTTTTGAATCAGATTGCAGCGAGAAATCTTGAAGTCACAAAACCCATTGTTCCCAATTGGGTGTTGGCAACGCCGGACCCGAATGTGACGGTCGGTTTTCGGTGTGAACCCTTTCGTGTTGAAATGGTAATTCGCGGATATCTTGCGGGCCACGCCGCCCGCGAATACAAGGCGGGTAAACGCCAACTGTGCGGGGTGTCCCTTCCGGAAGGGCTTCGCGAAAACGACGCACTCCCCGAACCGATCATCACGCCTACAACCAAAGCACAGGTTGGACACGACGAAGATATTAGCAGAGAATCGATACTTAAACAGGGTATCGTGAGCGAAGAAGATTACAAGATGCTTGAGCATTACACGCGGGCTCTGTTTGCAAAGGGCAGCGAACTTGCCCGCGAGCGAGGATTGATTCTGGTGGATACGAAATATGAGTTCGGAAAATACGACGGCAGAATCTATCTTATTGACGAGGTGCACACGCCTGATTCATCGCGGTACTTCTATGCCGATGGGTATGAGGAACGTCAGCAGAAAGGCGAACCGCAAAAGCAGCTATCGAAGGAATTTGTACGCCAGTGGTTGATCGAAAACGGCTTCCAGGGCAAGGACGGACAGCGAATCCCGGACATGACGCCGGAAATTGTTAAGAACATATCTGCCCGCTATAAGGAACTGTATCAGCGGGTTACGAGCTCCACATTGGCGGAAATTGACTATTCGTCGATCTCCCAAAGAATAGAACAAAGCATTCTGAATTCAATAAATTCCATTAAATTGGCACGATAGACTCTGCGGGTGAGTCTCATGTTTCGGATCCTGGCGTATGCCGGATAAATAGTGATATAAAGATTCTTATGAAATACACGATCGACAAGCAGGAAAAGTACACGATGTTGAAGCTGCATGAAGAAAAACTTGATTCAAGTGTAGCACCGGGGTTGAAATCTGAGCTTATTACCCTGCATGCCGAGGGAAGCCGCAATATTGTGCTGGATCTCGGAGAAGTAAAATATACGGATTCGTCCGGACTCAGTGCATTGCTTGTCGGGAATCGGATCGTTCAGGAAGATGGCGGCATATTCGTGCTGTCTTCTCTATCGGAGCATACCATGAAGCTTATCAAGATCTCGCAGCTGGACAGCGTGCTGAATATTCTTCCCACTGTTGAGGAAGCAATTGACACTGTCTTCATGCACGAGATCGAAAAAGATCTCAAGAGCGACGATTCAAACTAAAGTGTGCAATACTTTTAAGTACGAAGACCAAAACTGCAACCGGTTTTGGTCTTCTGTTTTTTTGCTCCCATGAGCTTTAAAGTTACGATACTCGGTTCAAGCGGTGCCCTGCCCGCGTATGGTCGCCATCCGTCATCACAGCTGGTTGAGATTCAGAGCAAATATTTCCTCATCGACTGTGGCGAAGCTGTTCAAATGCAGTTGATGCGTTTTGGTGCAAACTTTCATCGCATCAATCACATCTTTATCAGTCACCTGCATGGCGATCATTACCTCGGGTTGATGGGGCTTATTTTTACGATGCATCTGCAGCGGCGAACAAATGATCTGCACCTGTACAGTCACTCCGGACTGGATGAAATAATCACGACGCAGCTCCGGTATTCACGCTCTGCACCCAACTTCAATATCATCTTTCACAGACTTCAGAAGAATGAACGGGCCGTCATCTTTGAAAATGATATACTGACCGTTGAAACAATCCCGCTGCGCCACAAGCTTCCCTGTTCTGGATTTCTGTTTCGTGAGAAACCAAAACAACGCCGCATTGACAAAACGCGCCTGCCTGAAGGACTTGCTATCCGCCAAATTGCGGGACTTAAACTTGGCGAGGATGTAGTGGACGAAAATGGTACCCTGCTTTATCGAAACGAAGAGCTCACGTTTCCACCGCGTCATTCAAGGAGTTATGCGTACTGTTCGGACACTGCATTTGCTCCGTCTATCGCCGACCAGATTAACGAAGTAGACCTGCTTTATCATGAGGCCACGTTCCTCGACGATGAACGCGATAAGGCCACCGAAACGATGCACAGCACCGCCTCTGATGCTGCGCGTATGGCGAAGGCTGCCGGCGTGAAAAAACTATTGCTCGGACATTATTCGGCGCGATACAAGGATTTAACTCCACTGCTTGAAGAAGCGCGCTCCCACTTCGATAATTCCATGCTGGCAATTGAAGGTGAAGAAATAATTATCCCGGAATAATCTTTATTTTCGTTGATGGCCCAGACACCGGAAAAAAAGAAGAACCTGTTATTCGTTGTCCTCGCGGGAATTTTCATCACGAACGCGTTGATGGCAGAAATGATCGGTGTAAAGATATTCTCTGCCGAATCAACTGTCGGGCTTCCACCGGCACACCTTTCGATTTTCGGGTTCACAATGGACTTTAACCTCACGGCAGGTGTCGTAATTTGGCCTGTCGTGTTTATAACAACCGATCTCATTAACGAATACTACGGCAAACCGGGTGTGAAACTCGTAAGCTGGTTAACAGTCTTTCTTATCGCGTATGCCTTTCTTGTGCTCACCCTTGCCATCGATTTGCCTCCCGCGGAGTGGTGGAGTGAAGCAAATTCCGAAGGACCTGCAGGCGAACCTTTTAACATTAACTTTGCCTTTGAAAAGATTTTCGGCCAGGGCAGACGAATCATTTTTGCTTCTATTCTCGCATTTCTCATTGGTCAGCTTACTGACGTATTTGTATTCCAGCGACTGAAGAAAATTACCGGCCCCAAAATGCTTTGGCTGAGAGCAACCGGTTCTACGCTGATATCACAATTCATTGATAGCTTTGTTGTACTCTACGTTGCTTTCTCGGGCGTCTTCAGCATCGGACAAATCAACGCCATCGGTATTACGAATTACATGTACAAGTTCGCGGTAGCGATTCTGCTTACACCGCTTATTTACCTTGGTCATATGCTAATTGACCGCTACCTCGGCAAGGACCATGCGGAGAAGCTAATGAAAGAGGCGTCTGAAAAAAGTAAGGGTTTCTTTTAATCAGCTACCGGTTTCGGCAAATATTATCACAGATGATGGCTGTAGCTATTGCGGCATTCAGCGATTCCGCATGCCCATACCGTGGTATTGTGATCCTGTCGGTGACAAACTTCGCGAGCCGCTCCGATATCCCGCGCGATTCGTTCCCGATAAGGATAAGTCCACCGCCGTTGAAGGATTCCGTATGAACATCACGACCATCAAGATAAGCACCGTAAACCCGTTCGGTGGCAGATGCAAGCGCTTCATCCAAAGGCTCATAGTAAAACCGTGATCGCGTAAACGAACCCATGGTTGCACTGATCACTTTCGGGTTGTAGAAATCGGCGGTTTCGGGTGAGGCGATAATCTGATTGATTCCGAACCAATCTGCGGACCGGATTATCGTACCAAGATTTCCCGGATCGCGAATGTCGTCCAGCACAAGCGTAAACGACCCGTTCGGGCGGTCAAATGGCTTGTTTTCTTTCATCCGTGCCACGGCGAGTCCGGCTTCATTAGTTTGCCACTCCCCCAGCGACTCCAGCTCCCGTTCCGTCGTTTCAATAACCTCGGTTCGGTCCACGTCCTGCCCGGGCAGGGTCTCGAGAAAAGCCGGAGTTCCCGCCACAAAAAGCGTCTCGAAATCGGAACGCAGCAATTCCTGCACACTCTTTGCACCTTGCACGAGAAAACATTGTTCCTGTTTGCGGTATTTTTTTATTTGCAGGGATTTGACAAACTTAATTCGGGCTTTTGAAAGCATTTTTACTCGATTGGCTGGTTCGAACGCTAAATATATCTTTTTAATCCTTCTCACCTCATCGTTGTTGGCAGGATGTGCGGGGCTGAAACACCTCGGCCCTGGAGAAAAGATGCTGGCCAAACAGGAGATCAAGGCACCGAAAGTCATCAACAAAGAAGACTTACGAAATCTTTATGGCCAAAATACCAATCGAAAATTGATCGGTACCGAGATCAAGCCATTAGTGGCCTTGTACTATGGTGTTTGGGGAACCCGGAGCTACAATCAGGAAAAGTACATCAGAAAGAGGGAGCGCGTAGAAAAGAAATTTGATGCAAAAATTGCAAACGCTACAAATGAGAAAAAGATCTCTAACCTGCAATTCAGAAAACAAAAGAAAGTTGACCGTCTGAATTCCTTCATTGAAAACGGAAACTTGTGGATGCAATGGGGTGAGCCCATCGCAGTTTTCGATAGCAGCGCCGTGGAACTTACGCAGGAACGATTTCAAAACTACTTGTTCTCAAATGGCTATTTCTACGGAAAGGTGTATGCAAATGTTGACTTCAAGGGAATTAAAGGCCGAAAGGTTGAAGTGGAGTACATCGTTGAACCCGGTGCGCCTTACCTTGTCGATACGATCCTTTACGAAATCCCGGATTCAACCATAGCGCACATCATCGCCAAAGACCGGAAGAACAGTCTTCTGAAGAAAGGTGAGCGTTACAAACAGGACAACCTTTCCCGGGAACGCGAGCGCCTCGACCTTTTGTTGAAAGATCACGGCTATTACGACTTCAACCGTCAATACGTCGAGTTCGAGGCCGATACTGTTCACCCGGGACAAGAACGCATCGTGTGGCTTAAAGTTATTGTCAACGATCCAGAACGACGCGGTTACCACAAGCAATTCAGAATTGATTCGGTTCGCTTTGTTACCGATGCGTCAGTGGAAAACCCGGGGGGGCGCAGGAAGACACGAAATTACCGCGACATCGAATATCGCTTTTACAATGATAACTACAACCTCAAGATACTAAGCCAACGCGTTTTTACGACACCTGGCGATATGTACAGTCGCAGTGAGACACTAAATACCCAACGTCAGCTCGCCAATGTTGATGCTTTCAAATTCATCAACATCAACTACGATACGTCCGGTGGGAAGTTTATCATGAACATCTTTTCGAGTCCCCTGCCGCGTTACGAGTGGTCGAACGAGGCCGGTGTGAACGTAACCCAGGGATTTCCCGGACCGTTCTACAGTATCTCGTTCAGAAAAAGAAATCTATTCAAGGGTCTTGAAACATTCGAACTAAGCGGACGCTTCGGATTTGAGGGGGTTGCTTCTGTTACGGAGAACCAGAACATCTATAAGAGTACCGAAGCCGGTGTTAACGCTGCACTGACCTTTCCACAATTTATCTTTCCATTTCGTGAACGAACGCGCTTCCGACTGGCCAAGTACAATCCGAAAACAAAACTGATTGCCGGCTACACGTTCACCGACAGACCGGAGTACCGACGCACCGCTGTGTCTCTCAACGGAACCTATACCTGGCAAAACAATAAAAACCTTGCGTATTCCCTGACTCCGCTCAACGTGAGCATCATTGGAACGGACACTTCGCAATTCTCGCCTGAATTCAGAGAATTGCTTGAGACGCAAAGAGAACTTGGCAACAACAGCCTTGTCAATTCGTTCAGTCCGTCATTCGTCAACAGCGTTATCTTCAGCGTAATCTGGAACAAAAACAATTACGGTAATATTGAAAGCAACTCGAGCTTTCTGCGCGCACAAATTGAAACCGGAGGATCGATCTGGAATTTTGTTGACCCGGCCATACTTGAACAATATAACCTTCAATATTTTAAATATATACGATTAAGCGCCGATTATCGCGTAATCAGAGTGCTGAATCAAAATACCACATTCGCGTATCGGATCAATGGCGGGCTTGCTTATTCATATTCAGAAAATAAGAGTTTGCCCTATGAGAAGTTCTTCTTCATCGGAGGAAGTAACAGTATTCGTGCCTGGCGCCCCAGGCGCCTTGGTCCGGGCTCGTCAAAGCCACAACTTAGCGACGAACCGGTTAAGGACGGACTTTATGATTACAGTATTGAAAAACCGGCGGAAATTCTGCTGGAAGGAAGCGCTGAGTTGAGAAAGAAACTGGTTGGCGTGTTAAGCGGGGCAGTGTTTGTTGATGCAGGTAACGTGTGGACATTCCGTCCAAAAGCCGTTGACAGCATGACGCCGGGAGCAAATGATGGTGCATCGCACTTCAGGTTATCCGACTTTTACAAGGAACTTGCGGTAGGTACGGGATTCGGACTGCGTTTTGATTTTACATTTCTTATTCTTCGATTTGACGTCGGGATAAAAGTCATCGACCCTGCACGCGATCCGGGTGATCGTTTCGTACTTGATAAAGCGCGTTTCTGGCAACCATATGCCAAAGAAGTTGCAAGCGATACCTACACCGACTACCGGGAACCGGTTATTTATAACGTTGGTATTGGATATTCGTTCTGAGCGACAAGTGAACCATTAGTAGCTGAGAACTTTTTCGATCTGCTCCACTACCTTTTCGGCGTTCGGAATCATCTGTTTTTCCAATTGAGCATTCAGCGGAACTGCCGGAAGATTGGCGGCCCCAAAGGCATGAACGGGCGCATCAAGGAACTGGAAACAACGCTGTGAGATTCTTCCCGCCAGACTTTCAGCAAATGAATTCATCAGCGGCTCTTCGGTAAGCACCAGTACGCGTCCATGACGTTGCACAGCAGATTCGACAGTCACCCAGTCTAACGGATTGAGTGTACGCAAATCTAAAACTGAAACCCGGCTTTCAAACTTACCCGCTGCCTCTTTCGCCCAGTAGACACCCATGCCATACGTTATTACGACCAGGCCGGTACCTTCCGTGATGTGTTCATCGGATGCATCCAAAACCATATTCGCTTTGCCAAGCGGAATAATATAGTCTTCATCCGGCTCCACTGTTTTTGCATCCCCTGTACCGGGAACTTTTGACCAATAGAGTCCTTTGTGTTCGAGCAAGACCACCGGATTCGGATCATAGAATGACGCTTTCAGCAAACCTTTCATGTCAGCCGCGTTGGAAGGATACACAACTTTGATTCCGCGAATTGTGAGCAATGTTGATTCAATACTTCCTGAATGGTAGGGGCCACCTCCCCCATAAGCGCCAACGGGAACGCGTATGAGCGATTGAACCGGAAACTTCCCTTTTGACAGGTAACAGCTTTTGGATAACTCCTCAACAAGCTGATTAATGCCCGGCCATATATAATCAGCAAACTGAATTTCAACGATTGGCTTTGCACCAACGGCTGCCATACCCGCCGTTGAACCCACGATGTACGCCTCCTGGATTGGTGTATTGAATACGCGATGATCCCCATACTTTGCAGCCAGGGTTGCCGCTTCACGAAACACGCCGCCCAGTCGACCACCAACGTCCTGGCCATAGAACAGTGCTTCCGGATGCTTCTTCAAAATCTCATCAACGGCGTGCAGTGCACTGTCGACCATAACAACCTTCTCGGGATTACCGCCAACGCGTTTGCCTGATTCATTTATTATTGGTGTCGGTGCAAATTCATGCGAATCAAAATCGGATGGATCGGGATCCGGTGCAGCCAGTGCACGTTCAAAATCATCTTCGACGACGGCACGCGCCTCCCCTTCGATGCGATTCAGCTCATCACCGGTTACACCAGTATTAATCAATATTTCCCTCAACCTATCATAAGGATCTTCTCTGCGGCATTGTTCGAGGTCATCTCCACGGTACCATTCCTTACGTACGCCCGAAGTATGGTGTCCAAGTAAAGGACAAGAAGCATGCAGCAACGCAGGACGCTGCTGCGAGCGCACATAATCAAGAGCTTCCTTCACGGCAGTCCACGATGCGACAAAATCAGATCCGTCAGTACGATAGCGCTGCAGACCTTTGAATCCAGCCGCATATTCGTAGGCGTCCATTGCGCGCATTTCGGCTGCCGTAGCTGATATACCCCAACCGTTATCCTGAACTACATAAAGGATGGGTAACTGCTTCAGCACTGCCATCTGAAACGCTTCAGCCACTTCGCCTTCGGTTACCGAACCATCACCAAGTGAACACATAACAATGGGATTATCGGCACTGGTCAACATCCCCTGCTGTTTAAGATAACTCAGCCCGTGTGCCATGCCCGTTGCAGGAATCGCCTGCATTCCGGTAGCCGAACTCTGATGTGGTATCACCGGAAAACCATCGCGCTTAAGCGACGGGTGTCCGTAGTAAGATCTGCCCCCTGAAAATGGATCGTCGCGTTTCGCCATGAGTTGAAGCATGAGTTCGTAAGGCTCAAGTCCTATCCCCAGCAACATGGATTCATCGCGGTAATACAGCGAGGCAAAATCAATTTGTGTCAATTGCATCCCTACCGCAAGTTGAATAGCCTCGTGACCACGCGACGTGCTGTGTACGTAGCGGCTTGCGACATCCTTGCGTTCATCGTAGAGTTCAGCCATTCGCTTCGCCTTGCACATCAGCGAGAAAGCTTTCAGCAGAACAGATTTTTCAATTCCGGGGATTGCCGGAACCCTGGTAGGCGCGTTTAGGGACATGCTTAATAACGTTGGTCTCGCTCCCAATATAAAGAATTTAGCGTTTGCAAACCGTTGCAGAAGGCCTTATGCTGATAAAGATCAATTTGGAGATACGGGCTTTCCGACCATATTTGCATCTCTATGGGCAACGAACTTTCGCGCGAAGAAATCGCCACGTGGCTTACCAGCCTTCAGACAAAAATTTGTGAACAACTTGAAAACGCCGACGGTGCAGGCAAATTCAAGTCGGATGAATGGCAACGTCCCGGTGGCGGCGGTGGTGTCTCCCGTGTGATAACAGACGGAAACATCATCGAAAAAGGCGGCGTAAATTTTTCCGCGGTTCACGGGAAGGCCCCTGAGCAGGTATTGAAAACGTTGAGGGTTGAATCTGAAGCACTTGATTTTTTTGCAACTGGTGTGAGCATTGTGCTTCATCCGAAGAGTCCGATGGTACCCATCATCCACATGAATGTGCGCTATTTTGAATTAAGTAACGGAAAGTGGTGGTTTGGCGGCGGGATTGACCTTACACCCCACTACGTCAATGAAGAAGACGCGCGGTATTTTCATTCGACTTTGAAATCAGTTTGCGATAAACACGACGCAGATTATTATCCCCGGTTCAAGAAGTGGGCAGACGATTACTTTTTTATTCGGCATCGAAATGAAACACGCGGTATTGGTGGGATATTTTTTGATCACCTCGATGATTCGACAGGGATTTCGCGCGAATCGCGTTTCGCGTTTCTGCAGGACGTGGGTGAAGCGTTTGCACCTCTCTACGTTCACTTCATGAAGAAAAACAGCATACTTCCTTACGCTGAAGCAGAGAAACAGTGGCAGCTCATCCGTCGCGGCCGGTATGTTGAGTTCAATCTTGTCTGGGACCGGGGAACAAAGTTCGGTCTCGAAACGGACGGACGTACGGAATCCATTCTTATGAGTCTTCCGCCGCAGGCAAACTGGTATTACGATCACAAGCCCGCCCCCGGATCCAATGAGATGCGCACCCTTGAATATCTGCGCAAGGGCATCGACTGGACGGCCCAATAGCCCCAACCCAACGTACGGGCTACCTACACATTACGATTTCGTCGGCCACATTGCGTATTTATCTCCGGAAATTACCCTTGCCAGAAAAGGGGCCGCTTTAGAGACCGGTGATCCGTTTTGATTTTGTTCCTTTGTACCGTTGCGAACAAAATAACCTAACGTCTATACGCTTTTATCGGAAAAAAACGTCTAACGCCCACGGGCAAAATAAGAAAGAGAAGAATGAAGAAAACGTGGAAATTCCCCTCAATGGCCGGCAAATTTTTTATTCCGGCGCTCGCACTTTTCAGTTTGACCCAATGTTCCGAAGATGAAGAAATAACTCCCAATAAGCCGGAAGCCGAAATTCAGGCGACAGCGACCGGGAGTGACCCCGTAATGAGCCTTACGGTAGACGGGCTTCATACAGAATTTGTTTCTGTTCTTGATTGTAAAACGTGCAAGTTCGTAGTCCCTGCTAACGCTTCTGTAGTGGACGGCAAAAAACTCGGTATCAAACCCGGTGAAGCAATTTGCCTTGACGCAGCAGTCAAATACGGCAATCTCGAGTTTGTCAATTTGATCGGCGAAGAAAAAAAGCCGATTATCATTGCATATAGCATGGCCGGGGTCCCGGATGAAGCGCCGTCAACGGAAGAATAGCAGATACTGATTTGGTTAAGTAAAACAGGGAGAGGTTGCCACCAAGGTGACCTTTCCTTTTTTTTGGAATGTTTACTATGCAATAACAGGTTCCCGACAGCAATGCGCAATTGGCTATTTCCACATCGCGACTGCAAGACCCGAGGCACCTTCAAGACATCGCTGTAGCGTTTTAAATACTTCCATCAAATCCTGCAGCGTTTTGCGAGCCTTCTTAACACGTGTTGTCTCCTTCAAACGCCTGTCGTACTCTTCCAACGGATTGATTATTCGCTCATCAATTTCCCTTACA
>Ga0079224_100002818_pt1 | contig 21477 bp, 19 predicted proteins | sample Stecom2015_FD_80414 | JGI IMG/M metagenome (GOLD analysis project Ga0079224, IMG submission 80414) | Agricultural soil microbial communities from Utah to study Nitrogen management - Steer compost 2015 | ecosystem: Environmental > Terrestrial > Soil > Agricultural land | place: USA: Utah...
AGCGGAACAAAAAGCGATTCTTGACGGCGAGTCCGCCGAAGAGGATGATGCGCGCCGCTCGAACGCGAGGGGAACGAGATGGCAACACGCGCGCTGACGCGCTCCGGGGCCCGGGCGCAGCCCGCCGACTGGCGCGCCGCGTTTCGCCGCTCGCTGGCCCGCGCCGGGCAGCTCGCCGGTGCCGCGGTGCTCGGCGTGGCGACGCTGTTTCTCGGCCTCGCGCTGGTCTCGTACACCCAGACCGATCCCTCGTTCTCGACCGCCGCGGGCGGCGAGGTGGCGAACTGGATGGGCGCCCCCGGCGCCTATGCGGCCGACGGCGCGCTGTTCCTGTTCGGCCTCGTCGCCGTGCTGCTGCTGCCGATGCTCTACGCCTTCGCCAGCAAGCTGTGGCGCGACGCGGAGGCCGAGGAGACGCCGCGCGGGGGGCGCTGGTGGCGCACGCTCGGGGTGCTGGTGCTGGCGATGGTGCTGCTCGGCACGGCGCTGTCGCTGCTGACGCGCGACTGGAGCGCGCTGCCCGACAGCCTGCCGGCGTCCTACGGAGGCCTGTTCGGCCTGCTCGGCGCGGGCGCGATCGAGGCGCTTGCCGGGCGCCTGCCCGAAGCGGCGCGGTTCTGGACCGTGCTCGGTCTTGGCCTCGCCAGCTTCGCTGTCGGCGCCGTGCTCGTCGCGCGGGTCTTTGCCTTCGACTGGGCGCGGCTGATGACGCTGCCCGCGCTGCTGCGGCGCCTGCCGGTGCGCGAAGATCCCAATCCGTTCAAACCGCGCAAGGAGCGGCGCGCGGCGCGGCCCGAGCCGCTGGCCGGAGCGGACGAGGAGCCTCAGCGTCGGCCGCCCGAGATCAGCGACCCGAGCCTGCCGCCGCGCCCGGCCAGGGCGACCGGCAAGGCGCGCCAGCAGGACCTGTTCGACACCTACCAGCTGCCGAGCCTCGACCTGCTGGCCGATCCTCCGGCCGACACCGCGCCGAAGCTCGACAAGCTCGCGCTCGAGCGCAACGCGCGGCTGCTCGAGAACGTGCTCGACGACTTCAACGTCAAGGGCGAGATCACCGCCGTGCGCACCGGGCCGGTGGTGACGATGTACGAGCTCGAGCCGGCGCCGGGCATAAAGGCGAGTCGCGTGATCGGCCTCGCCGAGGACATCGCCCGCAACATGAGCGCGATCTCGGCCCGCGTCAGCCCGATCCCGGGCAAGACCGTGATGGGCATCGAGCTGCCCAATGCCGACCGGCAGACGGTCAGCTTCAAGGAGCTCGCCGCGAGCGAGGCGTTCGCCGGGCACAAGGGCATGCTGCCGATGATCCTCGGCAAGGACATCGCCGGCGATCCGGTGGTCGCCGACCTCGCCGCGATGCCGCACCTGCTGGTCGCCGGCACCACAGGCTCGGGCAAGTCGGTCGGGCTCAACGCGATCCTGCTGTCGCTGCTCTACCGCTTCACCCCCAACGAGTGCCGGCTGATCCTGATCGACCCCAAGATCCTCGAGCTCAAGGTCTACGACGACATCCCGCACCTGCTGTCGCCGGTGGTGACCGACCCGCACAAGTCGGTCCGCGCGCTCAAGTGGGCGGTCGAGGAGATGGAGCGCCGCTATCGCATGATGAGCGACATCGGCGTGCGCAACCTCGCGAGCTTCAACGAGCGCGTTGCCGCGGCGATCGCCAAGGGCAAGCCGCTCGGCCGCCGAATCCAGACCGGGTTCGACCCCGACACCGGCGAGGAGCTGATCGAGGAGGAGCAGCTCGACTACGAGGTGCTGCCGCAGATCGTGCTGATCGTCGACGAGCTGGCCGACTTGATGATCACCGTCGGCAAGGAGATCGAGGTGCTGATCCAGCGGCTCAGCCAGAAGAGCCGCGCCGCCGGAATCCACCTGATCATGGCCACCCAGCGCCCGTCGGTCGACGTGATCACCGGCGTGATCAAGGCCAACCTGCCGACCCGGATCAGCTTCCACGTCACCAGCCGGATCGACAGCCGCACGATCCTCGGCGAGCAAGGCGCCGAGCAGCTGCTCGGCAAGGGCGACATGCTGTTCAAGCCGAGCTCGGGCCCGCTGCGCCGCGTGCACGGGCCTTTCGTCAGCGACGAGGAAGTCGAGCACGTCGCCAGCCACTGGCGGGCGCAGGGCGCGCCGGCCTACGTCGATTCGGTGACCGAGGAGCCCGAGGACAGCTTCTTCGGCTTCGACGACGAATTCACCGCCAGCGACAACCCCGAGGAGCGCAAGTACCGCCAGGCGTGCCAGATCGTGTTCGAGAACCAGAAGGCGAGCGGCTCGTGGCTCCAGCGGCAGATGGGGGTGGGGTACAACACCGCCGCCAAGTGGATCGAGCGGATGGAGGCCGATGGCTTCGTGGGCCCGGCCAACCATGTCGGGCGGCGGGACATTTACCGCGACCGGGACGGGAATCCGCTTTGAAGGCGTTGGGCGTTCGACCGCTTGCTTGCCGAGCGGCCGCCGCGATCGCGCTCCTCGCCAGCTCTCCGACCCAATCGCGATCTTGGCATGACATCCAGCCTGAAGAGACTGCCAAGACGATCACCGTGGCGGATGAGGGCGTGACCGTGACCGTGGTGTTGCCACCCAATCCCGCGAACTTGTTCGATCTCAGCGGAGAGGAAATCCGAGCGGCCTATGCCGACGCCGAAGTCACCGTCACCTTTCCCGAGCTCCCGCCGCTGGTGCTTCCTTCGAATCCCGGGCGGGAAGGCCACTGGGGAATCGGCGTCGGTATTGCGAAACTCAATCGTGCAGATGCAGATCCCGCCGTGTTTGTCGCGGGATACACAGGCGGAGCGCATTGCTGCGCGACGCTGCAAATCGTCAGCTTGGTGGATGGTCGACCCGTGGTGGCGACGTTGCCGCGACGAGACGGCGACCCCATGAGCGAACTCCCGGCTGACATCGACGGGGATGGCACGGTGGAACTCCTTTGGAGCGACCCGAGCCTGCTCCATGTCTTTGCGAGCTATGCGGAAAGCTGGAGCGTGCCGCGCATCTACGCCATCCGCGACGGGAAAGCCGTCGATGTTTCGCGCGAACCTCGTTTTGGCGCAATCTATCGCGCATTCAACGACAAGACGCTTAAGGCATGCCGCACGCAGGACCATGGTCGCAAGGCCTCCTGTGCCGCCTATGCCTACGGCATGGTCATCGCGGGCAGGGCCGAAGAAGGAATCCGGACGGCGGTCCAGTCCGCCGAAGACACCGACGAATTCGAAGCCGATTTGCGGCAGTTGATGCAGCGACATGGCTACCTCCCCTGACGCCGGCCTCCGAAGGCTCGGATGCCTACTGGCGCCGGCTCTGCTCGTGGCCTGCCAGCCGCCCGTCCCCGACCGCGCCGAGGACCGCGCCGAGATCCACGCGCTACTGGTTGACTACGGGCGAACGCTCGACGCTCGCGACTTCGAAGGCTTTGCCGCGCTGTTCGCGCGCGACGGGCTCTACGTCGCCGGCGCGCCCGGTGCCGAACCGCTGTCCGGCGCCGAGGCCGGCGAGGCGATGCGCCGCACGTTCGCCGAGAACGCGCTCGGGTTCGCCGAGCCCAACTATCACCTGTTCTTCAACGAGACGGTCGAGTTCACCGGCCCCGACAGCGCCACCGCAACCTCGCAGTCGCTCTACATGGTCCCCGGCGAGGACGGCGCCCCACGCGCGGCGATGATGGCCGAGTACGACGACGAGCTGGTGCGCGAGGGCGGCCGCTGGAAGTTCGCCCGCCGCGCCGTGCGCGGTCTGATGCCGGCATCGCCCTCGCGCTAGGGCCCGGCCCGGGCAGGGCGGTCCCGCGGGACCGCACGCCAGCTTCGCGCATTCCCCTGCAATGACCCGCGAACCGACGGATCCGAGCCGCGGCGCCGGCGCGCCATGAGGGACGTGCTCGAGATCTTCGTCGAGATCGTCCTCGCGATCGCCGGAGCGGTGGCGCTGTCGGCTTTGGTAGTCGGCGGGGTGCTGGTGCTGGTCGGCTGCGTGGTCTTCGGCAGTTGCTGGAGCCTGCTCGGCTGGCGCCGCCGGCGATCGGACCGGCCTGGCGAACCCGACTGACGCCGCGTCGGCGGCTTCCCCCGGCGGCGCGGCTGTGCAAGGCTGGGGCCAAGGGAGAGGACCTCATGGCCAGCAAGTACGAAGCCGAAGTCTACCGCTGCATGGATCCTTCGATCGCGCTGCACGACCGCACCGAGAACCCGCTGCACCGCGCGATCCTCAGGAACTTCTGCCGCCACGTGCACCTCGAGGGCGCGGCGATGTTCGAGGAGATCACCGCGCCCGACATGATGGCCGACGATCCGGTCTATCACATCACCTGGGGCGAGAAGCCGTTCCAGGTCTCGGGGCGCCAGGGAGTGTTCGACTTCTACTCGAGTATCGGCGAGATCGTGCTGTGGAACTCGGGCGACCTCGTCGCCGTCGCCGACTGGGGCATCGCCGACGAAATGTGGTTCCACCAGATGTCGACCGGCGCCGAGCTCGGGAAACTGGGGCACAAGGTCGACAAGGACGACGGGCTCTACCTCGTCCATTCGCTGCAGGCGTTCATCTGGCCCTACGACGCAAACGCGCGCCTGAAGGGCGAGCATCTCTACGAGGACAAGTCGACGCTGCGGATCGAGGAGATCGACCCGGCCGACTACATGACGCCGGCGCGGGTGCGCGAGATCCACCGCGAGTGTCTCGCCGAGCTCGAGGAGCGCTGGGGGCCCGAGTACTGGGTCTATCGAGGCTGACGAAAAGACTTTCCTACAGGGGCCGGTTGCTGCCAGCATTGCCGGCCGAAATCGGACAGGATTCGGCTGACTCGAAGCCGGATGGAGGGGACACCGCTATGCATCTCGTCGCAAAGATTCGCCTTTCCGCGGCCGTTCTCGGCGCTGCCGCGCTCGCTATCGCCGTTCCGGCAGAGGCGGAGTGGGTCGCCAGCTGGACCGCCGCGCCGCACGCGCCGCTCGGCACGCAGGGGCCGTTCGCCGCGGCGAGCTTCGACAACGTCACGATCACCCAGATCATCCGCCTGACCGAGGGCGGGACACGGCTGCGCGTGCGGCTTTCGAACCGCTACGGCCCGGCGCCGCTGAGGATCGGCGCCGCGCGCGTGGTGCAGATCGACGAGGCCAACAACGAGGTTCCCGGCACCGCGCGCACGCTGACTTTCGGCGGCGATCCGGCCGCGGTGATTCCGCGCGGCGCGCCGTTCCTGAGCGACGCGGTCGAGGTCGACCTGCCCGACCTCGCGCGGCTCAAGGTCGAGCTCTACCTGCCGACCGATACCGGGCCGTGCACCTGCCACCTGACCGGGGTCGACGAGCTCGCCGTCTCGCCGCCGGGCAACTTCGTCGGCAAGCCGTTCGAACCGGTTTCGACGGCACAGTTTCGCGCGTTCCTCGCCGGAGTGGAGGTCGATTCGCCCGACGCGCTCGGCACGATCGTCGCCTACGGCGATTCGATCACCGACGGCGTCGGCGCGACCCCCGGTGCCAACAACCGCTGGCCCGACGTGCTCGCCGACCGGCTGCAGGCGGCGGGGCTCGAATGGGCGGTCGCCAACCAGGCGATCAGCGGCAACCGCGTGCTGAGCCCGGGGATGGGAGAGGCGGCGCTTGCGCGGTTCGACGAGGACGTGCTGAGCCTGCCGGGAGTCAAGTACATCATCGTGTTCGAGGGGGTGAACGACATCGGTCAGCGCTTCGCCCGGCGCGATCCCAACCAGCCCGGCTTTCCGGGACTCGACCAGCCCGAGATCACGGTCGAGGAGATGATCGCCGGCTACAAGCAGATCGTCGCCCGCGCGCACGCCAAGGGGATCAAGGTGATCGGCTCGCCGATCGGGCCCTACAAGGGCGCCGGCTACTGGTCCGAGGAAGGCGAGGCCGCCCGGCAGGCGATCAACGACTGGATACTCAACAGCGGCACGTTCGATGCGACCGTGCGGCTCGACTCGGCCTTCGCCGATCCCGCCGATCCGGCGAAGATGCGCGACGGCTACCACATGGGCGACTTCCTCCACGGCAGCCCCGAGGGGCTCAAGGCGGTCGGGGAATCGATCGACCTCGCGCTGTTCGAGGCGGACTGAGCTTCAGCCCGGCTTGCCGACCGGGCGGGCGTGGCCGCCGTGGCGCAGGAAGTCGCGGTCGATCCGGTCGATCAGTTCCTGCCCTTCGGCCTTGCCCGCGTTGAGCCGCAGGATCTCGTCGATCTTGGCCTCGAGCCGGTCGTCGTTCTCCTTCGACGCGGGCGAGCCGAGGTAGAGGAAGTAGGCGAGCCCGACGACCTGCCAGATCAGCTGGAGGAATTCCGACTGCCAGTTCTCGAACGTGTCGCGCGCCGCCTGCGTGGCGAACTCGGCGAGCTCCGGGCTCTGCCCATGCTGGCGCGCCTCGTCCTGGAAAGCCTGCCAGCCAAAGTACCAGTGCAGCAGCATCGAGATCAGGAAGAACGCCAGCGTGATCCACGCGTAGCTATACTTGCCGAGCACGCCGAGCTTGGCTGCGGCGCGTTCGGGGGTTTCCGGGGAATCGACCATCTTGGGTCTCCATAGTGGGGTCTGCCCCGACAACGCGGGCGACGGCCAAGGGTGCCGTCTGCTCGCGAGTGGAACCAGGCCCACCTTCGCGCATTTCGACCGGCGATGAGGGGTCTCTCCGCGCTTTGTGCGCTGTCCCTGAGCGCAGCGGCCGCCGGCCTGCTTGCAGGCTGCGGCGGCAGCAGTGGCGGCGGCGGTGGTGGAGGCGGTGGCGGAAGCAATTCTCCTCCGGCCTTTACGTCCGCAGCTACGGCGAGCGTCGCCGAAAACTCGGCCGGGACGCTGCTCACGGCCGCGGCTTCCGATCCCGACGGCGATGCGCTGACGTTCTCGATCGGCGGCGGTGCCGATGCGGCGCTGTTCCGGATCACGCCCGGCGGCGCGCTGTCGTTTCGCGATCCGCCCGACTTCGAGGCGCCGGCCGACGGCAACGGCGACAACGTCTACGAAGTCACGCTCTCGGTGAGCGACGGGCGCGCCAGCGCCAACCAGCAGGTCCGCATCACGGTCACCGACAACGCTGCCGGCAGCTTTGCCGTGCGGCGCGTCGGCAGCGGGTTCGCCGAACCGGTGTTCCTGACCGCGCTGCCCGGCAGCGGCGGCCGGGTGCTGGTGGTCGAGCGGGCGGGGCGCATCGAGATCCTCGACCCGGCGACCGGGGCGGTCGCGGCGACCCCGTTCCTCGACATCACCGGGCAGGTCTCGACCGCGGGTGAGCGCGGCCTACTCGCCGTCGCGCTGGCGCCCGACTACGCGACGAGCGGACGGGCCTACGTCTTCCTGACCGCGCTCGACGGGCGGATCGAGCTCAGGCGCTACACCTCGCCCGCGAGCAACCGGGCCGCGCTCGACCCGTCGACCGGCAACCTGCTGCTGGCCATTCCGCATGCGCGCAACAATCACAACGGCGGCTGGCTCGGCTTCGGCACCGACGGGCTGCTGTACATGGCGGTCGGCGACGGCGGCGGCGTTGGCGATCCCGACGGCAACGGACAGAATCGCAACACGCTGCTCGGCAAGATCCTGCGTCTCGACGTCTCGCGCGACGACTTCCCGTCCGACACCGCGCGCGATTACGGCATACCCGCGGGCAATCCGTTCGCCGGGGGCGGCGGGGCTCCCGAGATCTGGCTCTACGGGCTGCGCAATCCGTTCCGCAACAGCTTCGACCGCGCGACCGGCGAGCTGTGGATCGGCGACGTCGGCCAGGGCGCGGTCGAGGAGATCGACCGCGTCGCGATCACCCAGAGCGGCCTCAACCTCGGCTGGCCGCTGTTCGAGGGAACGCAGCCGTTCCAGGGGACCAATCCCGCGGGGCTGACGATGCCGGTGACCGAGTACGGCCACGGCAACGGGCCGCTCAAGGGCAACTCGGTGACGGGGGGCTTCGTCTATCGCGGTCCGGTCGAGCCGCTGCAGGGGCTGTACATCTTCGCCGACTTCATCAGGGGAAACATCTGGTCGGTCCCCGCCGCCACGCTCGTTCCGGGCTCGACGGTGTCGAGCGCAAACTACACCCGGCGCAATGCGGACTTTGCGCCCGACGCAGGCACGCTCGCGAACATCACCAGTTTCGGCGAGGACGAGGAGGGCAACCTGTTCATCGTCGCCTTCGGCGGGGACGTGTTCATGATCCGGCCGACCGGCTGAGTGCGGCGCCCGCGCCCCTTCGGCATCCTGTCAGCCGCCGCGCGCATCGAGCCAGCGGCGGGCCTCGCGCGCCTCGGCGCACAGTTCGCCGCTGCGGCGGCAATGCGCCTCGAGCGCTTCGACGCCCTCTCGCTGGCGATCGAGGAACCACGGATCGCTGCGGAACGAAGGCGAAAAGACGTCGCGTACGGGCCCGGCCCTGCCGTGCGGCTCGGAGACGGCAGGCTGCGCGTCGGCGCCGAGGCGCGCCACCAGGAGGCCGGCCGGAAAGGCCAGCGCCGCGCCGACGAGGCCGGCGGCGACGAGCTTCGACAGGTCCTTCCCGCTCACCGGCCGATCCTGCCCCGGGCCGCCATGACCGGGCAAGGCCTTCCTGGCGCCCGCGATTGCGCGCAAGTGGTAGCAGGCGTAACGACCCGAACGGGAGGAGAGAGCCCATGCTGATCGGCTGCCCGCGCGAGATCAAGAACCAGGAATACCGCGTCGGGCTCACGCCCGAGAGCGTCAAGGAGCTGGTGAAGCGCGGCCACGCGGTCTGGGTCGAGAGCGGCGCCGGGCTCGGCATCGGCGCCGACGACGACCAGTACCGCGCGGCCGGGGCCGAGATCGTCGACGGCCCCGAGCCGATCTTCCTGCGCTGCGAGATGGTGGTGAAGGTCAAGGAGCCGCAGCCGGACGAGCGCGCGCTGCTGCACGAAGGCCAGGTGCTCTACACCTACCTGCACCTCGCGCCCGATCCCCAGCAGACCGCCGACCTCGTCGCCTCGGGCGTGACCGCGATCGCCTACGAAACCGTGACCGGACCCGGCGGGACGCTGCCGTTGCTCAAGCCGATGAGCCAGGTCGCCGGGCGAATGAGCATCCAGGCCGGGGCGACCGCGCTCGAGAAGGCGCACGGCGGGCGCGGCGTGCTGCTCGGCGGTGTGCCCGGGGTCATGCCGGGTACGGTCGCGGTGATCGGCGGCGGGGTGGTCGGGTTCAACGCGGCGCAGATGGCCGTCGGTCTCGGCGCCGACGTGACGATCCTCGACCACGACCCCGACGTGCTCGAGCGGCTCGGGGTCCACTTCGAAAGCCGCGCGAAGACCCGCTTCGCCAACGAGGCCAACGTCGCCGAGATGGTCGCCCGGGCGGACCTGGTGATCGGCGCGGTGCTGGTGCCGGGCGCGGCGGCGCCGAAGCTGGTCACCCGCGAGATGCTCAAGGACATGAAGACCGGCTCGGTGCTGGTCGACGTCGCCATCGACCAGGGCGGCTGCTTCGAGACCAGCCGGCCGACCACCCACGACAATCCGACTTTCGTGGTCGACGGCATCGTCCACTATTGCGTCGCCAACATGCCGGGCGCCGTCGCGCGGACGAGCACTTACGCGCTCAACAACGTGACGCTGCCGCGCGCGCTCAAGATCGCCGACCTCGGCTGGAAGCGCGCGATGCGCCGCGACCCGCACCTCGCCGCCGGCCTCAACGTCCACGCCGGGCGGGTGACCTACCCGGCGGTCGCGGCCGAGCTCGGCTACAAGCTGCTCAGGGTCGAGGAAGCGATCACCGAATAGGCCGCCGCGCTCAGGCGAGGAACGGCGCCGAGACTTCGGCCGGCACGCGCATCAGCTTTCCGCTCGCCCGGTCGATCATCGCCCAGGTCGTCCTGGCGCGGACCACCGCCCTGCCGTTCGCGTCGGTGAAGGTGAAATGCCGGTCAAACCGCGCACCGGTCGGGCCTTCGCGGATCTCGGTCACCCCCTCGACGCTGTCGCCGAGCCTGATGTTGCCGCGATAGTCGATCTCGTGCCGGGTCACGACCCAGGCATAGGCGGCGATGTGCGCCGGATCGGCGTCGCGCAGCCAGTGTGCCGTGGCGATGTCCTCCATCCAGCGGACCCACACGGTGTTGTTGACGTGCCCGTTCTCGTCGATGTGCTCGGGGAGCGCGGTGAAGGTCATGGCGAAGCGGTTGCTCATGTGCGCGAGCCTACCGCTTGCGCCTGGGGAATCCAGAGCCTCGCTCGCTCCCACTCCCCGGAGCGGAGGGCGAAAAGAGGGACAGTCCCTATTTTCGCGGCGGCGAGGGAAACGCGGAAAAAAGAGGGACAGTCCCTGTTTTCAACCGTCATCCTGAACTTGGTTCAGGGCCTATCGTGCCCCTGGACCCGGCGTGCTGGGTAGCGCCACCGTGCAGCAAGGCCGCTCCGGGGAAAGACGGACCTGAGAAGGATGAGAAATGGGTCCTGAAACAAGTTCAGGATGACGGCATGGGATGGGGCGGCCTGTTAAGTCCCTTCGCTCCCGGCCTCCACCCCATCTGCCACAGGATGAACGCGAACTCCTCCGCCGTCTCGCGCAGGCTCTCGAAGCGCCCGGACTTGCCGCCGTGGCCGGCGCCCATGTTGGTCTTCAGGAGCAGCTCGTTGTCGTCGGTCTTGAGCTCGCGCAGCCGGGCGACCCACTTGGCGGGCTCCCAATACGTCACCCGAGGGTCGTTGAGGCCGGCGGTGACCAGCAGCGGCGGGTAGGCCTGCGCCCTGACGTTGTCGTAGGGCGAATAGCTGCGGATCAGCTCGAACGCTTCCCTGTCCTCGATCGGGTTGCCCCATTCGGGCCACTCGCCGGGGGTCAGCGGCAGCGAAGCGTCGAGCATCGTCGCGAGCACATCGACGAACGGCACGTGGGCGACGACCGCGCCCCACAGCTCGGGGTCCGAGTTGATCACCGCGCCCATCAGCTCGCCGCCGGCCGAGCCGCCCGAGATGCTGATCCGGCCGGCCTCGGTGTAGCCGCGCTCGATCAGCCCGCGCGCGACATCGACGAAGTCGGTGAAGGTGTTGGTGCGCTGCTCGAGCTTGCCCGCCTTGTACCAGGCGCGCCCGAGGTCGTCGCCGCCGCGGATGTGCGCGATCGCGTAGGCGAAGCCGCGGTCGACGAGGCTCAGGCGGGTGGTCGAGAACCCCGGGTCGATCGAAATGCCGTAGGCGCCGTAGCCGTAGAGGTGCAGCGGGCCGGGCGACTGGCGATCCTTGCGGTACATGATCGAGACCGGGATCGGCGTGCCGTCGCGCGCGGTGATCTCGAGCCGCTCGGTCGCGTATAGTTCGCGCTCGTAGCCCGAGGGAATCTCCTGCACCTTGAGCAGCTCGAGCCGGCGCTCGGCGATGTGGAAGTCGTAGGTGCTCGCCGGGCTGACCATCGATTCGTACGACAGCCGGATCACCATCTGCTCGTACTCGGGATTGTTGCCGGTGCCGGCCGAGTAGCTCGCCTCGGGGAACTCGATCGGCTCGATCCGCGCCGGATCGTCGTAATAGCGGATCTCGAGGCGATCGAGCCCGCCGAGCCGGCCCTCGACGATGTAGAAGTCGCGGAACAGCTCGAACCCGGTCAGGTAGAACGCGTCGGTGCCCTCGATCAGCGTGGTCCACTCGGCCGGGCTGGCGAGCGGCGCGGTGGCGAGGCGGAAGTTCTCGTGGGTGTCGTTGGCGTGGATGTAGAGCACGTGCCCGCCGTCCTCGGGGCGCACGTCGACGTCGTATTCGACGCCCTTCTCGCGCGGGCGCACGAGGATCGGCGAGGCGAGCGGGTCGGCGGCGGGGATCAGCCGCACTTCGCTGGTCTCGTGGTCGCCGGCCGAGACGATCACCCAGTCCTCGGCCGCCGAGAGCGAGGCCGAGACGCGGAAGCCCTCGTCGTCCTCGTGGTACAGCTCGATATCCTCGTCGAGCGGCTGGCCGAGCCAGTGCAGCCGGGCGTTGTCGGTGCGCCACTGCTCGTTGGCGAGCGAGTAGATCAGCCCGGTGTCGCCCGCGACCCAGACCAGCGCCGAGAGCGTGCCGGGGATCTCGTCGGGCAGGTGCTCGCCGGTGGCGAGGTCCTTGATCCGCACGGTGAAGCGCTCGGAGCCGTTGTCGTCGATCGAATAGGCGAGCAGCCGCCCGTCCTTGCTGACCGAAATCGCGCCGAGCCGAAAATACTCCTTGCCCTCGGCCAGCGCGGGCTCGTCGAGGATCAGCTCGTCGGGGCCGCCCGCCACCGGCTTGCGCCACCACTTCTTGTACTCGGCGCCTTCCTCGAACTCGATCCAGTAGAGCCAGTCGCCGTCCTTCTGCGGAACCGACTTGTCGGCCTCCTTGATCCGTGCGCGCATCTCCCTGAACAGCGCCTCGACGGTATCCTTGTGCGGCGCCATGCGCGCCTCGAACCAGGCGTTCTCGGCGGCGAGGTGGTCGAGGACTTCCCTGTCGGTGACCTCGGGGTAACCGGGATCGCGCAGCCAGGCGTAGTCGTCGGCGATCGTGATCCCGTGGTGCGTGACGCTGGAGGGCTTCTTCGCGGCGACCGGCGGCAGCGGGGGAGTGGCATCGTTCATGGGCCGCCTCTATGTATGCGCGGAAAGGACCGCAACAATGCTGATGCAGACCCACGAAGCCCGCCTCGATGCCTTGCGCAAGGAGCTGGCCCGGCAGGGGCTCGACGGGTTCGTGATCCCGATCTCGGACGAGCACCTGTCGGAGTACGTCGGAGCCTATGCCCAGCGGCTCGCCTGGCTGACGGGGTTCGGCGGGTCGGCGGGAACGGCGGCGGTGCTCAAGGACAAGGCGGCGATCTTCGTCGACGGGCGCTACACGCTGCAGGTGCGCGACCAGGTCGACGGACGGCTCTACGAGTACAAGTCGGTGCCGCAGGACAAGCTCGCCGACTGGCTCTCCGCAAACGTCGGTGAAGGCGCGAAGATCGGCTTCGACCCTTGGCTGCACACCAGCGGCTGGGCGAAGACGACCGGCAAGGCGCTCGCTGAAGTCGGCGCGGAGCTGGTTCCGGTCGAGGCGAACCCGGTCGATGCGGTGTGGCAGGACCAGCCCGAGCCGTCGCCGGCCCCGGCCTTCGTGCAGGACGACGCGCTCGCCGGCCGCTCGAGCGCCGACAAGCGCGCCGAGGTCGGCGAATGGCTCAAGGCCGAAAAGCTCGATGCGGCGGTGATCTCGGCGCTCGATTCGGTCGCCTGGCTGCTCAACGTGCGCGGCTCGGATGTCGACCGCACGCCGGTGGCGCTGTCCTATGTGATCGCGCATGCCGACGGCACCGCCGACTGGTTCATCGCCCCCGGCAAGGTGCCGCCCGAAGTTGCCGCGCACCTTGGCAACGCGGTGCGCGTGCGCCCGCGCGACCAGTTCACCACAGCGTTGGCCGAGCTTTCGGGCAAGCGCGTCGCGGCCGATCCCGACCGCTCGGTCGCGGCGATCTTCACGGCGCTCGAGGCGGCCGGGGCCGAAGTCGTGCGCGCGACCGACCCGGTCGTGCTGCCCAAGGCGGTCAAGAACGAGGCCGAGCGCGCCGGCCACCGCGCGGCGCAGGCGCGCGACGGGGCGGCCGTGGCGCGGTTCCTTCACTGGCTCTCGGTCGAGGGACCGAAGGGCACGGTCGACGAGCTGTCGGCCGCCGCGCGGCTGCACGAATTCCGCAAGGATACCGGCGACCTGCGCGACCTTTCGTTCGACACGATCAGCGGGGCCGGCCCGAACGGGGCGATCGTCCACTACCGCGTCAGCGAGGAGACCAACCGCCGGCTCGAGCCGGGCAGCGTCTACCTCGTCGACTCGGGCGGGCAGTACGCCGACGGCACGACCGACATCACCCGCACCGTGTGGATCGGGCCGGGCGAGCCGCCGGCCGAGATCAGGGACCGCTTCACCCGCGTGCTCAAGGGCCACATCGCGCTCGCCTTGCAGACCTTCCCGCAAGGGACCGCCGGCTCGCAGCTCGACACACTGGCGCGGCAGTTCCTGTGGCAAGCCGGGCTCGATTACGCACACGGCACGGGCCACGGCGTCGGCGCGTTCCTCGCGGTGCACGAGGGGCCGCAGCGTATCGCCAAGCCGCGCGGCGGGCAGGCCGGCACCGAGCAGGAGCTGATGGCCGGGATGATCCTGTCGAACGAGCCCGGCTACTACAGGACCGGCGAGTACGGCATCCGCATCGAGAACCTGGTCCTGGTCGAGCCGCGCGAGATCGAAGACGGCGAGGGCGAGTGGCTCGGCTTCGAGACGCTGACGCTGGCGCCTATCGACCGGGCGCTGGTCGATCGTGGCCTGCTGAGCGAGGCGGAAGTGGCGTGGTGGAACGCTTACCACGCGAGGGTCCGCGAGGTGCTGGCACCGCAGCTCGAAGAAGAGGCGCTGGCCTGGCTCGAGGAGGCCTGCGCGCCCTTGTAGGCGTGATTTGTTCCTGTAATGTTCCGATTACTGCGAGTCGCAGCAGCAGGGAGTGGGCGGCATGCTCGGATACTGCACACTTGGCACGAACAACCTCGAGGCCTCGGCCGCGTTCTACGAGCCGATCGCGCAGATTCTCGGTCACGGCCGGGTGATGGAGACCGACCGCACGATCATGTGGGGGTCGCCGGGGCAGGGCGCGCTGTTCTGCCTGATCACACCCTACGACGGCCAGCCGGCGACGGTCGGCAATGGCACGATGTTCGGCTTCGCGACGGATTCGGACGCCAAGGTCGACCGGATCTACGCGCACGCGCTGGCCAACGGCGGCAGCTGCGAGGGCGCCCCGGGCGAACGCCCGCCGCAGTTCTACGGGGCTTATTTCCGCGACCCGGCCGGCAACAAGCTGGTCGCGTTCCACTTCCGGGAGGATGCCGCATGACCGCCCACTCGCTCGAACGTTTTCCGATACATCTCGGCAAGGGCGCCACGGCCGTGCCGCAGCCCGAGTTCCCGCGCGATGAGCGCGCCATGCAGTGGTACATGGACTACGGCGAGCGCCACGCCGAGGACGGCAACGAGGGCCGGCTGGTCTCGTGCTTCCGCTTCACCGAGAGCTGGGCGGGCTGGGAAATGCATCCGGCCGGCGACGAGGTCGTCGTCTGCGTCGAAGGCGCGATGACGCTGATCCAGGAGATCGACGGTGAGGAAGTGCGCACCGCGCTCTCGCCCGGCGAATACGCGATCAACCCGCCCGGCGTCTGGCACACGGCGGACGTCCCCGACCACGCAACGGGATTCTTCATCACCGCGGGTGCCGGCACGCAGGGCCGCCCGCGCTGATCCTTTATCGAAGGATGAACGGCCACGCTCGCGCGTGACAATTTGCGACACTTTTGCCCGCCCTCGGCAAAGAGGTGCGACATTGGCTCCCTAGAACGGCAGTCCGGGCGGCGGGGCGCCGCTCCCTTTGCTCCCCTTCAGGCCGGCGCCCCGTTACTCTGGAACGGGTCGTGGGGATTCTGGGGGCGGCTGGAGGCTCTGACAGTCTCGATGTGGCCGTAACCCGGATCCCGGCAGGAGGAATCTTATGCGCAGGATGCTTACCCTGACGCTTGCCGCGGGCATCGCGCTGGCCGGCACCGCGGCCTATGCGCACGGCGCCGAGACCCGGGCCATGACGCGCACGGACGTCGAGCAGCGCACCAGCGAAATGTTCGGGCGGATGGACGTCAACGGCGACGGTCGGCTCGACGCCGCCGATCGCGAAGCCGCGCGCCGCCAGGCGTTCGAGCGAATCGATGCCGACGGCAGCGGCGAAGTCAGCTTCGCCGAGTTCGAGGCCCGGCGCGCCGGGCATCGCCAGCCCCACGCCGAAGCCGGCAACCCGCGTGAATCGGCCGGGCGGCGCGGTTTCGCCTGGCGAGGAATGCGCGGAATCGGTCGCGGCGCGTCCCGCGCGGCGGATGCCGACGGCGACGGTGCCGTGAGCCACGAAGAGTTTGCCGGTGCCGCGCTGGAGCGGTTCGATCGCGCCGATGCGGACGGCGACGGTACGATCAGCCTTGAGGAACGCCGCGAAGCACGCCAACAGATGCGGCACCACATGCGCCGCGGTCACCACAAGGGTCGCGATGCAGGCTGACAATCAACCGGGGACGGCGGAACTGGCGAACGAACCGACCGCAACTCACGTTCTGCTCGTCGATGACGAGCCCAGCCTGAGACAGCCGCTGGCCGACTACCTCGTCCGCCAGGGCTTCGTCGTGCGCCAGGCGGAAGACGCCGCCAAGGCGCGCGCGGCGCTGCTCGAGCAGACGCCGGACCTCGTGCTGCTCGACATCATGATGCCGGGCGAGGACGGGCTGTCGCTGTGCCGCCACTTGACCGAAGCGAAGAACATCCCGGTCATCCTGCTGACCGCGAGAGGCGAGGCGACCGACCGCATCGTCGGCCTCGAGATCGGCGCCGACGACTACGTCGTGAAGCCGTTCGAACCGCGCGAGCTCGTCGCGCGAATCCGCTCGGTCCTGCGCCGGGCGAGCAAGGCGTCCGCCGCGACGCCCGAGGAAGACGCGCTCTACGAATTCGAGGGCTGGCTGCTCGATCCGCTCAAGCGGCGGCTGACCGACCCCGAGGGCACCGTGGTGCCGCTGTCGTCGGCCGAATTCCGCCTGCTCGTCGCGTTCCTGACGCACCCGCGCCAGGTGCTCGACCGCGACCGGCTGCTCGACATGGTCCAGGGCCGCGAGGCGCACCTGTTCGACCGCGCGGTCGACAACCAGGTCAGCCGGCTCAGGCGCAAGATGGAAGAGGACAGCCGCGATCCCAAGCTGATCCAGACCGTCTGGGGCGGCGGCTACCGCCTGGCCGCCGACGTCCGCCGAGTCGCCGCGGACCGCGGTTGACGGAGTGATGCGCCGTTTACTTCCGCGAAGCCTGCTCGGGCAGATGCTGCTGGCGGTCGCGCTTGCGCTGCTCGTGGCGCAGACGGTTTCGGCTGTGTTGCTGTACCGTTCGGCCGAGCAGCGGCGCGAAATGATCGCCGCCAACAGCCTCGCCTTCCAGCTGGTGACCGAACCGCGGTTCGACTTCAGGACCTCGGACACGCGCAATCCCGCCAAGGCGAACCGCGGACGGTGGCAGCGGCTGCGGATCCAGCGGACCGACGAGCGACCGGTGCTGGCCGGCGAGGCGCGCGACACCACGCGCGAAGAGATGTTGCGCTCGATCCTCGCCGGGCAGGGCATCGAGCCGGCCGAGCTGATCGTGGTCGTACGCGACGTCGCCAACGACAGCTACGTGATGGACCAGCTCGAGGCGCGCGAGCGGCTCGAGTGGGGCAAAGGGCGGATGCTGATTGCCGGCATGCTGCGCCAGGGCCAATCGGAATGGACGGTCGCCCGCTGGCCGCTGGCCGAGAGCGAGCCGAGCCAGCTCGGGCTGCTGATCGGCCAGACGCTGCTGCTCTATGCCGTGCTCGTCGGCGGCCTCGCCTGGCTGCTGCGCCGGATCACCCGGCCGATGGCGGCGCTGACCAAGCGGCTCGAGCGCTTCGCCGCGACGCGCGAGCTCGACGGCCAGCTCGAGCCCTCGGGCCCCGACGACACCCGCCGGCTGATCGCCGCGCATAACGCGATGGAAGCGCGCATCGCCGCGCTGCTGCACGAGAAGGACGTGATGCTCGGGGCGATCGGGCACGACCTCAAGACCCCGCTCGCCGCGCTGCGCGTGCGCATCGAATCGGTCGAGGACGACGCGGAGCGCGGCAAGATGGCGGCGAGTATCGAGGACATCACGCGTTCGCTCGACGACATCCTCTCGCTCGCCCGCGTCGGTCGCCCGAGCGACCCACTCGAGCGCACCGACCTCGCCGCACTGCTTGCCGCGGTGGTCGAGGAGTTCGAGGACATGGGCGAGCCGGTCGAGCTCGCCGACACCCAGCGCCTCGCCATGCCGCTGCGTGCGACCTGGCTGCGGCGCGCGTTGCGCAACCTGATCGAGAACGCGCTGCGTTACGGCGAGCGCGCCCGCGTTTCGCTGGTGCGCGACGGCCGCCACGCGGTGGTGCGGATCGAAGACGACGGTCCCGGCATTCCCGAGAACGAGATTGCGGGGATGATGGAACCGTTCGCGCGCGGCGACAGCTCACGCAACCGCGAAACCGGCGGAGCGGGGCTCGGCCTCGCGCTGGCGCGGGCGATCGCCGACCAGCACGGCGGCACGCTGACGCTGCGCAACCGCACCGGAGCCGGCGGCGAGATCGAGGGGCTGGTCGCCGAGCTGCGCTTGCCAATCGACTGACAGCTTCGCCTTTCCGCGTCCGCGCTGCTAGGCGGTTGCCCGAGAAACCAACTTCCGGAGTCGCCCTTCCTTGAAGCGTCTTGCTGCCACCGCGCTCGCCGGCCTGCTCCTCGCCGGCTGCGCCGCCGCCACGTTCGCCCAGTCTTCCGCGCCTGCGCCCGCTTCGGGCCCGCTGGCGGAATCGGTTCCCAGCGACCTGCCCCGCATTGCGCGCCCGCTGCACTACGCGATCGAGGTCGCTCCCGACGCGGCCAGCCTCGCGTTCACCGGCACGACGCGAGTCGACATCGAACTCTACGAGCGCTCCGACAGCCTGACGCTCCACGCCAACGAGCTCGAGTTCGCGTCGGTCCGCCTGACCCCGGCGGGCGGCGGCAGTGCCGTCGCCCTGCAGCCCGAGATCGATGCCGCGGCGCAGACCGTCCGCCTGGTCGCCCCTGCGGCGCTGGCCCCCGGGCGCTACAGCATTGCCTTCGAATATCGCGGCAAGATCAACACCCAGGCGACCGGGCTGTTCGCGCTCGACTATCCCGACAAGCGCAGCGGCGAGACCGTGCGCGGGCTGTTCACCCAGTTCGAGGCGCCCGACGCGCGCCGCTTCGCGCCGATGTTCGACGAGCCGAGCTACAAGGCGACGTTCGACCTCTCGGCCGTGGTCCCGGCGGGGCAGATGGCCGTCAGCAACATGCCGGTCGCCTCCGAGGAGCCGCTGGCCGACGGGCGCAAGCGGGTGACGTTCGCGACCACGCCGGTCATGTCCAGCTACCTGCTGTTCTTCGCGGTCGGCGATTTCGAACGGCTCTCGACCAAGGGGCCCGGCGGCGTGGACGTGGGCATCGTCAGTCCGGCCGGCAGCGGGGAACAGGCCCGGCTCGCGCTCGAATCGACGCCGCCGCTGCTCGAATACTACACCGACTACTTCGGCGTGCCCTACCCGCTGCCCAAGCTCGACAACGTCGCCGCCCCCGGCCAGTCGCAGTTCTTCGGCGCGATGGAGAACTGGGGCGCCATCCTGACTTTCGAGCGGTTCCTGCTGATCGATCCGACGATCACCGATCCGGCGACCCAGAACTACATGTACACCGCCCTCGCCCACGAAGTCGCGCACCAGTGGTTCGGTGACATCGTCACCATGGCCTGGTGGGACGACCTGTGGCTCAATGAAGGTTTCGCCAGCTGGATGGAAACCAAGGCGAGCGCGAAGTTCCGTCCCGACTGGTTCCCGCTGGTCGGGCGGGTCAACGGCCGCGAGACCGCGATGGGCTACGACGCCTTCGCCACCACCCACCCGGTGATCCAGCCGATCCGCACGGTGGCCGAGACCAGTGAGGCGTTCGACGCGATCTCGTATTCGAAGGGCGAAGCGGTGATCGCGATGCTCGAGGCCTATGCCGGCGAGGATACCTGGCGCGAAGGCATCCGCCGGTACATCCAGCGCCATCGCTACGGCAACACGACAAGCGACGACCTGTGGCGCGCGGTCGAGGAGTCCGGCGCCGACGGTCTCGTCGAGATCGCCCACGACTTCACGCTGCAGCCGGGCGTGCCGCTTGTCCGCGCGGAATCGCGGTGCCGCCAGGGAACGACCGCGCTCGAGCTGGCGCAGAGCGAGTTCAGCCGTGACCGCAAGGACGAGGTCGCAGCGAACCCGCAGCGCTGGCGCGTGCCGATGCTGATCAAGGTCGGCTCGGCGGCGCCGGTGCGGCATGTGCTCGAGGGCAGCGCTTCGCTCGAGCTGCCGGGCTGCGGCGCGGTCGTCGTCAACGGCGGCCAGCTCGGCTACTTCCGCACGCTCTATTCGCCCGAGATGGGCCAGGCGCTGGTCGAGGCGCTGCCGCAGCTCGAGCCGATCGACCAGCTCGGTCTGCTGCGCGACAACTTCGCGCTGGCGCAGGCTGGCTACCAGGACGCTGGCCGCGCGCTCGACATGCTGGTCGAGGTGCCCGGGGACGCCAACCCGGTCGTCGCGCTCGGCGCGATCGCGCGCTGGGGGCAGGTCCACGGAGTCGCGTCCGAGGCGCAGCAGCCGGCGGTCGCCACGCTCGCGCGCGAGGCCTGGCTGCCGCGGCTGCAGCAGCTCGGGTTCGACCCGAAGCCGGGCGAATCGCTGGTCGACACCGAGCTGCGCGGCGACCTGATCCGCATTCTCGGCAACATCGGCGACGACACGGTCGCGGCCGAGGCGCGGCGCCGGTTCGAAGCGCTGGCGACCGATCCGACGGCGCTCGACGGCCCGCTGAAGACGACCTGGCTCGGGATCGTCGCGCGCAACGCGACCGCCGCCGAATGGGACCGGCTGGCGCAGCTCGCCGCGACCGCGCCGACCGCGGTCGAGCGCCAGGCCTATTTCGCGCTGCTCGGCGCGCCGAAGGATGCGGCGCTGGCCGAACGGGCGCTGGCCTTCGCGCTGACCGGCGAGGCCGGGACGAGCAGCGCGGCGATCATCGCCGCCGTCTCGCGCGAGCATCCCGAGCTGGCATTCGACTTCGCCCTCGCCAACCGCACGGCGGTCGAGTCGCTGGTCGATGCCTCGGGGCGCACCGGCTACATCGCCGGCCTCGCGGCAGCGTCGCGCGAGCCGGAGATGATCGGCAAGCTCGAGCGGTTCGCCGAGAGCGTGCCGGCCGACGAACGCCGCAGCGTCGAGCGCAGCATCGCCGGGATCCGCGAACGCCTCGAGACCGAGCCGCGCCTCGCGCGCGAAGTCGCGGAGTGGCTCGCGGCGCGGGCCGGCTAGCGCATCAATCCGCCGATCAGGTTGCGCACGAAGCGGCCGACGAACGGGCCCGCGAGATCGGTCGCGATCGAGCCGGCGGCGGAGGTCGCGGCGTTGCGCATCGGATTCGAGCGCGATTTGCGCCCGGTGACCGCGGCCGCGGCGATGACCGCCGCCGAGCCCATCGCCGCGCTGCCGGCGCGCTTGGCCGCCTTGCTCCAGATGCTCGGGCTGAGCTGCTCGCGCTTGGCGACTTCGTCGCGGCCCTTTTCCTCGACTTCGCGGGCCGTGGCCGCCGCGTCGGCAGCCTTCTGCGCGAGCACTTCCTCGGCGCTTTCGCGGTCGACGGCCGTGTCGTACTTGCCGGCGAAGGGGCTGACCGACTGGACGATCGCGCGCTCCTTGTCGTCGACCGGGCCGAGCCGGCTGCGCGGCGGCTTGATCAGCGTGCGCTGGACGATCGACGGCGCGCCGTCTTCCATCAGCGTCGAGACCAGCGCTTCGCCGACCTTGAGCTCGGTGATCGCGGTGGCGACGTCGAGCTCGGGGTTGATGCGGAAGGTTTCGGCCGC
>Ga0079224_100002819_pt1 | contig 21473 bp, 20 predicted proteins | sample Stecom2015_FD_80414 | JGI IMG/M metagenome (GOLD analysis project Ga0079224, IMG submission 80414) | Agricultural soil microbial communities from Utah to study Nitrogen management - Steer compost 2015 | ecosystem: Environmental > Terrestrial > Soil > Agricultural land | place: USA: Utah...
AGCCTGACCCTCTACAAGATCATCCGCGAGCTACAAACCCTGCTCGCCACCTGGTCAGGCACCTGCCCCACCTGCCACCAACACATCCACCGATTACCGACCTAACAAAGCACTACTAGGTCGCGTCTGATAATCCTCCGCCGTCGCGAGCGGGGATCAGCGTGGTCCCTCGCAAGGCGGAGGGAAGCCCTCGTACCGGGTCGTACTCGGGCTTTCCGACAACGCAGCGAGGGGCCGCGCTGGCACCGCGCAGCAGGCGACGGGATTGTCAGACACGACCTGGGCACGCACCCGTCACTCCCATGCCCGTCGCGGCACGTCCGTTCTTCCCCCACGGCGTGCCGCGACGGGCCTCGCCCCACGCACCGGTTTCACAACGTAGGATGGCTATGTCGATATGTTTCCCGTGGCGCCCAACGGGTAGGGGAACCGGCCGTTCGAAGGTCGGAAAGACGCTCGGATGAGAATCGCCGCGAACCCCCTCCGTATTACAGCTTTGACCTGCGACTTTTCGCACTTTTTGAGACTGGCGTCGCGACCTGCGGACGTGGCACATTCGGGAGTGCGTTGGGCCACGTCCCCCAGCGCCGAGGGCCTCTCCCGGCACACCCATAACTCGCGAGTGCGGCAGCGTTATGCGCCGAGGTGCTGAGGTTCCTCGCCAATGGGACGGCGAGCGCGGTTCAGGAAGGAGGTGTCACAGGATGCGAGTGATCTACACCGCGATTCGTCGCTACGTCGCCGAGCTGAACAGGATTCAGGACGTTGGCCGCGGCTTCTCCCCGTTCCGGGGCGAGTCCGCCAGCCACTGACGGTCGGCATTCCCTAGATTCAGGTCCGGGGTTCACACGCCGCGGTCGAACACCGGACCTCCACACTTTTCCGGGACGAAGGATCGGCATGCCTGGGGCAGGCATGCCGATCTCCCATGCGGGCCCGATCTCCCGTCCGCCGCCGACTCGATGAAAATCCCCTCACGACGGCTTCACCTGTGATTCAGCGCTGAGCCAGACGCTGGATGCCATGGCGGAGTTGACGGGCAGCGGCGTGTTCACCCTCGCGGTGTTCGCGGCCGCGGTCATCGCATGGATGACCGGGAAGATGGACGACACGTTCGTCGGGCTGTCCGCTGCCGCCCTCCTCGTGTTCGGCGGAATCGTTTCCTCCGAGGCGTTCTTCGGCGCGCTCGGCTCGGAAACCATCTGGCTGCTCATCGCCGCGTTCGTTCTCGCCGCGGCCCTCACCCGGACCGGCCTGCCGACCCGTTTCGCGATCGCATTGTGCGGCAAGGCTTCCTCGGTTCGGGGACTGGCACACCGGATCACGGCCGCGCTCGTGATCACCTCACTGGCCGTTCCGGCGACGTCGGGGCGTGCGGCGCTCGCCCTGCCGGTCTTCCTCGCACTCGCCGCGGCGCTGGCCGACCGCGCTGCCGTCGTGCGCGCGCTGGCGCTGTTGTTTCCCACTGTCATCCTGCTCTCCGCGGTCGCGACGATCACGGGCGCGGGCGCGCACCTGATCACCAGCCAACTCCTCCAACAGAGCACCGGCCACGGCATCGGTTACGCGCAATGGCTGCTGCTGGGTTTCCCGTTCGCCGTCGTGAGTTCGCATCTCGCCGCCGAGGTGGTGCTGCTCGTCATGACGCGCAGTGACGACCGCAGGCGCCCGCTCGAACTGCACGGCCTCGCCGGCCACGTCGACGTCACCACCGACGGCCCACTGACGGCGGCGCAGCTGCGCGCCGTGGCGGCACTGACTTTCGTCGTGACGCTGTGGTGCACCGAGCCGTGGCACGGTCTGTCACCCGCGTTGGTCGCCCTGTTCGGCGCGCTGGTCACCACGGCTCCACGGGTCGGGCTCACCCGGTTGCCGGAGGCGTTGTCGACCGTGCCGTGGTCGCTGTTGCTGTTCATGGTGACGACGGCGGTGCTGGGCATGGCGCTGTCCTCCTCGGGTGCCGCCGACTGGCTGGGGCACACGCTGTTGAGCCCGGCCGGTGGCGGCCTCGCGTTCCTGGTCGTGGTCGTCGTCGTGAGCGCCGCGGCCCACCTGGTGCTCCAGTCGCGCTCGGCGCGCTCGTCGGTGCTGATCCCGTTGCTCATTCCGCTCGCGACCGCCGCCGGCCTCGATCCCGTCGCCGTCGCGTTCGCCTCGACCGTGGCCGCGGGCTTCTGCCACACGCTGCCGTCGTCGGCCAAGCCGGTCGCGATGTTCGCGGCGGTCACCGAGGCGCCGACCTACCGCAGGTCCGATCTGCTGCGCATCTCGCTGTATTTGGGGCCGCTGACAGTCGGCCTCGTCCTGACATTCGCGCTGGCCGTGTGGCCGGCACTGGGTCTGCCGTTGCAGGCCCCCTAGAAGGGAGTCCCCTCATGACCACGACCATTCCGATGCGCTTCGTCATCGCACCGAGCGGGTTCAAGGAGTCGCTGGAGGCCGAGGCGGTCGCGGCCGCGATGGCGGCGGGGGTGCGCCGGGTGCTGCCTGGCGCACACATCGAGACGGTGCCGTTGGTCGACGGTGGAGAGGGATCGGCGCGCACCCTGGCGGCGGCGACCGGCGGCGAACTGGTTCCGGCCACGGTGACCGGTCCGACGGGCCGTCCGGTCGACGCCCACTTCGCAGTGCTCGGCGGAGACGGCCCGCGCACGGCGTTCGTGGAGATGGCCGCGGCGGCCGGGCTCCGCCTCGTGCCGCACGACGACCGCGACCCCGGGTTCACCACGACCTACGGCGTGGGTGAGCTGATCCGCGCGGCTCTCGACGCCGGGTGTGAACGGATCCTGGTGGGTTGCGGGGATTCCGGTACCTCCGACGGCGGCGCCGGTGCGCTGCGCGCATTGGGGGCACGGGTGCTCGGGCCGGACGGGACACAGGTCGCCGACGGCGGTTACGCCCTCGCCGATGCCGTGGATCTCGACGTGTCCGGGCTGGACCCGCGCCTCGCCGGCACCGAGATGCTGATCGCCTGCAACCCGCACAACGTGCTGACCGGCGACCGTGGTGTCGCGCGCGTGTTCGGCCCGCAGAAGGGAGCCACGCCGGAGCAGGTGTGTCTGCTCGAGAAGGCGCTGACGCAGTGGGCGAAGCTGGTCGAGTACCGCTGTGACCGCGATCTGCGCACCGCCCCCGGAAGCGGCGCGTCGGGCGGGCTGGGTGCGGGGCTGGCCGGGGTGCTGGGTGCGCGGCTGCTGCCCCGGTTCGACGTGCTGCTCGACCACGTGGACCTCGACGCCAAGCTCGCCGGGGCGGATCTCGTGCTGACGGCGGAGGGGGCCATCGACTTCCAGACGCCCCGCGGCAAGGTGCCCGCCGAGGTCGCGCGGCGGGCGAAGCTGGCGGGTAAGCCGGTGATCGCATTGGCGGGCACGATCGGCCGCGGCGCACGCACCACCCACGAGGCGGGCATCGACGCCTACACGGGAATCCTCGCCGCCCCGGTGGCGCTCGCCGAGGCCATGGCCCACACCGCCGAACTGGTCACCGATGCGACGGAACGCACCCTCCGCCTGGTCCTGGTCGGTTCGGCCCTGTGCGCGTGACCGCCACTGAGGTCTCCATCACCCGAACCGGGTCATTTTCTTGAGTCAGTCAAGATTAGGCGTAGCCTTGAAGGGTGCGGACGGCCGCGGCGATCGATGCCGCCCGTCCCGGCGACCGGCGCCCCACGGGACGCGACGTCCGTTCCGGCCGCCCACCCCGAGCGCGAAGGAGACCGACGTGACCACATCCGAGAAACCGCAGACCGCTTCGACCCTCGACAACGGCGCACCGGCCACATCGGACCGCAACTCGCTGAGCGTGGGCGCGAACGGCCCGCTGCTGCTGCACGACGTCCGCCTCGTCGAGACCCTCGCACACTTCAACCGGGAGCGCGTGCCCGAGCGCAACCCGCACGCCAAGGGAGCGGGGGCGTTCGGCGTCTTCGAGACCACCGAGGACGTCTCCCGCTACACCAAGGCCGCCCTGTTCCAGAAGGGCGCGCGGACCGACATGCTCGCGCGGTTCTCCACGGTCGCGGGTGAGCAGGGCTCGCCCGACACCTGGCGCGACGTCCGCGGTTTCGCGCTGAAGTTCTACACCTCCGAGGGCAACTACGACATCGTCGGCAACAACACCCCCGTGTTCTTCGTGCGCGACCCGATGAAGTTCCCGCACTTCATCCGCTCGCAGAAGCGCACCCCCGACACGGGACTGCGCGACAACAACATGCAGTGGGACTTCTGGACGCAGAACCCGGAGTCGGCCCACCAGGTCACCTACCTGATGGGTGACCGCGGACTGCCGCGCACGTGGCGGCACATGAACGGCTACGGCTCGCACACCTACATGTGGGTCAACGCCGAGGGCGAGCGGTTCTGGGTGAAGTACCACTTCAAGACCGACCAGGGCATCGAGTGCATGTCCGACGCCGAGGCCGAGCGGCTCGCGGGCGCCGACGCGGAGTTCCACCGCCGCGACCTGGCCGACGCGATCACCCGCGGCGAGTACCCGTCGTGGACGCTGTACGTGCAGGTGATGCCCTACGCCGACGCGAAGACGTACCGGATCAACCCGTTCGACCTGACCAAGACGTGGTCGCACGCCGACTACCCGCTGATCAAGGTCGGCACGATGACGCTCAACCGCAACCCGGAGAACTTCTTCGCCGAGATCGAGCAGGCCGCGTTCGCGCCGTCCAACCTGGTCCCCGGCATCGGGGTGTCGCCGGACAAGATGCTGCTCGGCCGGGTCTTCGCCTACGCCGACGCCCAGCGCGCCCGGATCGGCACGAACTACCTGCAGCTTCCGGTCAACAAGCCGGTGGTGCCGACGAACTCGTACACGTTCGACGGGCACATGACGTTCGAGCACAGCGGTGCCGCGCCGGTCTACGCACCGAACTCGTACGGCAGGCCGTACGCCGACGAGACCGGACCGATCGAGGACGGCTGGGAGTCCGACGGCGAACTGGTGCGCAGCGCCTACGAGCTGCACGCCGAGGACGACGACTTCTCCCAGCCCGGCCACCTCGTGCGCGAGGTGTTCGACGACGCCCAGCGCGACCGTCTCGTTCGGACGGTCACGCGTGCGTTGCTCGGCGGGGTCGAGGAGCCGGTGCTGTCCCGTGCGTTCGAGTACTGGCGTAACGTCGACGCCGAGATCGGGCAGCGGATCGAGAAGGCCTACCACGAGGCCAAGTGACCTGACCCGGAAGAAAGGGGGCGTCTCGCCGTAGTGCGAGGCGCCCCCTTCGTCATGCCTGACGTTCCGACCGCAGCTGCGTGACGACGGCCAATGTGGACATCACGACGACCACGGCGAGCCCGATCACGATCGGCGGCAGCGCATGCCCGACCGCCAGTCCCACCACGCCGATGATCAGCAGTGCCGTCGCGGCCAGATACCGTTCGCGCGCCACCGCGCCGGTACGGGACCGCAGGAACAGGATGTTGCCTGCCAGGTAGATCAGCGGGCCGCCGACCGTGGTCAGCACCAGCGGGGCGTCGGTGTGGTCGTGGCTGATCCGCAGCTCGATCGACACGGCGACGACGATCGCGCCCGCGACCATCAGCGCGTGGGCGTACGCGAACGCCGACCGCAGCGCGCTGGTGCTCTCGTCGCCGTGGCTGGCCTGCGTGTCGTGGCCGGCGAGCGCGAAGTATGCCCACCACATGACGAACAGGCCCACGAACCCGAACAGCGAGGCGAGCACGGCGCGGACCGTGATCTCCTCCATGCCGTAGAGCGTGTTGCCCATGATGAGGATCGACTCGCCGAGCGCGATGATGAACACCAGCCGGTTGCGCTCGGCGAGATGTTCCGCATCGGTCGGCCACGTGTGCATGGGCGCGGATCCGAGCCCCGGGAAGCGGAAGTCGAACCGCGGCCCCGAGACGTCGATCAGCAACGCGATCGCCCAGACGATCAGCCGCGGCACCGTGTCCAGGAACGCACCGGCGAGGAACAGCACGCCTGCGGACGAGCTCCACGCGAGCAGGTTCGTGTAGTTCTTCGCGAGCACGTGCCCGCGCATCGCGACCGCCATGAACGCCGCCCTGCCGACCTGCGCGGCGACGTAGCACGCGGCGAACAGCAGTCCGTCCTCTGTGAACGCGTGTGGCAGGGCCAGCGCCATGCCCAGCGAGGCGAGCATGAGCAGTCCGTTGAGGACCCGGACGAGGCCACTGCGCGGGTCGAGCCAGTTCATCGCCCACGCCGAGTAGTTCCACGCCCACCACACCGCGCCGAACAGCACGGCGACCTCGACGAACCCGAGCCACGTCAGGTGGTCCAGGAGGGTGTGCGAGACCTGGATGATCGCGAAGACGTACACCAGGTCGAAGAACAGCTCGATCGGAGCAACCTCCGACCGTTCACGCCCCTCCGGTCGCAGTAACCGGGGCCGTACCACCTGCGAGTTCACGACGAGTCCTCCCGAGAACGCCGACGTCGTTCGTGCCGCGGGGGATTCTAAGCATGGACAACGATGTCCTGCGCGGCACGCGACGTGATACGCGCCGTACTAACCGTACAGAAAGGACAATTACGGCACCGGGCCTACCGGTTCGCCTGGTTACGGATGCAGGTGCCGCCTCGCTGCACGGTGGGCGTCGTTCACCACTGCGCCCGCCTCGAGTTCATCGGAGGTGGCCGCGAGGTGGATCCCGTCGTCGGGCCTGCGCCAGCTCGGCGGCTCGGCGGCCCCGCTCAAGGCCCACGCGGCCTGACGCGCCGCACCCACCGCGACGTGCTCCATCTCCGGCGGCACCAGCACGGGCACGCCGAACACGCCCGGCGCGATCGCGCGCACGGCAGCCGATCGCGAGGCACCACCGGTCAACAGCACCCTGCGCACGGGCACGCCGTGGTCCCGCAGCGCGTCGAGGCCCGCAGCCAGCCCGCACAGCATGCCTTCCACCGCGGCGCGCGCGACGTTGGCCGGGGTCATGTTGGACCGGCGCAGGCCCACGAGCGATCCGGACGCGTCCGGCAGGTTCGGCGTGCGTTCGCCGTCCAGGTAGGGCAGCAGCGTCAGCCCGCCCGCACCGGGTTCGGCCGACAGCGCCAGTGCGTCCAATCCCTCCAGGTCGGTGCCGAGCATCGCCGCCGTCGACGTCAGCACCCGCGCGGCGTTGAGCGTGCACGCTAACGGCAGGAACCGCCCGGTCGCGTCGGCGAATCCGGCGACGACGCCGGTGCCGTCGGCGGTCGGCTTCTCGCTGACACCGAAGACGGTTCCGCTCGTGCCGAGGGACACGGCCACGTCGCCGTCGGCGAGTTCGAGTGCGAGGCCCGCCGCCATGTTGTCGCCCGTGCCCGCCGCGACGAGCACGCCGTCGTCGGTGTGGCCCGCAACCTCGGCCGGCCCCAGCACCGTGGGCAGTTCGAGTTCCCTGCCAAAGGCCGTGACCAGCAGGTCGGTGCGGTACCGGCCCTCGACCGCCGAGTAGTAACCGGTGCCCGAGGCGTCACCGCGGTCGGTCGTGGGCACGCCGGACCCACCGAGCAGCTGCCACGTGAGCCAGTCGTGCGGAAGCAGCACGCGCTCGGCGCGCTTGGCCAGCTCCGGTTCGTGCTCGGCGAACCACCGCAGCTTCGTGACCGTGAAGCTCATCAACGGCACCGAACCGACCGCGTCGGCCCACGCCTGTCCACCACCCAGCTCGCTGACCAGGTCGTCGGCGGCGCTCGCCGAGCGGACGTCGTTCCACAGCAACGCCTCCCGCACGACCTCGCCGTCCCCGTCGACCGTGACCATGCCGTGCTGCTGGCCCGCGACCGCGACGGCGCGCACGTCGTCGAGCAGCCCGTCGCCCGCGCTGCGCAGCGCCCGCCACCATTCCGACGGGTGGACCTCGGTCGTGTCGGGATGCGCTGCCTGGCCGGTGCGGACCACCCGGCCGTCGGCTGCATCGACCACGACGACCTTCGTCGACTGTGTCGACGAGTCCACCCCGGCTACCAGCTCGCTCACGGTGTCGAACGCCCCTTCGTCTTTCCGGCCGTCGACCCGATGCTCACTGTCCGGACAACCGCAGGCCGGACTCCGGGTCGAAGACGTGTACCTCTCCAGTGTCCCGCACGGCGACCCGCACCGTCTCGCCCAAACGGGGCGGAGTCCGGCCGTCGGCACGAACCACCACCCGGCCGGAGTGGCCGGCCAGCGCCCCGTGCACGTAGGCGTCCGCCCCCAGTTCCTCGACGAGCTCCACCCGCAGGTCGAAACCGTCGTCACCGGGTCCGACGAGCGCCAGCGACTCCGGGCGGACACCGGCCGTGACCTCGGGCAGATCGGTGCGCACGGGCAGCTGGACACTCAGCTCGCCGAGTTTGACGTTGCCGCCGTCGACGGGAAGGTTCAGCAGGTTCATGGCGGGCGAACCGATGAATCCGGCGACGAAGACGTTCGCCGGCGTGTCGTAGAGCTCGCGCGGGGAGGCGCACTGCTGGAGGACGCCGTCTCGGAGCACCGCGACACGGTCGCCCATCGTCATCGCCTCGACCTGGTCGTGGGTCACGTAGATCGTGGTCGTGCCGAGCCGCTGCTGGAGCGCGGCGATGCCCGCGCGGGTCTCGACGCGCAGTTTCGCATCCAGGTTGGACAGCGGTTCGTCCATGAGGAACACGCTGGGCTCGCGCACGATCGCCCTGCCCATCGCGACCCGTTGACGCTGGCCGCCGGACAACGCCTTGGGCTTGCGGTCCAGGTACTTGGTCAGGTCCAGCAACGCCGCGGCCTCGTCGACCTTCGCCTTGATGTCCGACTTGGACACGCCACGCAACTTCAGCGAGAACGCCATGTTTTCCGCGACGGTCATGTGCGGGTACAGCGCGTACGACTGGAACACCATGGCGATGTCCCTGTCCTTGGGCGGCAGGTTCGTGACGTCGCGGTCGCCGATCGAGATCGTGCCCTCGTCGATGTCCTCGAGGCCCGCGGCCATGCGCAACGCCGTCGACTTGCCCGACCCGGACGGTCCCACGAGCACGAGGAACTCGCCGTCGCCGACGCACAGATCCAGGCTGTCGACCGCGCGTACCGCGTTCGCACCCGGGTAGACACGGGATGCGCCGGCGTACTCCACTTGCGCCATCGGTAACTCCTTTACTTGACCGCGCCCATGGAAAGGCCGCGTACCAGGTGGTTCTGTGCGATCCAGCCGACGATCATCACCGGCAGTGAGGCGAGCAGGGCGGCGGCGGACAGCTGCGCCCAGAACAGGCCCTCGCTGGTGATGAACCCGACGAGGAAGACCGGGACGGTACCGGCCTGGGCCGCGGTCAGGTTCACCGCGTAGAAGAACTCGGTCCACGAGAAGATGACGCAGATCAACGCCGTCGCGGCGATGCCGGGCGCCACGACGGGCAGCACGACCCGGTACAGCAGCGTCGGCAGCGTGGCGCCGTCCACCCGCGCCGCCTCGATCATCTCCGTGGGCACCTCGAGGAAGAACGAGCGCATCATCCACACCGCCAGCGGCAGGTTCATGCCCGCGTACAACACGACGAGCGCCCAGACGTTGTCGAGCATGCCGAGGTTCTGCGAGATGACATACAGCGGGATGATCGCCGCGACGATCGGCAGCATCTTCGTCGACAGGAAGAACCCGAGTGCGTTGGACGTCTGCTTGATCGGCGCCAGCGAGAGTGCGTACGCGGCGGGCACGCCGAGCAGCAGTACGAGCAGCGTCGAGACCACGGTGACGAACGCCGAGTTCGCCAGGTAGGGCAGGAATCCGCGGTCGAGGATCGTCGTGAACTGCTCGAGCGTGGGGCTGAACGCGAACTTCGGCGGATCGGTGGCCGCGTCCACCTCGTGCTTGAACGAGGTGACGACCATCCAGATCACGGGGAACACGAACAGCAGCGCGATGACCCACGTGAGCGCGGTCAGCGCACCGCGGCCGAGCCGATTCGTCTTGGCTGCCATGTCACTTCACCCCGCGGGAGACGTCGAAGGTCCGGAACATCAGCCGCAGCGCGAACGTCGCCACGATCAGCGTCATGATCACCACGACGACACCCATCGCGGACGACTGGCCGACGTCGAAACCCTCGAACGCACGTTGGTAGATGTAGTACGGCAGGTTGGTGCTCGCCGTACCGGGACCACCCTGGGTCATGAGGTAGATCGCGTCGAAACTGTTGACGATGTAGATCGCGCCGAGCAGCACCGCCAGCTGCAGATACCGCGACAGTTGCGGCAATGTGATCGACACGAACGTACGCCACCGGCCGGCACCGTCCACCTGCGCCGCCTCGAGCACCTCACGCGACTGCGCCTGCAGACCGGCCAGGATCAGCAGCATCATGAACGGTGTCCACTGCCAGGTGATCTGGGCCATCACCGCGGCGAGCGGGTAGTCCGACAACCAGTCGACCTCGATACCCAGCGCCCAGTTCAGCAATCCGTAGGACGGGTCGAACATCGTCGTCTTCCACAGCAGCGCACCGGCGGCGGGAAGGATCAGGAACGGCGTGATCAGCAGGGTGCGCACGATGCCGCGGCCGAGGAACGCGCGGTCGAGCAGGAGCGCCAGCCCCAGGCCGAGCAGCATCGCGACGAACACGCACACCACGGTGAGCGTCACCGTGTTCAGCAGTGCCTGCAGGAACACCGAGTCGGTGAAGACGTCGACGTAGTTGTCGAATCCGACGAAGTGCTGCGACCCGGGCCGCACCATGTTCCACGACTGGAACGAGTTGAACACCGTGACCAGGAACGGGATCTGGGTGACGGCGATCGTGAAGATCAGCGCGGGCAGCAGCGGCGCGCGGCGCCTCCACGCCGCCGAACGTTCCTGCGCTCGCGGCCGCGCGGGCGGTTTCTCCGGCGCCTGCGGCGCCTCTGCCAGAGTGGTCATCACTGACTCTCCTGATAGGACTTGCCCACCGTGGCTGCGTACTCCTGCGCCTGCTGCAGCGCCGCGTCGGGCGACTTCTGCCCGGCGATGGCCGCCGACAGCTGCTGCGAAACGCGGGTCCCCAGGTCCTGGAACTCGGGGATGCTCAGGAACTGGATCCCCTCGTACGGCACGGGTTTGGTCATCGTGTGGTCCTGATCGGCCACGCTGATGGCGTCCAGAGTGGGCTGTGCGTAGGCCTCGGCGGCCTCGCGGTACTCGGGGATGTCGTAGGTGGACATCCGGCACCCGGTGGGTACGCGGTTCCAACCGAACTCCGTGCCGACCGTCTGCACGAACTCCTTGCCGGTCATCCAGCGCAGGAAGTCCCACGAGGCCTGCTTGTTCTCCGCGACCTTGGGAATGGCCAGCGACCAGGTGTACAGCCACCCCGCGGCGTCGGTGTCCTTGCGCGGCGCGGGCACGTAACCGGACTTGCCGACGACCTCGCTGCTCTGCGGATCCTCGTTGGTGCCCGCCATGACGGTGGCGTCGTACCACATCGCGGCCTGGCCGCGGCCGTACCGGTTGCCGCACTCCTGGAAGCCGGCCGACGAGGCACCGACCTCGCCGTGGTTGCGAACCAGGTCGACGTAGAAGTTCCACGCCTGACGGAACTGCGGCGAGGTCAGCTGGGCGTTCCAGTTCTCGTCGTACCAGCGCCCGCCGAACGTGTTGACCACCGTGTTGAAGGGCGCGAGGCTCTCGCCCCACCCCGGCTTGCCGCGCAGGCAGATCCCAGCGACACCGTTGGCCGGATCGTTGAGCTTCCTCGCGAACTCCTGCACCTGGTCCCACGTCGGGTTGGCCGGCATCTCCAGACCGGCCTTCGCGAACAGGTCCTTGCGGTAGGCCAGGAACGACGATTCCCCGTAGAACGGAACCGCGTGCATGTCGCCCTGATGCGAGAGCGAGTCCTTGATGCTGGGGATGAAGTCGCCGTCGTCGTAGCTGGGGTCGGCGTCGATGTAGGGCTGGAGGTTCTCGAGCCAGCCGTTCTCGGCCCACTGCGGAGCCTCGTAGTTGCTGATCATCACGGCGTCGAACTCGCCGCCCTCGTTGGCCACCGACGCGGTGATCTTGGCACGCGCCTGGTTCTCGGGCAGCTGCACGAACTTCAGGTGGACGCCCGGGTTCTCGGCCTCGAACCGGTGCGACAGCGCGACGGCGTCCTCCATCTGCGGGTTCGACACGATCGCGATGACGAGCGTCTGCCCACCGGCGCCGAGCGCACCGGCACCCGCACACCCCGCGGCGGGCAGGAGCGCGGCCAGCAGAATCGCCAGGCGCGTCAGCACACTCCGCCTCGCGGTTCCGGTGCCGAACCCGCGTTTACGCATCGCCGCCTCCCGGCAGAACCTGGGTCTTCAGCCCGCGCCCGCTGCGCATGAGGTCGAGTGCCTCGGGGAAGCGCTCCAACGGAAGGCTGTCGGTGAGCAGCGAGGCCGTGTCGATCGCACCGGTCGCCACGAGGTTGAGCGCGGCACCGTAGCTGTGCAGCACGGCCATCGACCCGACGATGGTGATCTCGTCGTTGTAGATGCGGAACGGCGAGAGCGACACGCGCGCCTCCTCCGGTGCGACACCGAAGACGAGCAGCCTGCCTCCCCTTCGCAGGGAGTCGAAGGCCGCCTCGATCGCGGGCGCGGCTCCCGTGCAGTCGACGGCGGCGTCGAACTTCTCGTCGTTCAGCTCCGTGACGTCGCCGACGGCGGCCACGGCACCGAGGTCCCGCGGCCGCGCGAGCCGCTCGGTGTTGCGGTCGACCATCGTCACCGACGCGCCCGCGCGCTGCAGCAACTGCTGCATGATCAGGCCCATCGTGCCCGCGCCGATCACGAGGAAGCGTTCGCCCGCCTCCACGCCGATACGCCGCACGCCGTGCACGGCACACGACACCGGCTCGACGAGCGCGCCCTCGCGATAGGTCATGCCGTCGGGCATGCGGTAGCAGGTGTCGGATGGCACGGCGACGTACTCGGCGAACGCGCCGTCGACGGTGTCGCCGGTGGCTCCCCAGTTCGCGCAGAGGTTGCCGTGGCCGGCACGACAGGGGCCGCAGTACCCGCAGAACAGGGACGGGTCGACCGCCACCCGGTCGCCGACCTCGAAGCCGCCAGGGGCGTTGGCGCCCACCTCGACGATCTCGCCCGCGAACTCGTGACCGGGGACGATGGGATACGGCGACGGCGGGAAGTGACCGTCGGCGATGTGCAGGTCCGTCCCGCAGATGCCGCAGGCGCCGACCCGCACGACGACGTCGCGCTCGCGTGGTTTCGGGTCGGGGACGTCGCCGACGCGGACCGAGCCCGGCGTATCGATGATCGCGGCTCGCATGAGGCGCCACCCTCCTGATGCTCAAGCGACAGTGCTCGTTGTGCCGTGGAGGTCACCCGCTCCGGGCCGAAGCGCTCGTCGGAGCGCGTTGAGCCTTCCACGCGTCGCGCTCAGATGAGATGCTCAGCTGAGCGCTCGCGCTCACTGTCTGAACGCTGACTGACACGTGCATTGAACGGTCGAGGGGTTCGTTAAGTCAATGTTTCCATGCAAACTTCGTGATAAGTTGCTCATATGAGCAAGCAGGGACGGCGGATGCAATCCGGCCCGGCCGCGCTCGTCCAGGCGGCAGCCATCGGGCGGCGGTTCTATGTGCAGGGCGCGTCGAAGCTGGAGATCGCCGAGGAGTTCGGGATCAGCCGCTTCAAAGTGGCCCGAATCCTGGACCAGGCTAGGGACAGCGGCCTCGTCCGGGTCGAGTTCGACCTGCCCCTTCCGCTCGAGCCGACCCTGTGTGACGAGGTAGCCCAGGCCTACGGCCTCCACCGCGCACTGGTGCTCGAACGAGCAGACGGATCGGAGATCGAGCTCCGGAAACGGATCGGAGCGATGACGGCCGAGCTGTTGACCGAGATCGTCACCGAGGACGACGTGCTCGGCGTCGTGTGGGCACGCACCGTCAACGCGATGACGGATTCGCTACGTGGCCTGGCCCGCTGCCCCGTGGTGCAGCTGTGCGGCGTGTCCTCACGCATCGACGTCCACGAACACTCCGCCGACCGGTCCGTGGAGACGGTGCGGCAGATCGCGTCGGTCTCGGGCGGCGAGGCGTTCCCGATCTTCGGACCGCTCGTCCTGCCCGACCACCGCACGGCGCGCACGTTGCGGCAGCAGCCGGGGATCGCCGAGGCCTTCGAGCGCTTCTCCCGGATCACGACCGCCGTCGTCAGCATCGGCGCGTGGCGACCGGGGCAGTCCACTGTGTACAACGTGCTCGGCGAACAGCAACGCGAGGCGCTGGCCGAGCGCGGCGCGGTGGCCGAGGTCGCGGCACGCCTGTTCGACGCCGACGGTAACGAACTCTCGGGCGATCCAGGGCATCACGTCCTGGCCATCAGCGTGCGCGAACTGAAACGCGTCCCCGAGGTGATCGCACTCGGCGGGGGCGAGGGCAAGGCCGAGGCGATCGCGGCGGTGCTCCGGTCGGGCATGGTCAACACCCTGATCACCGATGCAGCCGCCGCGAAACGCCTCGTCGAACTCGCCTGACCCGCCCGGCGGATCGATCAGAAGTCGATCGCGTCGGCGACGTCCGCCTCGTGCAGATGCCGGATCTCGTTGCGTGGCGCGGGATCGGCGAACTTCGACGACCCCGACTCGTACAGCACGTACAACCGTCCATCGTGGTCGGTGACGCCCTCGGCCATACTCGGTGCCCGATAGCACTGCGCCGACGGCTCGATCTCCGTGGCGCCCTCCTCGACGGTGTAAATGTTGCTGCGATTGGTGCGGCCGTAGGAGGTGCTGTAGATGAACTTGCCGTCGGCGACCGTCATTCCCTGTGTCTTCATCGGCACCTCGTACTCGGTACCACGGGTGATCGTGCCGTCGGACGCGACCGAGAACGCGTGCATGACGTCACGGCTGCTGTCGTTGAACTTGCCCGAGTACAGCGTCGTGCCGTCGGTGCCGAGGAACGAGGCAGCCGGAACCTCCTGCGACGTACCGGTCTGGGCGAGGTACGGGATGCCGTCGGCCTTCATCGCCGTTTCCAGTTCGCCGAGGTCGTACTTGCGGATCCGGTCGGAACCACTGCCCGACACGAACGCCCATCCGCCGACCACCGCGACCCCGCCCACGTGCGCGTCCGCGACGGCGACCGATCCGATGTGGTCACCCGAATCCGCGTCGATGCCGTAGATCCGCGCGTCCTGCCCGTCCTGGTAGGCGGTCACCAGCAGCAGGTCGGATCCGCTGCCGTCCCAGTTCGCCCAGTAGCCGAGACCCTGCGGGGTGAACCCGTCGTCCAGATACGGAACCTCGGCTCCCTGCGCATAGCGCCCGTCGTAGACCGCCGACGCGGACTCGCCGGGATAGAAGGGGTCGCTGCCGGTGGCGGTCTCGCACGAGATCGCCGCAGCCCCGAGACCTGCCGCGGGCGCGGTGGCCGCCGAAGCAGCACCGCCGCCGGCGAGGCCGCACACGAGCGCGGTGCCCGCCGCCACGGCAAGGGCCTTGCGTGTACTGGTCATGTCTCCTCCGCAGACGTGTCGAACCGAACCGGCCCGATACTTCCGCCCCCGCCTGCCGGACTCAACGCCTTTGCGCTGGACGGAAAACCGCGAAGGGCACGACGGTGACAGCGCACGACGCTTCTGTGATAATCAATATCCGTGACGGCGCAGAGTGGCGAGTCCGGTTGCGGATCCGGCGACCGGCCGGGTGGCGGATCCTCTGGCGGGGCGACTCCGCAGGTGGGGACCGACGACATCGAGGATCTGCGCGGCGCGCGACTGCGCGGTGCCGCCCGCCGCGAGCTGCTCACGGCACAGACCGAATGCACGTTCGTGTTCACCGCGCCCGACGGCGGGCCGGGCGCGGTGGTACTGAGCTTCGCGCACGTCGACGGTCGTTTCCTGTCCACGAGCGTGGACGGTCGGGTGCAGGTCCGCGGTGTGGAGCGGGACCCACGGGCGTGCGTGGTCGTGTCGAACGCGGGCACGGGGCTGCCCGGCAGACGGATGCTGTCGATGCGGGGGCACGTAACGGTTCATCGCGACCGGGCCGCGGTCGACGCGTTCCTGCCGACGCTGGCCGCCCGTCTCGCCCCGGACAGCACCGACCGGTTTCTCGACCTGCTGCGCAGCCCCAACCGCGTGGTGCTCGAGTTCGTCCCGACCGAGATCGTCGCCAGTCACGACTCCCGCCTCATGGCAGGCGACGGCCGGGGCGGCAGTGGCGGGGGCAGCAACGCAGACAGTGGCGGTGGCTCTGACACGGGCGGTGGCAGCACGACCTGACCTCGCGGACCCGGCGTCCATCCGACTCGTCGACAGAGTTGTCCACAGTCTGATCAGTTATCCACAGACCTGGGGACAACACGGCACCCGGAATCCGCAACACGAGCCCACAGGAACGCAACACGGCTTCCCGGGCCCGCAACACGCGCCCCTGGGCCCGCAACACGCGCCCCTGGGCCCGCAACACGGGCGCCTGAAAGCGCAACACGGGCTCCCCAGAGCGCAACACGGGCACAGGGCGGACACAGGACAGGCCCCCAGGGCTCCTGGCGGAGTCCTGGGGGCCTGTCCGGCTGACGTGCGGTGTCAGGCGACCGCGATGGTGACCTGGTGCAGTCCCGGGCCCTGGGCGTCGACCGTGGCCTCGCCGTTGCCCGAGCGGTGCAGCGCACGCACCTTCCACGAGCCGGGCGCCGCGTAGAACCGGAAGTCACCCTCCGGGGACGCCTGCACCTCGCCGACGAACTCGCCGTCGCCGTTCAGCAGGCGCACGTAGGCACCACCCAGCGCGCCCTCGCCGCCGGTCACCTTGCCCGCGACGACGACCTGGTCGCCGGTGTCCTCACCGGCCACGACCGCCGTCTGAGCGGGAGCGCCGCATCCGTCGGACATGTCAGTTCCCTCCGTTCGAACCGGTCTCGACCGGAACGCCGACCAGCGAGCCGTACTCGGTCCACGAACCGTCGTAGTTCTTCACGTCCTGCAGGCCCATCAGCTCGTGGAGCGCGAACCACGTGTGGCTCGAACGCTCACCGATGCGGCAGTAGGCGATCGTGGCCTTCGAGGTGTCCAGACCGGCCTGCTCGTAGAGCTCCTTGAGCTCCTCGGCGGTCTTGAACGTGCCGTCCTCGTTGGCGGTCTGCGCCCACGGCACGTTCAGCGCCGACGGGATGTGGCCGCCGCGCTGCGCCGACTCCTGCGGCAGGTGCGCGGGGGCGAGCAGCTTGCCGGAGAACTCGTCGGGCGAACGCACGTCGACCAGGTTCTTCGTGTTGATGGCCTCGACGACCTCGTCGCGGAACGCGCGCAGCGACAGGTCCTGCTCGGAGGCCTGGTAGTTCGTGGTCGGGCGCTCCGGCACGTCCTTGACGAGCTCGCGGCCGTCCAGCTCCCACTTCTTGCGGCCACCGTCGAGCAGCTTGACCTTGTCGTGGCCGTACAGCTTGAAGTACCAGTACGCGTACGCGGCGAACCAGTTGTTGTTCCCGCCGTAGAGGATCACCAGGTCGTCGTTCGAGATGCCCTTCGACGACAGCAGCTTCTCGAAACCGGCCTTGTCGACGAAGTCGCGGCGAACCGGGTCCTGGAGCTCGTTCTTCCAGTCGATCTTCACGGCGCCGCGGATGTGGCCACCGTCGTACGCGGTCGTGTCCTCGTCGACCTCGGCGAACACGACACCCGGGGTGTCGAGGTTCTCCTCGGCCCACTGCGTTGTGACCAGGACGTCTTCACGGCTCATTGAGCGGCACTCTCTTTCTTCTTCTCGTGTTCGGTGGCCTGTTGCTTTTGTCGTGGGTGCGGATGCGAGGGCGTGGACCGCCGCGAAGAGCTCAGGAGGCGCTCCCCGCACGCGGCGCCACACGCTTGATCAGCAGGTACATCTCACAGCCGAGGCAGAAGTTGAACGCCGCGTTGAGGAACGCGGCGAACAGCGCGAAGGCCGTGGCGACGGTACCGAGCGCGGTCACGCCACTGGCATACCCGATGGTGCCCACCAGCGCGAACGCGAAACCCACCGCCTGGGCGAACCGGAGAGGAGCGACGTCCTCCCGCTCGTCGGTCGGCCGCAGTCGCGGCGCCACGAGCGCGCGGTACAACACCGAGTAGGGGGCGGGTTTCAGCCCGACGAACGCGCCGATAGCGAACACCAGCGTCTGCGCAGCCAGCAGCGGCCACCACTGGGTCACCAGCACGATCACCAGCACGACCGACGTCACGATCGCGGCGAACCTGGGACCGCGCGGATCGACCGTCTGCGGGGCGGGCATGACACCTCCTGGAGTGGCTGACCTGGCTCGGACGGCAGCGTGGTCACCCGGCCCTGTGCGCTGGGCGACCGGATGCGCACCGTCGGCTCACACGCGAGCCGGGATACACAGGCTGCTACGGACGCGGCAGAAGTCAACCGCGCGCCGCCGGGTCAGCTGCGTGCCCAGCGTGTGATGGAGGTGCGAACCCGGCCTGTCCACGGCGGCAAGCCTACTCAGGCTCCCTCAGCGCGGGAACCGTGTTCATTCTGTGGGACGAGACGTGCCGGCCAGGTGGGGTTCGAGCGCCTCGAGCAGGGCGTCCCGCTTCGGCACCCCCGACACGCGCAGCAGCTCGGTGCCGTCGGGGGCGTAGGCGATCGTCGTCGGCGTGCGCAGCACGCCCAGGTCGCGGGCGATCTCGGGCCGGTCGGTGACGTCGAGGTCCACGTGGGAGAGCCGTTCGGTGCCCTCGGCCACGTGGGACAGCAGCGCGCGGGTGTGCCGGCACGGGGCACAGAACGTCGTCGAGATCTGCACGAGCGTCACGGCGTCGTCGGCCAGCGCGCCGCGCACGTCGGCGGGCAGCGTCTCGCCTGCAGCGGTGGACATGCGCACCCTCCCGTTCCTCGCACGCAGGATCAGGCCGACGACGACCGCGGCCACCACCGTGACCACGGCGACGATCAGTCCGGTCACGACTCCTCCGTTCCGCGCGCCGCCGTCATCCCGGGGTCACCACCGGTCACCGCGAGGTCTGTGCCTGGGCGAACGCGACGTTCTTCGCCGTGCCCTTCACGGTGATCGAGTCAGGCCCCACGGACACGCCGGTCGGCGTCACCGTGAACGGCAGGTCGCCTGTGTTGATGTCGGCCTCGAAGCTCGGCAGCAGCTGCTCCTGCACCGCCTGGGGAACGATCGTCGTCTCGCGGTCATTCCCGAACTGGAGACGGTGCGGCGTGATTTGCACCGTCGACCCGTCCAGCCGGATCATCGCGAACGCGAAGATCTCCAGCTCCTCGCCTGCCACCTTGACCTTGCCGGAGAGCCGGATGCCGGCCGAACTGTCGTCGTCGTCCTCGCCTTCGGACTCCCCGTCCCCGCCGGTGTTGGCGGGGTCGTCGCCCTCGTCGGTGCCGTGGGACTGCGCGCTCGCGCCCTCGCCACCGCGCACGTAGGCCTCGCTCGAGGCGGCGATCCGCAGGTCGTCGATGTTGTCGAGCGGGCTGATCTGGTTGATGTCGCTGGCCTTGAGTGTCACCTCACCGTCGACCTCGCCGATCGTGACGTTGTCGACGTTGCCCTGGGTCAGATCCGAGAGCGGAGCGTCCACGTCCCGCAGCTCGGCCTTGACGTCCACGTCCCGCAGCACGTCCTGCACCGGAACCGACTTCGCCTCGACCGTGATGCGGCCGTACTCGCCCGCGACCGCCTGCGTGAGGAACGGGAATCCGTGAATGCCGACCTCGGGATCGTTCTCGACACCCAACTGGTCCTTCGCCTTCTGCGAGACGGTGTGCTCGGCGAAAGCCGCGGCGGCGAAATCGATGGCCACCAGCACGCCGATCACCACGATCAACACCGTGACGATCCTGCGCACGCGGCGTCCCGAACGCGGTCTCGACGGCTTGGGCTGCTGGGACACGGTGTCACTCACACTGGCTCTCAATCGGTTCTCGATCATTTGTTACGACCGGTTTGCGGCCGCGTTACGAACGCTCGTAACAAGCGACGCGGAGGATATTGTCGTTGACCGAATCGTGAACTCCCCATTGTGTGATGCCGGTTTCACGATCGCAGGCACCCTCGCCTCGCCCGGGTTATTGTCACTGACGACCTGCCCGAGGATTCCTCGAGGCGATCGAAAAACTGTGAGGCGGTGGCGATGAGCCTGGACTTGCTGGTACTCACTGCGGAATCCGACGCCACCTCGGTGCTGCCCGCCCTGGACCTGCTGCCGCACACCGTACGTGTGCGTGCTCCCGAGGTCACCGCGTTGCTGGACGCAGGCCACCGAGACGTGATCCTGCTCGACGCGCGCACCGACCTCGCGTCTGCCAAGAGCCTCAGCAGGCTCCTCAAGGGCGCGGGTGACGAGGAGTCGTCGACCCCGGTCATCGCCGTCGTCGGCGAGGGCGGACTCGTGGCGGTCAGCTCCGAGTGGCGCACCGACGACATCCTGCTGCCCACCGCAGGCCCCGCCGAGGTCGACGCCCGCCTGCGCCTGGCGACCACCCGCGACGGCAGCACCACCCAGGTCGACGCGGAACTGCGCGTCGGCGACCTGGTGATCGACGAGGCCACCTACACCGCCCGCCTGCGCAAGCGCACCCTCGAACTGACCTACAAGGAGTTCGAGCTGCTCAAGTACCTCGCCCAGCACGCGGGCCGCGTGTTCACCCGAGCCCAGCTGCTGCAGGAGGTGTGGGGCTACGACTTCTTCGGCGGCACCAGGACGGTCGACGTCCACGTGCGACGGCTGCGCGCCAAGCTCGGCCCCGAGCACGAGCAGATGATCGGCACCGTGCGCAACGTGGGCTACAAGTTCGAACGGCCCGCCAAGTCGTCCGGACCGATCAAAGGAGGCACCCCGGGAGGGCCCTCCGCGCCCGCCCCTTCCTTCGCCGAGTCCGACGACATCGGCGAGTACTCCGGACGCTGACCACTCGGCCCGCATTAGCCTGGCGGGCATGGAGCTTGAGTGGGCCGACGATCTCGACGACAGGCGCACCGCGGCGGTGCGCGCCCTGCTGACGAAGGCACGCGGCGTCGACGGCAAACCCGAGATCGAACCCGACGGCCCGCTGCCCGGTGAGTTCAGCGGCGGGCGCTACCTGCTGGCCACCGCAGGCAACACGCTCGTCGGCGTCGCGCATGTAGACGTGAGCGGCGACGCGTTCGGAAGGCGCGTCGCCGAGCTCGTCGTCGACCCCGACCACCGGCGCTCCGGACACGGCGGCGCGCTCGTGGAGGCGCTGCTGGCCGAGTACCCGGACAACCTGCGCGTGTGGGCGCACGGCGACCAGTCCGGTGCCGCCAGACTCGCCGAACGCTTCGGCCTCACCCGCGCGCGCGAACTGCTGATCATGCAGGTCGACGTCGACGACGCCGACTGGCCCGAACCGACCCCGCCCGACGGCGTCTCGCTGCGCACGTTCCGGCCGGGCACCGACGAGCAGGCCGTCATCGACGTCAACGCCCGCGCCTTCGACTGGCACCCCGAGCAGGGCGCACTCACCGTCGACGAGCTCACCGCCACCGAGTCCGAGCCGTGGTTCGACGCAGACGGGTTCTTCCTCGCCGAGAAGGCAGGGCGCGTG
>Ga0079224_100002820_pt1 | contig 21467 bp, 16 predicted proteins | sample Stecom2015_FD_80414 | JGI IMG/M metagenome (GOLD analysis project Ga0079224, IMG submission 80414) | Agricultural soil microbial communities from Utah to study Nitrogen management - Steer compost 2015 | ecosystem: Environmental > Terrestrial > Soil > Agricultural land | place: USA: Utah...
CGCGCCCCTTCTCGTCGCGCTCAGTGACGACATCGGCCGGGCTGATCCAGATCTTGCCGCCCCGCTCGTCCTCGCGGTAGTAGGTCTCGGCCACCACCATGCCCTGGGTCAGGAGGCTGGCGAAGGGCTCGTCGGTCTGCACCAACCCCTCGTCGCGCATCACCTTGTGGTAGAAGCGCGCGTACAGCAGGTGCAGGATGGCGTGCTCGATGCCGCCGATGTAGAGATCCACCGGCCCCCAGTAGTGCACCCGCTCGTCCAGCATCTTCTGGTCCTGGTCCGGGCAGGTGAAGCGCTCGGCGTACCAGCTCGACTCCATGAAGGTGTCGAAGGTGTCGGTCTCGCGGGTAGCCGGGCCACCGCACTCGGGGCAGGTGGTTTGGTAGAACTCCGGCATCTTCTTGAGCGGCGAGCCGGCGCCCTCGAACTCCACCTCCTCAGGCAGCACCACCGGCAGCTGATCCTCGGGCACCGGCACGTCGCCGCACTTCTCGCAGTAGATCATGGGGATGGGCGCGCCCCAGTAGCGCTGGCGCGACACGCCCCAGTCGCGCAGGCGGAAGTTGACCTTCTTGCGCCCCTTGCCCAGCGCGGCGAGCTTGGCGGCGATGGCCTCGAAGGCCTGCTCCGAGGAGAGGCCCGTGAACTCGCCGGAGTCGACCAGCACGCCCTTCTCGACGTACGCCCCCTCGGAAACGTCGGACTCGCTGCCGTCGGGGCAGTTGATCACGCGCTTGATCGGGAGGTCATAGGCGCGGGCGAATTCCCAATCGCGCTGGTCGTGGGCGGGCACCGCCATCACCGCGCCGGAGCCGTACTCCATGAGCACGAAGTTGGCGGCCCAGATCGGCACCGACTCGCCGGTGAGCGGATGCACGGCCTTGAAGCCGGTATTCACCCCCTTCTTCTCCAGCGTGGCCATGTCGGCCTCGGCCACCTTGATGTGGCGGCACTCCTCGATGAAGGCGGCGAGCTCCGGGTTGTTCTCGGCGGCGGCCTTGGCCAGCGGATGCTCGGCCGCCACCGCCACGTAGGTGACGCCGAACAGCGTGTCCGGCCGGGTGGTGTAGACGGTCAGCGTCTCGTCGCGGCCCTCAATGCCGAACTCGAGCTCCACGCCCTCGGAACGGCCGATCCAGTTGCGCTGCATGGCCCGCACCTGCTCCGGCCAGCGCCCTTCGAGCTTCTCCAAGTCATCAAGGAGCTCCTGCGCGTAGGCCGTGATGCGGAAGAACCACTGCGGAATCTCGCGCCGCTCCACCAGCGCCCCCGAGCGCCAGCCGCGGCCGTCAATCACCTGCTCGTTGGCGAGCACGGTCTGGTCCACCGGATCCCAGTTCACGGTGGCGGTCTTCTTGTAAACCAGGCCCTTCTTGTAGAGCCGGGTGAACAGCCACTGCTCCCAACGGTAGTAACTCGGATCACAGGTGGCGAACTCGCGCGACCAGTCGTAGCCGAAGCCCAGCGACTTCAGCTGCTTGCGCATGTATTCGATGTTCTCGCGGGTCCACTTGGCCGGCGGCACCTTGTTCTGGAGCGCCGCGTTCTCCGCCGGCAGCCCGAAAGCGTCCCACCCCATCGGCTGCAGGACGTTGTAGCCCTGCATGCGCTTGTAGCGCGAGACGACGTCGCCAATGGTGTAGTTGCGGACATGCCCCATGTGCAGCCGGCCGCTGGGATAAGGAAACATGGACAGGCAGTAGAACTTGGGCTTGCTGGGGTCTTCGGCGACCTTGAAGCTCTGGTGCTTATCCCAATAGGCCTGCACCCTGGGCTCGATCTGCTCGGGTTTGTAGGTGGCGTCCATCAGGCGGTTGCGTATCCAGTCAGCGAAATGAAGTGAAACACCGGCATCGTACCGGCGTGCGGAAAGCGAAAAGGATACCTGAGCGCCGCGCGGCTTGCACCACGCCGCGGCGGAACCCAGATAAGGCCGAAGCCAGAGAACTCGTCCGAGGCATGCGCTTATGGAAGAGCAGGATCAGAGCCGCTTGCTGCGCGGCTATGAGCAAATGCTGCACCGGCTGCGGGTGATGATGGACCAGCCGGATCACCTGACCCGCCCTCGCTTCGAGGACGCTCTGGAGGCCGCCAGGCGGCAGTCGGTGGAACAGGGCGAGCTGAGCGACGATGAAGCCGACCGCATCGCCAACTATCTGCGGCGCGATCTGCTGCAGGCCGCCCAATACACCGCCGACGAGGCGCGCGACCTGAAAGGCTGGCTGCGCATGGACCTGCAGCTGATCGAAGACTGGCTGCTGGATCAGTTCACCAAAGCCACTGACCTCACCCGCATCGAGCTCCTGAATTTCCAGCAAGGGATGCTGCCGCCGGAGGTCTTCCACAGCGAAGAAGTCGCCGGCCCCGGCGCCCTGATCTGCAGCGACTGCGGCGAGATGGTGCTGCTCGAGCAGGTCGGCATCATCCCCACGTGCCCCAGCTGCGGCGGCCACGAGTTCTACCGCCCCATGGCAGAGGACTCCCTCACGCCAGGAATCGAGAACCGTCCGCCAGGCTGAGCGCGCGGCTTACGCGGCCGGGCGGTCCAGCTGACGGCTCTCCAGTGCGCGGGCAACCAGCAGCGCGGCGAAGATCAGCGCCAACGCCCCGAGCACCGGCTTGTCACGCCAGAGCACGTAGGGCGTCGCGCCCTGGCGCGGGGTGATTTCCGCGCTCAGGGTCGCCACCTCGAACTGCGGCGCCTGGGCGACGATGCGCCCCTTGTGGTCCAGAACCGCGGTGATGCCGGTGTTGGTGGCCCGCAGCATGGCGCGGCCGGTCTCGAGCGCGCGCATGCGCGCCATTTGCAGATGCTGGTGCGGCGCCAGCGAGTCGCCGAACCAGGCGTCGTTACTGACGTTGATGAGGAATTCCGCCGCCGGCAGCGGATCCGCCACCTCCGGCCCGAACGCCACCTCGTAGCAGACCGAGACCCCGACGTCGCGCCCCGCTGCCCGCAGCGGCAGGCTTTCCTTGCCGGCCTGGAAGTCCGACATGGGCGCGCCGAGGATGTCCAGCGTCCGCCCGAAGAAATCCCGCAGCGGCACGTACTCGCCGAACGGCACCAGGTGTCGCTTGTGGTAGATCCCGGGCTCAACACCCAGGCTGATGATGCTGTTATAGGCGTCGCCCGTACGCAGGTCGGCGAAAGGTATCCCCAGCACCAGCTCAGTGCCGTGCGCCAGCGCCCGCTCGGCCAGCGGATCCAGATAGTCAACGGCCAGCGCGTGATACCAGTTGGGCAGCGCGGCTTCCGGCCAGACGATCAGGTCCACGCCCAAATGCCGCTCAGTCAGCTCGCGGTAGCGATCCAGGGTGAACTGCAGGAACTCCGGCGACCATTTCAGCTCCTGCGGGATGTTGCCCTGGATCAGCACCACCGACAGCGGCTCCCCGGAGGGCTGGGTCCAGTCACGCTCCAGCAGCCTGGCGCCGGTCAGGATCAGCGCCAGCGCCGCCAGGGCGGGCAGCCACCGCCGCGGACGCGGCACCAGCAGCAGCCAGCCCAGCAGCCCGCCGACAAAGCCCAGCGCCAGGCTCAGCCCCAGCACCCCGGTCACCGGCGCCAGCGGCGCCAGCGGCCCATCGGTCTGGCTGTAGCCGAGCAGCAGCCAGGGGAATCCCGTCAACAGCCAGGTCCGCACCCATTCCAGCAGCAGCCAGACCGCCGGAAAGGCGACCGCCACCGCCGCGAAGCCCGTGCCCGGACGCAGTCGCCTGGCGATTCTCACGCACAGCCAGGGGAACAACGCCAGGAACACTACGAACAGCACCGTCGCCAGGCCGGCCAGCACGGGCCCGCTCTGGCCGTAGCGGCTGATGCTGATGAAGATCCAGGAGACGCCGATGCCGTAGAACCCCAGGCCGAAGCAGTAGCCGGCCCAGGCGGCGGTGCGGGCAGGCGCCGCCGCGCCGATCGCGAACAGCAAGGCCAGCGCCAGCGGCGCCAGCCACCACCAGCCGAACGGCGCGAACGCCAGCGGCAGGAGCGCGCCTGCAGCCAGCGCGAGCGCCGGCGCCCAGCGGCAAGTCAGGATCTCCTGCAGCCGGGTCACGGACGGCTACGCCTAGTGCGGATTGCTGCCGGTCGCCTCCAGGCGGGGGCTCTCGACCGGTGCGGGCGACACCATCAACAGATGGATGCGCCGGTTGTCGGCTCGAATCACCTGGAACTGCTGCGAGCCGATGATCACCGACTCCCCGCGACGAGGCACATGCCCAAAGTGGTGGGCCACCAGGCCGCCGATGGTGTCGAACTCATCGTCGCTGAGCTGGGTGCCGAAATGGGCATTGAACTCGTCGATGGGCGTAAGGGCCTTGACCAGGCTGTGGCCGTGCTCGTGCTCCAGGATGTAGCTGTCCTCGTCGAAGTCATGCTCGTCGTCGATCTCGCCGACGATCTGCTCGATCACGTCCTCCATGGTCACGAGCCCCGCCAGGCCGCCGTACTCGTCAACCACGATGGCCATGTGGTTGCGGCTCTCCTGGAACTGCTTGAGCAACGCATTGAGGCGCTTGCTCTCGGGGATGAACAAGGCCGGCCGCAGCAGCTCGCGCATGTTGAACTCGACGGGCTCCTTGCCGAAGTAGCGCAGCAGGTCCTTGGCGATCAGGATGCCCAGCACGTCGTCGCGGTTCTCCCCCACCACGGGGTAGCGGGAGAAGCCGTGCTCGAGCACTGTCGGCAGCCACTCGCGAGGGTCGTCGGTTTTGGAAAGGACTACGACTTGGGAGCGGGGAACCATGATGTCGCGTACTTGCTGCTCGGAGACATGCAGTACGCCTTCGATCATCGCCAATGCATCGGCTTCGAGCAGGCCCCGCTGATGCGCGTCGTGTAACAGCTCGATCAGATCGTCCTTGTCTCTCGGCTCGTTGCCTGCCAGAACCTGGGTCAGGCGCTCCAGCCACGATCGCTGGCCGTTACTGTGACTAGGTTGGTCGTCGCTCATTCGCTGTGAAACGGCTCCGTACATTCCGGGCAAGACGCCCAAGGGCGAGTTTAGTACGAAAGGCCGCCGTTGTGCGACCTCTCGGGCCGCCGAGCGCATAGCGTTTGGCAAAAACGCCGCACGACGGCAGCACGCCGGCTGGCACGCCCTGCGCTCGGCAATCTTCTTGTTGAACCCATTTCGGTAGACCTGCGCGCTTCGGCTGCTCTACCGAAACAGGCTCTACCCAAAAGACTCGCCGGTCAGTGTCGCTGCGGATGCGACAGCCCGCTCGAGGACGGAGCGATTCAGGAATCGGCGCTTCGATCGATATATGGGTTCGCTATCCCCAAACCCTCAAGCCGCTGGATCTCCAGCGCCTCCATGATCTCAGCGTCCTCGTCCTCCTCGTGATCATAACCAAGCAGGTGCAAGACGCCATGGACCACCATGTGCGCCCAGTGCGCCATGAGCGGCTTGCCCTGCTCCACCGCTTCGCGCGCCACCACCGGCGCGCAGATCACCAGATCCCCCAGCAGCGGCCAAGCGTCCAGGCCCGGCGGTGCCTCGAAGGGGAACGAGAGCACGTTGGTCGGCTTGTCCTTGCCGCGGTAGTCGCGGTTGAGGATCCGGCTCTCCTCCTCGTCGACGATGCGGATGGTGAGCTCGGCCTCCTGCCGCTCATCGGCCAGAGCCGCCGCCACCCAGCAGCGGAGCGTGTCCTCGTCTGGCAGATCGGGAAGGTTGCTGGCGTATTGAACGTCGACTTCCAGTTGCATGCTCGCGCTCCGTGGTCCCTAGCCCGGGATGGCTTCGCCGGCCGGCGCCGGCGGCCGCTCGTGGTGGCAAGCGGGACCTGCTCCCGCTCAGACGATGCGGCGACGGCCGTCCCCCGCCCGGAAGGCGAGAACGTTCTCCGCCATTTGTTCGATGATGCGCTGGCGCGCCTCGCGGCTGCCCCAGGCGCTGTGCGGGGTGACGATGAGGTTGGGGATGTCGGGTTCGAGCAGCGGGTTGCCGTCGCGGGGCGGCTCGCTGCTGAGGACGTCCACGCCCGCCCCCGCGATCCAGCCCTCGCGCAGGGCCTTGGCGAGCGCCGCCTCGTCGACCAGACCGCCACGGGCGACATTGATGAGGAAGGCATGCCGGGGCATGCGCCGCAGCTCGCGCTCGCCGATCAGGTTGCGGGTGGCCGGGGTGAGCGGGCAGTGCAGGCTGAGCACGTCCACCTGCGGCAGCAGCTCGTCAAGCGGCAGCCGTCCTTCTGGTGCCGGCCCCCCGCCCGGACGCGCTGCCACCAGCACGCGCATGCCGAACGCCTCCGCCAGCCGCGCCACAGCCTTGCCGATCTCCCCATAGCCGACGATGCCGAGCGTGCGCCCGGCCAGCTCCGCGATGGGGTAGTCGAGCAGGCAGAAGTGACGCGCCCTTTGCCAGCGTCCCTCGCGCACTGCGGCATGGTAATCCAGCAGCCTGGTCGCCAATGCCAGCATGAGCGCCATGGTGTGCTGGGCGACGGCGGCAGTGCCGTAGGCCTGGCAGTTGTAGACGGCGATGCCGCGCTCCTGCGCCGCCTGCAGGTCGACGTTGTCGGTGCCGGTGGCGGCGACCAGGATGAGCTTGAGCGCCGGCGCCGCGGCAAGCACCTCGGCCGTCATTCGCACCTTGCTGATGATGGCTACCTCCACCCCCGCAAGCCGCGCCTCGACCTGCTCGGGCGCGGTCTCGTCGTAGAGCGTAAGATCCGGCAGCACCCGCCGCAGCGGCGCAAGATCCAGATCCTCGGGTTCGAAGCTGGCAAGGTCCAGGAATGCTGCCCGCATCGCTCCGCTCACTTCTTGTCCTCGGCCTGATCGTAGGCCTGAACGATCCGCTGCACCAGCGGGTGGCGCACCACGTCGCTGTGGTCGAAGTAGGTGAAGCTGATCCCTTCCACGTTCTTGAGGATGCGCATGGCATCGCGCAGCCCGGAAGGCTTGCCGGGCGGCAGGTCGATCTGGGTCACGTCGCCGGTCACCACCGCGGTGGAGCCGAAGCCGAGCCGGGTGAGGAACATCTTCATCTGCTCGACGGTGGTGTTCTGCGCCTCGTCGAGGATGATGAAGGAGTTGTTCAGGGTCCGCCCGCGCATGTAGGCCAGCGGCGCGATCTCGATGACGTTACGCTCGATCAGCTTGCCGACCCGGTCGTAGCCCAGCATGTCGAAGAGGGCATCATAGAGCGGCCGCAAGTAGGGGTCGACCTTCTGCGCGAGATCCCCGGGCAGGAAACCCAGCCGCTCGCCCGCCTCCACCGCCGGGCGCACCAGCACGATGCGCTTGGCGCGCTCGGTCTCCAGCGCCTCAACCGCCGAGGCGACGGCAAGATAGGTCTTGCCGGTGCCGGCCGGGCCGATACCGAAGTTGAGATCGTGCTCGCGGATGGCCTTGAGGTAACGACGCTGGTTCGGGCCGCGGCCGCGGATCTCGCCGCGCCGGGTCCGGATCACCACTTCTTGCTTGTCTTCGCCGTTGACGGATCGGTGTTCGGCCACGCTGGCAGCCTGCAAATACAAATGCACCCGCTCGGGGGTCAGCTCCTCCCGCTCGGTTGCGTCATACAGCTCATGCAGCACGCGCACGGCGGCGTCGATGTTGTCCGGCTCGCCGCTGACGCGGAAGCGATGGCCGCGGTTGTTGATTTCCACTCCAAGGCGGCGCTCGACCTGCCTCAGATTCTCGTCGAACTGCCCGCCCAGGCGCGCCAGGCGCTTGTTGTCGGCAGGCTCTAGGTAAAAGTCCCGAAAGCGGGGTTGCTCTTTCAAGCCGCTCCTCTCGGTTTGCGGTACGCACTATGGGGCCGGCGCATGCCGACGGCGCCGTATACCAAAAATCATATCGGAAGTACAGCCCGTTCGCATCAGACAGCCTGGGCCTCGTCCACCCGCACCAGCTCGCCACGCAGCGAGTTGGGCAGCGCCTCGGTGATCCGCACCTGCACGAAGTGCCCGATCAGCCGCGGGTGCCCGGAGAAGTTCACCACCCGGTTGTTCTCGGTGCGCCCGGCGAGCTGGTGCGGATCCTTCTTGGACGGCTGCGTGACCAGCACGTTCTGCACCGTGCCGACCATGGCCTGGCTGATACGCTGGGCGTTGGCGTTGATGGCCGCCTGCAGCCGCTGCAACCGTTCCGACTTCACCTGCGGCGGAATGTTGTCCACCAGCTGCGCTGCCGGCGTGCCCGGCCGCGGGCTGTAGATGAAGCTGAATGACTGATCAAACCCAACCTCGTCGATCAGCGCCATGGTCGCCTCGAAGTCCTCGTCGGTCTCGGTCGGGAAGCCGACGATGAAATCGGTGGAGATGCTGATGTTGGGCCGGATCTCCCGCAGCCGGCGGATCTTGTCAACGTACTCCGCCACCGTGTAGCCGCGCTTCATCATCCGCAGAATGCGGTCGGAGCCGGACTGCACCGGCAGGTGCAGGTAGTCCACCAGCTTGGGATTGTCGGCATAGGCCTGGATCAGCGCGTCCGAGAACTCGGCCGGGTGCGAGGTGGTGTAGCGGATGCGCTCGATGCCATCGATGGCGGAGATGTAGTGGATCAGCAGGGCCAGGTCGGCGATGGTGCCGTCGTGCATGGGGCCGCGATAGGCGTTGACGTTTTGCCCCAGCAGGTTGACCTCGCGCACGCCCTGCTCGGCCAGCATGGCGACCTCGGCGATGACGTCGTCGAACGGCCGGCTGACCTCCTCGCCCCGCGTGTAGGGCACCACGCAGAAGGTGCAGTACTTGCTGCAGCCTTCCATGATCGACACGTAGGCGGTCGGCCCCTCGGCGCGCGGCTCCGGCAGGCGGTCGAACTTCTCGATCTCGGGGAAGCTGACGTCGATCTGCGGCCGCCGGCTGCGCAGCGCCTCGTCGTAAAGCTCCGGCAGCCGGTGCAGCGTCTGCGGCCCGAACACGATATCGACGAAGGGCGCGCGCTTGACCAGCGCCTCGCCTTCCTGGCTGGCCACGCAGCCGCCGACGCCGATGACAAGATCCGGGTTCCGCTCCTTCAGGGGCCGCCACTGCCCCAGCTGCGAGAACACCTTCTCCTGGGCCTTCTCCCGAATGGAGCAGGTGTTGAGCAGGATGAGGTCCGCCTCCTCGGGCGTGTCCACCCGCACGAACCCGCGCTCGGCCGCCAGTAGCTCGGCCATCTTGGCCGAGTCGTACTCGTTCATCTGGCAGCCGTGCGTCTTGACGTAAACCTTCTTCGCCATTCGGAATATCACCGAAAATCCGTGGATGGCCGCCAAGGATAGCGCCGTCCTGGCCGACGGTAAACCGACGCAGCCAAATCAGCCGCCGCCGGCACGGCGCGCTGAACGCACGTCTTTAAATATGGGGACGTCTAGGGACTCCTGCCGGGCAGGTCGGTTCTTGTTCTTACTTGTCCCGCCGAGCAAATCCTGGGGCTGGCTGCCAACGGCGCGCGACCGCAAGGCCGCCGCCGTTTTTCCCCGCGGCGGCAGCGCCGCCCTGACAAGGGTTTCGTCTTGAACGCTCGAGGGCCGAAACGGTTACGGCCCGTAAACCGCACGCCTATCGATCCAGCCAGAACACTTTATGTTCGGCTTCGTCCTCCACGCTGATTTTCTGGCTCGCTCTGGCCATGGCGGTCAGCATATTGCACAAGGCATCGCACTCTTTTATTAGGCTCTGGTACTGCTCTTTTTCCAGATAACCGCACCGATAGGCCGTTTCCAGCCAGTGCACGGTTTCGGCGACCTCGGCATCGACGATGCTGAGCCGCGCCGTGAATTCCGCCGGCTCCGGCCGGCGCGTCCACAGCTGCGCGAGATCCGCCCCGATGGCGCGGACCGAGCGCAGCAGACGCGCCGTCAGCGAATAAGCTTCTTCCCGCGGCCAATGACGGCTCAGGACGTAGATGCGCTGCTGCAAATGGAAAGCGGCACGGTAGGCCTTGACTTCGTTGAGATTCCGAATGACAGCTGACATGCACCCTCCGTGGCGCCTTAGTCTTCTTCGCCCATTTCGACACCGTCATCGTCAGGCGCGGCCGTAGCTATCATCGAAGCGCAAAATATCGTCCTCGCCGAGATAACTGCCGGTCTGAACTTCGATTAGTTCCAGCGGAATGACGCCTGGATTCTCGAGCCGATGAACGGTTCCTAATGGAATATAGGCGGATTGATCTTCCGACAAGAGAAAGCTTTCTTCGCCCTTATGGACCCGCGCCGTGCCGCGAACCACGATCCAATGCTCGGCCCTATGATGGTGCATTTGCAGGCTGAGCCTAGCGCCGGGCCGCACGACGATGCGCTTGACCTGGAAGCGATCGGCGCTGGCGATGCCTTCGTAGGACCCCCAGGGACGCAGCACCCGCCGGTGCGCCTCGCACTCGCCCCGCCCCTCGCGCTGCAGCCGCTCCACCAGCGCCTTGATCTCCTGCGCCCGGCTGCGGTCGGCGACCAGCACCGCATCCGGAGTCTCGATCACCACCTGGTTGCGCACACCGAGCACGGCCACCAGCCGGCTTTCGGAGCGAATGTAGCAGTCGCTGCTGTCGGCGCAGACCACGTCCCCCAGGACGACGTTGCCATGCTCGTCGGCCGGGCCCACCTCCTGCAGCGCATCCCAGGAGCCGACATCGCTCCAGCCGGCCTCCAGCGGCACCACCACGGCATGCCGGGTGCGTTCCATCACCGCGTAATCGACGGAGCTGCTGGGACTGGCGGCGAAGGCCTCGGCATCCAGCCGGATGAAATCCAGGTCACGGCTGGCCCTTTCGCTGGCCGCCCGGCAGGCGGCCAGCATGTCCGGCTCCAAGGCGGCCAGCTCTTCGAGGAAGCGATCCGCCCGGAACATGAACATGCCGCTGTTCCAGAAATACTGGCCCGAGTCCACGTATTCCTGCGCCGTCTGCAGGTCTGGCTTCTCGACGAAACGCTCCACCGGCCGCACGGCGCCTTCCACCTGGGCCGCCTTGATGTAGCCGTAGCCCGCCTCAGGACGCGTCGGCGCGACGCCGAAGGTCACCAGACTGCCGCCGAGCGCCGCCTCCCGCCCCAGCTCCACCGCGGCGAGAAACGCTTCCCGATCCCGGATCACGTGGTCGGCGGGCAGCACCAGCAGCACGGCATCGGGCACCTCCTTGAGCGCTTCCAGCGCTCCCACCGCCACCGCCGGCGCCGTGTTCCGCGCCACCGGCTCGAGTAGGATGCGCGCCTCCCGCTCCCCGCACGCCTGCAACTGCTCTGCCACCATGAAACGGTGCTCGTGATTGCACACCACCACCAGCGGCCCCTGCTGCCGCAGCGGTGCGATCCGCTCCAAGGTGTTCTGGAACAGCGAGTGCTCACCGGTCAGCGGAATGAATTGCTTGGGGTAATGCTTGCGCGAGAGCGGCCAAAGCCGGGTGCCGGAGCCGCCGGACAAAATGACCGGAACGAGCATTGTTATTCCTCCACCGCCCGCTGGGATTGGTTCGTCTTGCCGACCGTTGGCCCGCATGGAGCTTGGTGATGCAAGTACTTGGGGCGGCGGTGGAGGGAGGCAAGCGGCGCCGGGCTAGGGAGGACGGCACTCCAACCGGGCGCCGGGATCAGGAGAGCGAGACCGGCACGGGCAGCGCAGATAGGGCAAGCAAGCGCGCCATTCATCCGATGCTCTCCCCCTGCATGGTGCGGTATGGTTTTGCCAGGCGGAACGCCACGCAGGGTCTCCAACCTATCCTGTCAACACTCCATACACTAGTGCATTGTCGCCCACGACAACTTTTTGTGTCGCCCACGACAACACATAACGCAGCAATAACACCCCTATGGGACCGCAATAACGGTGGGAATGGTGAGTTCGTCAAAAAAACTCGCACCCAAAAAACCAAAGAACTCTATCAGCGGACAGCAAGCCGTCTGGTGGCTAAATTTGAGTCATCCGAGAATATTCCATGGAACCAGGAACCCAAGCGCTTTATAGACTGGCTCCTGGATGGCAGAAGCCAGTGGACGCCTGCTAACGCTGGTTAAGCAAATCCAGATTGCTGAAGCCTTAATCAAACGATGTACTTCGACTCCGCTAGCGAGCCGCGAAAAACGCAAGAGGCATCCAAATCCCGGAGTCCAGACAAAAAAGGCCGGTATTGCTGCCGGCCTCTGTCTCCTGAGTAATTAATCCTGGCGTCTTGACTGGCGACGCCCCTGTCTTCGTCGAGCTTCGACCAAATAGCGAACGCGGTCAAAGCGATGACGCCGATCATTCCAATGATCATTCCAATGATTGCCCCGGTTTCCAGGGTCATTGGGGGATCCTCCGAATTGCCCACCTTCTCCGTTTAGGGTTAGTTTACCAAACTGCGCCGCAAGGCTTGGTGGGAGTAGTTCATTTGGCGCCAGTACAAGGCATACGTCATGTACTGGCTGGAAATCAACCGCATGCCCAAGATGCGAGCCGTCTTGGAGAAAGCAACATCAGAGCCTTGTCGGCGGCGCGCCCACAGAACGCCGGACGTTGCCCCCATGGACCTCTTGCACTGCAAGCGCCGGCTGACTCGAGCGCAACCAGAGCGGGGTTGCCGGGCGAACGGATTGGGGGAGGTGCTACCTCCTCGCGGGATGGAACCGAGGCGAGCGCAGGGCGGGGCACAGCTGGATGGCCTGCGCGGTTTGGGCCGGCAGGCCAACAGTCGGAAACTAGGGCTCGCCGAAGCGGCCCAGGGGCGGCCAAAATGGCCCCTGGGCGCAACGGGACTGCTCGCCCTTCAGGGCGAGGAGGATGCCGACCCCGGCGCCACGATCGACATCACGCTTGCGGCGGGATGATCGGGCGGCCGATGGCAATGTAGTGCAGCCCCATCTTGGCCATCTGCACCGGGTCGTAGATATTGCGACCGTCGAAGATGACCGGCTGCTTGAGCGTGTTGCGGATGCGCTCGAAGTCCGGGCTGCGGAAGACCTGCCATTCGGTGACGATCACCAGCGCATCGGCGCCCTCCAGCACATCCTCGGGATGCTCGCAGAGAATCAAGTCCGGCCGGTCGCCGTAGATGCGGCGGCACTCCTGCATGGCTTGCGGGTCGTAAGCGCGCACCGTGGCGCCCGCCTCCCACAAGGATTCCATCAGCACCCGGCTGGGCGCCTCGCGCATGTCGTCGGTATTGGGTTTGAACGCCAGCCCCCAGAGCGCGAAGGTGCGGCCCTTGAGATCTCCGTCGAAGAAGCACTCGATCTTCTTGAACAGCAGCCGCTTCTGGCGCCGGTTGACCTCCTCCACCGCCAGCAGGATCTTAGGCTCGTAATCCACCTCCTGCGCGGTGCGCGTCAGCGCCTGGACGTCTTTGGGGAAGCAGGAGCCGCCGTAGCCGACGCCCGGATAGATGAAATGGTAGCCGATCCGGGTGTCCGAGCCGATGCCGATGCGCACTTTCTCTATGTCCGCGCCCAGCCGCTCGGCCAGGTTGGCGAGCTCGTTCATGAAGCTGATCTTGGTCGCCAGCATGGCGTTGGCGGCGTATTTGGTCAGCTCGGCCGAGCGGACGTCCATCACCAGCACCCGGTCGTGGCTGCGGTTGAAGGGCGAGTACAGGGCCCGCAGCAGCTCGGCCGTGCGCGGATTGTCCGTGCCGACGATGATGCGATCCGGCTTCATGAAGTCATCGATCGCCGCGCCTTCCTTCAGGAACTCCGGGTTGGACACCACATCGAACGGCACATCCACCCCGCGCGCATCGAGCACTTCCTGCACCTGGGCGCGCACCCGGTCGGCCGTCCCCACCGGCACCGTGGACTTGTCGATGATGACCTTGTAGTCGTCCATGCGCTCGGCGATGGTGCGGGCCACCTCCAGCACGTAGCGCAGGTCGGCCGAGCCGTCCTCACCCGGCGGCGTGCCCACCGCGATGAACTGCAGCGCGGCATGCCGCACGGCCTCGTCGGGATCGGTGGTGAAGCGCAGCCGGCCGGCTTCTTGATTCTTGCGGACCAGCGCTTCCAGACCTGGCTCGTAAATCGGGATCTCACCCCGGTTGAGGCAGGCGATCTTGTCCTCGTCGACGTCGACGCAAACGACGTCGTTGCCCACCTCGGCAAAGCAGGTACCCGTCACCAAACCGACATAGCCGGTGCCAAAAATCGTGAGTCTCATTAGCCTTCTCGGTTATCGTGTCTTCAAAAACGGAAAAACGGCGCCCTACCCCGAAGAGGACGCATTATGCCTCGATTCACAAGCAGCAAGGCACGGCCTGGCGCACAAATGGCCGCATCCGCGGGAACGCTCTGGCCATCAGCCGCCCGGGCTTCTAGACGAAAGCCTCCAGCCGCTGCAGCAGCTCCTCGGTTTTCTCCCGCATCAGCGCCTCGTTACCGCGGGATTCGACATTGAGCCGCACCACGGGCTCGGTATTGGACGCCCGTAGGTTGAAGCGCCAGTCGTCGAACTCCATGCTCAGGCCGTCGGTGTGGTCAATGGACTTGGCCTGGTGGCGGTAGGCATCTTCCAGCGCCACCAGCGCCGCCTTGGGATCGGCCAGCTTGCGGTTGATCTCCCCGCTGGCCGGATAAAGCCGCATGCGCTCGTCCAGCAGCTCGGACAGCGGCCTGCCGGACCGGGACATCAGCTCCGCCACCAGCAGCCAGGGGATCATGCCGGAGTCGCAGTAGGCGAAGCTGCGAAAATAGTGGTGCGCGCTCATCTCCCCGCCGTAGACCGCGTCTTCCTTGCGCATGCGCTCCTTGATGAAGGCATGGCCGGTCTTTGTCATGATGGGTACGCCGCCGGCGGCCTTGACCACGTCGATGGTGTTCCAGATAAGGCGGGGATCATGCACGATCTTGCTGCCCGGGTGCTTACGCAGGAACGCCTCGGCCAGGAGCCCCACGATGTAATAGCCCTCGATAAAGCGCCCCTTCTCGTCGAACAGGAAGCAACGGTCGAAGTCGCCGTCCCAGGCCACGCCGAGATCGGCGCCATGCTCGGTGATCGCCGCGATGGTCGGCGCCCGGTTCTCCTCCAGCAGCGGATTCGGCACCCCGTTGGGGAAGTTGCCGTCCGGCTCGTGATGCATCTTGACGAAGGTAAACGGCAAGTGTGGCTCCAGCGCATCGACGATCCGGCCCGCGCCGCCGTTGCCGGCATTGACCACGATCTTGAGCGGCTTGAGCGCCTCGGCATCGACATAGCCCAGCAGGTGCTCGATGTAGCGCTCGAGGTGTGCCAGCGTGCGGTACTGCCCGCGCCGGGCTGGCTCGGAAAAACGCCCCGCTTCCGCCAGCCGCTGGATTTCCTTCAGCCCACTGTCGCCGCTGATCGGCTTGGCGCCTTCGCGGACGAACTTCATGCCGTTGTAGTCCTTGGGGTTGTGGCTGGCGGTGACGACGATGCCGCCGTCCATGTCCTGGTCGAAGGTGGCGAAGTACACTTCCTCGGTGCCGCAGACGCCGATGTCGTACACGTCGGCACCGCCGTCCAGCAGCCCGCGCGTCAGCGCTTCGCTGCTGGACGGGCTGGACAGCCGGATGTCGTGGCCGACGACCACCCGCTTCGGCGCGAGGAATTCCGCATAGGCGCGGCCGATCCGGTAAGCGATGTCTTTGTTCAGCTCATCGGGAATGCGGCCGCGCACGTCGTAGGCCTTGAAGCAGCTCAGCTTTTCGGTCAAGGAAGCGCCCTTTCAACAGCCCAGGATTCGAATCGAAGATTATGCGTACCGGGAACACGCTGCACAATGGGCAAGGATTGTAATCCCAAACGCGGCCAAGAAGCATGGCGTCGCTGCCGCCGCTGCCAGCCACCCGCCGCGCTACAATCGGCCTCTTCCAGCGGGTAAGGTTAGGGAAAACGGAAAAATGAACAGGGCAACCAAGCTGGAACCACGCATCGTCACGCCTGCACCGTCGCTGGCTTCCATCCTCCACCATGGCGCGGTCAAGGGTGTCACCGGCTCCTGCCACGAGCTGCGCATCGGCCCCGATGGCATCCTGATCGACTGCGGGCTGTTCCAGGGCGACGAAGCCTCGCCCAGCGGCATGGCCGACGCCGAGCAACTGGAGATCGACTTCCCCATCGACCACATCCGCGCTCTGGTGGTCACTCACGTCCACATCGACCATGTCGGCCGCATCCCCTACCTCATGGGCGCCGGCTTCCAGGGCCCCATCCTCTGCAGCGAACCCTCGGCACGGCTGCTGCCGCTGGTGATGGAAGACGCCATCCGGCTCGGCTTCACCCAGGAGCCGCGGCTGATCGCGCGCTTCCTGGACATACTCCGGCAGCGCATCGTGGCGATCCCGTACGGGCAATGGCACGAAGTGGAGCTCACCGGCTCGGCGAGGCTCGCCATCAAGCTCAAGCCGGCCGGCCACGTGCTCGGCTCGGCCTACGTCGAGTGCCGCATTCGCAGCAACGGCAAGGAGCAGCGGGTGCTCTTCTCCGGCGATCTCGGCGCGCCCTACGCGCCGCTGCTGGCCGCGCCCAAGCCGCCCTACGCCGCCGACGTGGTGGTGCTGGAAAGCACCTACGGCGACCGCATCCATGCCAACCGCGCCAACCGCCGCGAGCAGCTGCGCGAGACCATCGAGCACGCCCTGGCCGACCGCGGCACCGTACTCATCCCCGCCTTCAGCATCGGCCGGACGCAGGAGCTGCTGTACGAGCTGGAGGACATCATCCACCGGGAATCGCGCCGGCGCCGCACAGACAGCGGGCTGCGCTGGGAGGATCTGGAAATCATCGTCGACTCTCCGCTCGCCAGCCGCTTCACCGCCACCTATCGGGAGCTGCTGCCCTGGTGGGATGCCGAGGCCAAGCGCCGCGTCGCCCAAGGCCGGCGACCGCTCGCCTTCGAGCAGCTCACCACCATCGACAGCCACGAGGATCACCTGCGCACGGTGGAGTATCTCGCCCGCAGCGGCCGCCCCAGCGTGGTCATCGCCGCCAGCGGCATGTGCGCCGGCGGCCGCATCGTCAATTACCTCAAGGCCATGCTGGGCGACCCGCGCAACGATGTGCTTTTCGTCGGCTACCAGGCGCCCGGTACGCCGGGACGCGACATCCTCGAGCACGGCCCGCGCGGCGGCTGGGTCGAGCTCGACGGCCAGCGCTACACCATCCGCGCCCGCGTGCACCGCATCGACGGCTACTCGGCCCATGCCGACCAGAACAACCTGGTCAACTTCATCCGCCGCATGCGCCATCCGCCCAGGCAAGTACGCCTGGTGCACGGCGAGCTGGAAGCCAAGCTAGCCCTAAAGAAGCGGCTGGAGGAGCTGGCTGCAGGAATGGAAGTGATCATCCCCTAGGACAGGGATACGCCCTGCCCTAGAACGAGTCGGCATCGAAAGGTACGCCTAATGAGGAACCGGACGCGTCAGTCTCCGATCGCCGGCGGCCGCCGCAGGTACGTAACCTTCTCCTTCACGGCAGGAGCGATACCCCGTATCTGCCGCCATAACACGTCCTGATCCGGCCCCTCGTGCACGAAGCCGGCCACGGCCTCCGTCAGCACGGCTTCCGCCTCGGTACAATCGTAACGCTCATAGGCCTTCTGTAGACGGATCAAGAGCTGCTCCACCTCCGCCCACGGCAGCGAGCTTTCGATCGCCCGCATGATCATCGGATGCCGGGTGCCGGTGACGTTGTCGCCGATCAGCAGCTCCTCATACAGCTTCTCGCCGGGGCGCAGTCCAGTGAACACGATTTCGATGTCACCATCCGGATTGCTCTCATCACGCACCTCGAGCCCCATCAACCGGATCATCTGCCGGGCTAAATCGACGATCTTCACCGGCTCGCCCATGTCCAGCACGAACACGTCCCCGCCCTCGGCCATGGCGCCGGCCTGCAGCACCAGGGTAGCCGCCTCGGGGATGGTCATGAAATAGCGGGTGACTTCCGGATGGGTGATGGTCACCGGCCTGCCTCGGCGGATCTGTTCGCGGAACAGCGGCACGACGGAGCCAGACGAACCCAGCACGTTGCCGAACCGTACCATGCAGAACAGCGTCTTACCGCCTTCCTCCGCTAAGCCTTGTAGCACCAGCTCGGCCATCCGCTTGCTGGCGCCCATGACGTTGGTCGGCCGCACCGCCTTGTCGGTGGAAATGAGAACGAAGGTCTCCACGCCGGCCGTCTGCGCCGCCATCGCCGCATGCCAGGTGCCCAGGGTGTTGTTGCGCACGCCTTCGAGGACGTTGTGCTCAACCAGCGGCACATGCTTGTAGGCTGCGGCGTGATAGACGGTTTGGATCTCGAAGGCGCGCATCAGCTCCTGCATGCGAGCGCGGTTAAGCACCGAACCCAGAACCGGCACCAGCTCCAGCTCCTTGCCGGTCCGCGCCAGCATCTCCCGCAGCTCGCGCTCGATCTGGTAGAGCGCGTATTCCGAAAGCTCGTAGAGCACCAGGCGACGCGGCGAAAGCATGGCAATCTGGCGGCACAGCTCGGAGCCGATGGAGCCGCCAGCGCCGGTCACCAGCACATTCTTCCCGTCGATGCAGGCCCGCAGCAGGGCTTGATCCGGCTCCACCGGATCCCGCCCCAGCAGATCCTCGATTTCGACGTCGCGGATATCCTCGAGCTGCGCACGACCCGCCGCCAGGTCGGCCAGATTGGGCACTGTCTTCACACGTACCGGGAACGGCTCCAACCAACGGACGATGGCCCGCCGCCGCTCGCGAGAGGCGGCCGGCAGCGCTAGCAGCACGTGTTGCACATGAGAGTCGGCAATCAGCGCCTCCAGCGCATCCGGTGAATACACCCGAAGGCCCCGCACCGTACTGCCCCAGAGCCCCGGGTCATCGTCCACCATGGCAACGGGCACATAATCCGGGCTCAGGTCCAAGGCACCAGCCAGCTGCGCGCCGGCGGCGCCAGCGCCATAAATCACCACTGGAGCCCGGCCTCTCGCTCGGCGACTCAACGTTTGCAGCATAGCGCGCAGAAGGATGCGGCTGCCGCCCAGATAGAGCAGCGAATTGATCCAGTAGAGAATCAGCACCGAGCGCGGCAGGTCACGCAAACCGCCCAGTAAGGCAACGGCGCCCAGCAGTGCCGTCGACAAGGTCACGCCCTTGAGGATGGCAACCGCCGCCTGTGGCCCCATATAGCGCAGGACCTCACGGTACAGGCCGCAAAGCTTGAGGATGGGCACCGACAAAACCGGCACCACGATGAAAAGCCACCAGAAGCGGTCGATCGGTGGAGTCAGTGTTCCAAAGCGCAACGCGAACGCGGACCAGAGAGCAACGGGCATTGCCGTCAGGTCCACAGCAATCGTTATCAATCGCTTGTAAGGCCGTGGCAGCTTGCCCAGCCTCTGGATCAACCGACCTACCTTGTTATTCAAGCGCTGCCCCCCAGAGATCGCAACGAAAGCAAACCCTCAGGTGAGAGAAGTGATGCGTAGCGGGCCCTAAGCATTTGGGCAAGAAAGACGAAAACCAACTCGCGATCCCTGCACAACCGGCAACGGCCGCCTAGAAAGAGCCCATCCACCGTTCAATTGTCAGCGGCCGCAACCATAAAGCATGATGGCCTTTTTTTGGCGAGCATCCTCTCGGGTTTCAGAACTAGTGGCTTAGCATACCTGCCACTGCATTTCTTAAAAACCCTTCCCTTGCCCATCATAAGGCCCTGATATGAAGCGCCTGCCCAGCGCTACAGAGTCATGGAAGCAAGGGCGATAAGACAATAGCAAGAAAACTCATTTTATGGCTAACGAATATCGCTATTTTCCCCAGTATACAGCTGGAGCTGGTCGCAATAATGCAAACCTCTCGCCCTCGTGCTGCGTGCAGGAGGGTACGAGACCGGGGAAGTAGGGTCAATAGACGCTTGGAAGAATTCCGAGGGGATCGGTGGCTGCAGTTTGCGGATTGGCCGCAGCATAGAAAACTGCCTTCCACAGCGCAGCAGGCATACTCAAGCAGACTGACGATGACGGTTTTTTGCCTGATGCAAGAATTCAGACAGAAAAGCCGCCAGGCAGCCGAGCATGCCGCCGAGCACAAGAGCTAACCCCAAGGTGAGCGCCTTGCGTGGCGAGCTCGCATGCTCCGGCAACGTCGGTTCTCGGATCACCTGCGTCGGATAGGTCTGTATTCGAGAGAGAGCCCTCTGTAATTCCAATTTCTTTTCATGCAAAGCGGGCAGGTCGGCCTGCAGCGTGCTGCGCTGAAGCACTATCAAGGCTCTTACAGCCTCGTCCACGTTGGCATTCTCGGCCACCTCCGCGAGCTGTTGAGCTTGCCCGTTGAGGAGCTCGATTTCGGCTTCCAGATCAGCGAGCGCCCTTTCGCGCAGGCTCCTGGCGTCATTGTATTGGAGCAGCTGCTGCTCAAGGACTTCAGAGACAGCCTCCAGTAAGAAGCTCTGAGCTTCTTCTGCGCTGTGCGCTTCCGCCTGGAGAACGATCGCGTCGGTGTCTTCTACCTTCACGCTTTTCATAAACGGCCGCTCTCGGCCTTTTTCACCGACCTCGTAGCGTTCCTTGAGCTCCAGGGCGAGGATGGCCGGCCGCACGATGAATTCGCCCTCGACGCGCCCTACCCGCACAACGCTTCGGCTTTCGAAGACCGGCTGCGCCACGGCCAGGTAGGCTGCCGCTGCCAAAACGACGAGTGCCCAGACAGCGAGCAGCCGCCAACGGTAGCGGACCAGGATGTCCCAGAGATCGAACAGACTGATTTCGTCAGCGTAGGTCTGGTGTTGCAGATGAGCCGAGGGGTGTTGAATTGCAGACGGAGAACTCATGGTTGCCGATGCTGGTTTTTCGCTTGCAAGAAAATGGACTGCCTCGATGGCAGAAAGACGACGCAATCATCATCCCTGTGAAGCGGTGGCGCACTATAGTACAGCAGCGAAGAGGCGACAGCGAGAACAAGGGCTGCCGGGCGAGGGCAAGCCGGCCTCCAGACAAGCCTAGGGATCGTCACCGCGCGGTACGAAGAAAAAGGGCCGGGAGGCTTCCCGCCCGGCCAGTTCTCCTGGCGGCTAGGACGCCGCCCTTCTTTTTCTTGCCTGCTCCAAGAACTCGGCCAAAAAGGCGGCCATGACGCCGAGCATGGCACCCAGCACCAGGGCAAGAGCCAAGGTGAGCGCCTTGCGCGGCGAGCTGGCCTGTTCGGGCAAGGTTGGTTCACGCACCAGCTGAGCGGGGTAGGTTCTCAAGGACGTCAGGCTCTGCTGCAGGCGCAGCCTTTGCTCTTGCAAGGTGGGCAGGTCGGCCTGGATGGTACTGCGTTGCAGGACGATCAGCGCCCGAACGGCGTCGTCCACGTCAAGCTCGGTCGCGGTTTCGCCCAGTTTTTGGATCTGTTCTTCCAAGGCCGCGATTTGCGCATCGACTGTTGCGAGGGCGGCTTCCTGCAGCTTGCGAACGGCGTTGTATCGCTGCTCTAGCTGGTCCAGCAACTCCTGCAGGTTCTGCAACAAGAAGCGCTGCGCCTCTTCAGCGCTGTGAGCTTCCGCCACCATCTCCACCGCATCGTCGCCTTCTTGCTTGACACTTTGGAGGAAAGGACGCTCGCGCCCGGTTTCGCCAACCTCAAAACGCTCCA
>Ga0079224_100002821_pt1 | contig 21464 bp, 16 predicted proteins | sample Stecom2015_FD_80414 | JGI IMG/M metagenome (GOLD analysis project Ga0079224, IMG submission 80414) | Agricultural soil microbial communities from Utah to study Nitrogen management - Steer compost 2015 | ecosystem: Environmental > Terrestrial > Soil > Agricultural land | place: USA: Utah...
AAATAACCGCTCTTCAATTATACCTGAGACTTGAGGACGTACTTCTGACTGTCGATAAGCCACCACCCGAGCAGGCAATTCCATGGTCATTTCAATGGCTTCCTCTTGCACTTGCAAAGTTTCCACAGCCACTGGGCCTTGTGCCCCATATCCACCCGGTCCGGCCATGCCCGACGCCCCCTCTTGGGACGAGTCAGACAACCAAAACCAAGCAATGACAATTAACACGGCGACCACTATCAGTCCTGTAAAAAGTGTACTTTTTTTCATTTATATTTCTCTAATATTTTAGATGTTTGGTGTTTCAGAGCTCGCTTAAGAAACTCATTAAGTGAATTATATTTTTTTAAGCCATAAATTGACATATAGGCAGATGAAGGAATAACAAGCAATTCAGATAATATCTGTCGACAATTCCTTTATCATACACCTTATATGAAACATCCAATAAACAGGTCAAAGCTTAAATTATTTTAATTTTTGCATTATACATTCGCAAATGTATGTTGTCAAAATATATTTAAGTTGCTAGAATAGCCACATGCGTAAAACCAAAGAAGATGCTCAAAAAACCCGCGACAGTATTTTACAGGCTGCTGTTGAGAACTTTTCTGATAAGGGTTTTTTTAATACCACACTAGATGATATTGCTAAAACAGCCGGGGTCACTCGTGGGGCTGTGTATTGGCATTTTAAAAATAAAGCCGAAATATTCGATGCTTTGCATAGCGCCATGCATGAACCATTTATCCAACGTGTTCTGGCAGACTTAGAAATTGATACACCACATCCGGTTTTACAATTACAAGACTTAATAACTCAATTGCTACAAGATTTAGCCGACAAACCAGACAAGCAACAAGTCTTACGGTTATTTTTGAATTGTGATTATTCGGGTGTATTGGCACCTTTCAAAGAACGACACAAAGACAGTAAACGTGAAAGTTTAGCCCTTTTTGAGGCTTACTTTAAACGAGCGCAGGAAAAAGGCAAACTGAATGCCCAAGCCAATCCGGAAATACTCACATTAACTTTTCATTGTTTTTTAAAAGGCCTGCTAACTGAATACATTAACAATGACATCATTGATTTAAAAAATCACGCCAAACCACTTATTAATCAATTATTTAAGGGCCTGCAACCTATGCATCAACAGTCATGATCTATTTGTGGTCAGCTTTGTGCCTTATAGCTTGTACTTTAACTCTATTCTGTCAATATAATCGTCAAACCAAATTCGCCGGACTATTTAAAACCATCGCCAGTTTGTGCTTTTTTCTTCCCGCCTTATATTTTTCACTTAGCACCAATATGACTGTATTTACAGTCTCTTTAACCATCGGTTTTGGCTGGTCTTTAGCGGGTGACATTTTACTCATTAAAACTTCAAATAAACGATTTTTTATGATTGGTTTAGTGGCATTTTTATTGGCTCACGTGTTTTACGCCGTTGCCTTTGTCTATACCGGGTTACGATACTACGAAATAATTAACGCATCAGTGGTGGTCATTGCCGCCATGATTGGCTGTTATGTTTGGTTATACCGACACCTGACGGGCACAATGAAAGTCGCAGTGCCGGCTTATTTAACCACCATTGGTCTGATGCTGATAGCCGCCATGCTGACCCGGCATCCTGCGCATCAGTTGATTGTCACCGGTGCGGTGCTGTTTGCGCTGTCCGATGTGTTTGTCGCCCGACAACGCTTTGTGTCACCGGGTTTTAACAACCGCTTAATTGGCTTACCGTTGTATTATGCCGGTCAGTTAGTGTTATTGGTGGCTTTGCTCTCATCTTCCGGCACATAGATTAAGTTACCATCATCCATGCGGTAGGTGATACCGGCTTTGATACCGCTGCCCTCGCCCATTTGTTGACTGGATTTATAGCGTTCCATTTTTTTGCCTTTTTTGATGATAATTTCCATATTTTCCTTACCGGCATTTTTTACAATGGTGACATCATCGCTGTTTAAAGGATTCAGCGGATTATTCATAATAATAATGAATAAAATCACGATAATAACCAAAAATATATCAATAATATTCACCATGCTGAGGATTGGATCGTCATCATCGGCATCTAAAATTCGGCGACTCATGCGGATTTCCTCTGTAAATAAACCGCCTGCTCGGCATTTGCTTGCTGTTTCTCAATTTTAAGCAAACTGCTTAAGCGCCAGCGCCGTTTGACGGTGAGAATAACAAAAGCCACGGAAGCCGCCATCAGCGCCACAATCACCGCCGCAAAAGCCATACCGACCTGCTCACCCACCACCGACATTTCACCGGCTGAGACACCGGCCAGCGCCGGTCCCATGGGAATCATGGTGGCCACCAAACCCAATAAAGGCGCTACCCGAGCAGTGACTTTCAAACCTTCAAGTTCTTGCAAAATCAATAACTCAAGTTCTTCTGAGTCCAGTTTCTTTTGCTCGCTAAGTTTGGCCAAGTGGCAACAATAGTTTTTCCCAAAGCGCCGTTGCCAGACTTCGGTAAGGAATTGACCCAGGTGGTACAGTGCATATAAAAAGGCCATAACAATGGCTGCCAAAACCGGAATTAAAAACCAGCTCGATAAGGTGTATAAAATCGCTTCAATGTTCATAATGTTGTCCTGTTATGTTGTTTAAGGATACCGATAAAAAAGGGTGCAGACAGCAGCAAAAGCCACCAATAATGGTTATCCTCAGCGGCTTTCGAGTTACTTTGTTTTACCAGTTTTTGGCCCTGTACTTGTTGGGATTGACCGCTGTTTTGCGGTTGTGACTTAGTTTGCGCCTGGCCGGCTGATAAGGGTTGCAGGCCAAAACCCACGGCCTGTTGATCCACAAACTCACTGAGGGTTTTGGATGCCGGTGTTAATTGATGTTTATTGACCTTGTCAATATAGGCTTCGAGCAGTTGTTTTTTGGTTTCCTCAGAAGCCTCCCAAAAATCTTTACGCACCGCTTCAATCATGCGCTCCATCATGCGCACTTGCGCCTCAGGGGCATTTTTTTCAAACCATTCATTAAGTTCCAATTCAAGTTTATCCCGGACATAAATATCATGCATATTCTGCCATTGGACATCTTTCACCACATCGGGCGATACTGATTGCCAGCCCCAGAGGTTATTGGTCATGTCCTGAAGGTGCAAGGCACCGGCATAACCCTCTTCTTTGAGCGATTGAATCCAGCCGGGATGAAACGCCCGACTGTTCATTTCCAGCGATAAAAATTCATCAGCGGTTTGGAATTGCACCTCACCGGGCTTTCTTTGGTTAGAAATATACAACTCCGGACTCTTGCCGCTGAGATGCCGCACCGCCAAATCAAGTCCGCCCAAATATTGAAACGGATCATCGGTGGTCAGCATACCGTATAGATTCGAGCTGCGAGCCAATAAGGCTGCATCCACGGTCTTAAGTTGTTGCGCATATAAATCGGAAGCATCGGCGCCCTGGCTCCATTGTTCAGGATCCGGTCCAAAGGCGTGGCTCATACGTTTCAGATAAAGCTTGGCTAATTTTTCATCACCTTCCCAGGTGTCGCTGGCCAGAGTGGCATCATCCAAACCGGTGCCATAGACACCGGTGGGACTGCCAAAAATTCGGGTTTGCGCGCCCATTTCGGCCTCTTTTTGTGACACCCCTTGTTTTAATAAATCCGCCAACAGTGTTTGGGTGTTTTTATACAACTGATTATCAGCTTCTTTTAATTGCGCCACTTCAGCGGCGGCTTTCGCCAGTTTTTCCATGACATTGGGAAATTGATCACGGTATAAACCGGTCACCGACAGCACCACATCCACCCGCGGACGCTTTAACTCATCCGCCGGTATCACCCGATAACCGCTGACACGACCGCCTCGGCCCCAAATCGGCTCCACACCCATGGCATAAAAAGCCTGACTTTCTAACACCCCGCCATGGCGCATGGCTTCCACCGCCCACAGTGAAAACGCCAGTTTATTCGGGTATTCGCCGTGATTATCATGGTAGTTAGCAATCAAATCAGCGGCGGCCTTCTTACCGGCTAACCAGGCTTCTTTATTGGGGATTTTAGACGGATCAAAACCCACTAAGTTTCCGCCGGTGGGTAAAGCATCAGGCACCCGGATTGGATCACCGCCAATTTGTGGCGACACATGCTGCCCCGATAAGGCAGCGGTTAAACCGGTTAATTCGCCATCCGTGCGTAAGTTTTCATACATCTGTGTGGCTTGATCGGCGAAATGCTGCTGTTCGTTTTTAACGGGTTTATTGTTAACAATCACATCCACCAACCACTGATAAGGCTCGGTTTGTTCAAGTTTTTGATAATCCTGCACCAACAATTCATCGGCATCCGGTAAATCAAAGCTGTCAATGAATGCCTGTCCCAGCATTTGCATCACTGTACTGATTTTTTGCGGTTGCGGGCTGTCACTGGCAAACGTGTGTAAGCCAATCGGCTGCGATTGCGCTGCCAATTCATGCAAATAATCATGTAAAGCCAAAATAAAATCTTCAGGCTGTTCCCGGGCAGCATCTTCACTCCAGGATAAACTTTCCGCCAGTGATTCATCTTTGGCCATTTGCATTAAACTGTTGAGCGTGTTCGCTTTGACTTCACCGGGTTCCAGGTTTTCCCATTGATGTATCAGATTATGAACATCCACCAGGGTACCATGTAAACCGGAGGCCCGAAATGCCGGTGTCTGATGACTCACCATGACCGCCCGACCGCGCCGTTTGGCCTGCACCGCTTCGCCCACATCATCCATAATATACGGGTAAATAATGGGAATATCGCCAATGGCCACATAGGGATCGTCGGCCACAGCACTTAATCCGCGCTCTTTACCCGCCATCCATTCCTGGGTGCCGTGGGTACCAAAATGAATCAAGGCATCGGCTTTAAACTCATCCCGCAACCATAAATAACTGGCTAAATAAGCATGGCTGACCGGCACCCGGGTGTCATGGTAGAGTTTTTTCTCTGCATCAATGTCACCGGTGCCACGCGATGGTTGTGGTAAATACACCATATTGTTCGCTGCAATCATCGGAATAATAAAACCCGGTTCACCTTGTTGTTGGCTGAGTAAGGAAAACGCCTCGGGTTGCCCCCAATAATCTTCAATGCGTTTGCGGGTTGTTGCCGGTAATTGTTGATACCATTGTTTATACTGAGACAGCGGTAACCACTGCGCTTTTTTATCAGCCAGCATCTCTTCTCTGAGACGTCGATCAAAACCGGCCCCAATCACATCGGCAAAATCATCAATAAATGCTTGCTCAGATCGCGCTTGTGTCTGATACCCGGCTTGTTGCCATTGTTTGCTGAGGTTCGCTAAACTACGCGGCACGTTCATGTAAGAAGCGGAAAAATTATGCTGTCCCGGTGGGTAGTTGTAGACCATCACCGCCACTTTTTGTGTGGCTTTGGGCTGTGTCTTGAGTTTAGCCAATGCCACCGCTTTATTAATCGCGGCATTAATCTGCTCAGGAATTAATTCAATAACACCGTCGTTTTCAGCCCACATCACCAACGGATCGATTAAGCCGTTTTGTTCCGGTAACGCCAAATACAAAGGCGTTGAACTTAAGGACAGACCCACCGGATCTTCGCGCCAACTGTCAATACTGTCGCCCCACCAACCAATGCCTTGCATCACCGGAATACCGAGCTCATTCAACTGATCTTCTAAGCCGTTGTGATAAACCGGCTGCATATGAATCAGAACATCCACTTCTTTCGGTACTAAATGCACCAAATCCACCTCATCACCCAAGGCATAAAACAAGGGCAAAGCCACTGCGCCTTTTTCTTCAATGGCCTTAACCAGGGCATCGATGTGTTCGGTGGCAGTGGATTCAATGTAGCGGGGGTGAAAGCCAATGGCAATGACCGCTTGCTGAAATTCGGGCTTGAGGAACTTGAGCATGGCAGATGCATCCGCGGTAAATTGATTCGGATAGTCAGCATAGTAAGCACCGGCTTCCGGTAAAACCAAAGGTTCGGCTAAACCGCTGATGGCTTGATCTTGTACAATTTGTTTCACCGCCTGCATAAATTGCACCATGTTGCGTCGTCCGCCATGACGGTAATAACTGAGCAGTAAATCAGCTTGTTGGGCGCTGAGGTTTGTGTGGTGATAAGCATCAGAAGCATACCAGAAATGGTTATTGCTAAAATCCTGACCGGCGGGTTCGATGTGTTTAACCATTGCCGTCATATCAAAGGAACGGGCTAAATCCACCAGCACAAAATCACTGCTGCCCAAGGCTTTATACAACGCCTCCGGTGACAGTTCTTGTTTCTCTATAATCGTTAATGTAAGTCCTTGCGCCTGTGCCGATTCTTTTAGAAGCGTCTTTTTACCCGATAACATCATCGAGTCAGTGACCACCTGAATGGTTTGTGCCTGAACGGCTGTGCTCATGCATATTAAAATAAATAATAATCTCATCATAACGCCTCCTTAAAAGTGCATTCGCCAACCAAGGCGAATATTGCGACCATACAGGGCATAGCCAAAGTCATCACTTTCTTCACTCAGCACTGTATTTGTCAGGTTATTGAGTTTTAGTGAAAAACTGTGCTGATTCATGCGGTATTGAATCTGGGCATTCACCAAGTGATAGTTGGGCAGTTTGATTTGCTGATTCGGTTCATTTATCCATTGTTCACCGATGTATTGCCATTGCATACCAGCCGATAAGCGTTCATCGAACCAATGTCGATTAATACCGATGGTGGCTTGGTGTCGGGGCCGATTCGGCAATTTCTGGTTATTGTCCTCATCGTGACCATCAGTATAGGTGTAGCTGCTATTTAGGGTATTACGTTCACCCAGATTTGTATTCAACTCAAACTCAACACCTTTAATACGGGCTTCATTGACATTGACATATTCATTGACACGGCCAAAGGGCACGGAACAATTTTCCACACATTCGGTGGCAATTAAATCAGTTACCTTGTTATTGAACACAGTGGCACTGATGGCGGTATTGCCATCGCTTTCATAACGAATGCCCAGTTCCACATTGTCACTGGATTCAGGTTTTAACTCGGGGTTGCCGACAAAACTATGGGGACCATCAAAGCGGTATTCAGGTGATATCTGTTTTAAAGTGGGCGCTTTAAAACCATGGCCATAACCGAACTTAACCGCCCAAGCGGTGGCCGGCTGCCACACCAGATAAGCCCGAGGACTCATTTCACTACCAAAATAACCATGATGATCCCAACGGTTACCCAAGGTCAGCGTCACATCATCGACAATTTGCCATTCATATTGCGCCAACACAGCTTTATGAATGACATCATCGCCATTGTTAATAAAAGCACTGTGCTGCAACTGCTCCTTACGCCACTCAGCCCCTAAGGTCAGGCGATTAAGTCCAAAATCGCGGTAAAACCCGGTTTCCACAATATCATCGGTTAAAAATTGTGGCGTATAGGCATCAACCGCCTCATGATCATTACTGTTGACCACATCAATGTCCGCTCGGTAGTAAGCCAGACGACCGGACCACACATCAAAATCCCCTTGCCACTCCAGTGAATGCTGCTGACGGTTAATGTCGTACATACTGCGGTAAAAAGGTGCCTGGCCCCGATAGTTGGTTTGATACCAGGTGTCCTCATCGGTGTATATACTATTGAGTGTTAAACTTTGACTGTCCGTGAGTTGCCAGGATAAAGCCAGTTGCCCGGTTGTGTATTTTTTGCCTTCGATATCAGATACACGTTCATCCAGCGGACTTAACACATCATCGCGATTACCGGAGGCCAGATTAACGTCTAATGCCAAAGTTTCGCCAAGAGGTACATGCAGACTGGTACTCAAGTTATGGTTACCACCACCATTATCTTTGGTATCTATGGTACCTTCGGCACTAATGGTTCCTGAAAATGAGCCACGGCCTTTAAGGGTGATGATATTAATCACCCCACCCAATGCTTCAGATCCATATAAAGCCGACATCGGGCCACGAATCACTTCAATCCGCTCAACCGCATCCAGAGACAACCAGTTATATTGTAAGTCCGAATGCCCGATGACATCGTCGGTGGCAGAAATACGCCGACCATCAATTAATATCAATGCATGTTGTGATTCCATGCCACGCAAACTAATCACTTTCCGACCGCCGACACCGCGTCCCACTAAACTCACACCGGGTACCTGACTGAGTAAAGAAGTTAAGCTCGGCTCCGGAGAGGCTTCAATCATGGCACGATCAATCACCGTCAAAGCCGCCGGCGCGGTTAAGGTACTGTGCGCATTACCGGTGGCAGAAACCACCATTTGTGCTAAAGGAATCACATCATCGTCGGTGTCTGCTTTGGCACACGCCAGTGAAGCCAAACCACAACATAATAAACAGGTTAGTGGGCGTAACTTTGCTTCAGATATCATAAAAAACTCACATTTAAAATATGATGCGAATCATAATGATAACCGTTCTCAATTGCAATAGAGAGTCATTAATTAATTCATTTTTTTGCTTATGTTGATTTTTAAAATCACATAATTTTGGATGTAAAAAAACCCGCACAATGGCGGGTTTTTTGGTTAATATCTAAATCAGCGGACTTGATTAATTCATCCCTTCGAAACCATCTTTAAAAATTATATCACTTGGCTCAGCTACGCACACACCAGTAGGTACATCATAAGATTCCGTCTCATCACCTAAGCTATAACGGCTACCTGAGGAAGCACCCTCACCCAAGCCACGTTTGGCAAAAGCAGTCCAAATTTCACAATGATTAGCCGAGCCATTATTAGCTGTATCTGCGGCTAAAATGGCATCACGACCGGCTTCAAATCCAGGTGAACAGGGTTGCAACTTAAGACCATCTATGACCAGTTGTAAGGCCACATTGTTACCACCTGTACCCTGATAAATATCGCTGTCAAAGCCATGTTTGTCAACCAAGTTCCAATACATATCCCAGAGCATGGCTGTCCAAATTGAACCCACGCCATGCGGTGACACACCATCTATGCCATAATCGAAATCACTGACATTGGCTAAGGTATGTGGATTAATCACCATATTCCGAGAATACGGATAGGTTCTAATTCCATTGGGCCGTTGTGTGGCAAAAATGCCCATAGACCGAGCATCATTGGCTTGATCACCGACCTGTGCTGTCATCACCAGAGCAAAAAAGTCACTCCAACCTTCACCCATTTGCTCTTTATTTCTGAGGCATTCAACCTCACTTGGCCCGCCGGTTAAACGATTAGAAATACCATGACCATATTCATGAATAATAATACCATTGTCCATATCACCATCACGGTCTACACCTAACTTGCTCAAAGTGCCATTAACTGTCGTTACTTGGCTTTTAAGCAAGCCACCATTCGATTGGCTTACCATAACCGCTGGGATGTTAACTTGGTTGCCATTATCGCCAGGACCCATCGAAAATATATCATCGGTGTTATTATTGGCCACAATGACGGCACTGGCACCGGCATTTTCGGCATTGAGTGCCTTAACGCCAAACTCACATGTGCCCCGATCAATCAATGCAATATTGCCAGGGGTAAACCCTGTGAGGGCAGCACAGCCTTCACTGCCATTGGCGCTACCATCTTCAACCAGTTCAATATTACCTGTTATACCTACGCTATTTAAAGTGGCACCAAATCCGGCTGGTGCCGCTGTATAAAAGCCGGCAATTCCGGCTGGCGAATTAACCGTTAAACCCGCCTGTGCAGTAAAGATATACATTTGCATACGGGGATTGAAGCCGTCAGCAGGGGTGCCAAAGTTGGCATTATTGGTTCCTGAGCCATCCAATGCATCGGCATAAACTGCATCACTGCCGAGTCCACCGTTACCATAGTTATTTTCCTGAAAATTTCCGGCAGTCTCATCAAAACCATAGTGATACATGACATCATGAATAATGTTATTCCAATAAAACAAATTAACGATGGCGGCTTCCATATTGGTGCCATCGGTCGGCTCTAATTGGCCATCCCAAGGGAAAATAAATTCAAGGCCGATACCGCCATTTGGACGGAAACCACCCGTGTTATTGGCATCTTGATCTTCTTGGGCAAAAACATTATTACCGCGGGTATCACTGTATTCAGCCCCGGTAACGCCATTGGTATCGTGCCAACCAAAGGGTGAGGCAACGGCATCTGCTGGGTCTGCCACCACACTAAAAGCCGCTCCCGCAGCCGTTGGCCTTTCATATGGTAGCGGCAGTACTTGGTACGATGCATGGGCTTGCCAACTGACTTGCTCAATTACTTTATTGGTTACGGCATCCACCCGCAAACTCCACCAGTTGTGCTTGGTCTGAATGGACATATCCCAGGCTAAATTTAAAGATCCATCCGACATTTTTTGATACACAAGTTTAACCGGAATATCGACACCGGAAATGTCATCACCTTGGAATGTAACTGCCTGATTCACTGTTTGACTTAGGCTAATCGCTACCGGCGGAAAATAAGTGTCAATATTAAGGTGAGCTGCTGCTGTCAAAACTGCTTGATCTGCTGCCACTCGATTTAAATCGGTATTGATTCTGGTTGCCGCAAAAGTCACAAATTGGCTATGTTGATTAATAACCTGATCATCTTTAGTTAAGTTAATCTGTAAATCACCACCATTTACTTCAATACCATTTATAAACTGTCGCCATACTAAATGCCTCACGCCATTATGTTTGGTGATATAAGCATCTTGGATTCGGGCATCCATAATATCCTGTTTAGAAAGCTGTAAGACTTGTTGTTGTTGCAATAGATAATGGCGAGCAATCTCGATAGACTTCTGTAGCGCGGGTTGTTGGCTATGGGCAATTGATAGTAGACAAAAACTTAAAACCAATAACAAAATAGGTCGAATAGATAAGTACACAGGGGGCTCCTCTCTTTTATTTTTAAAATTTGAAACATCATAAAGCAATAGTTATGCTGACGCCATAAAAAAAACCCGCCGATAAGGCGGGTTTTTGGGTAACCTAAACAGTCTTAAGTTACTGTCCGTATTTCACTACTTTTTGCTCAATGGTACCGAAAATATCCTCACCCTTCTCATTGGTTACCTGGATTTTTATGGTATCTCCAAAGCGCATAAACGGCGTTGTTGCTTCACCTTTATCAATTACTTCCAATACCCGTTTCTCAGCCAAGCAAGTGGAACCTTTTGATATATCATGGTTGGCGATGGTACCGGAACCAATGATACAACCGGCCGCAAGGGGTCGGGTTTTAGCCGCATGGGCAATCAGTTCAGCGAAATTAAATTGCATATCAACACCACAATTGGGTTCCCCAAACCATTCACCGTTATACCAAGTCCGCATCGGCAAGTGGATTTTATGGTCTTTCCAAGCCGACCCCAGTTCGTCCGGTGTCACAAAAAAAGGACTTAATGCCGTGCGTGGTTTGGATTGTACAAAACCAAAACCTTTACCCAATTCAGCAGGTATCAGGTTACGCAAAGATACGTCATTAAGAATACAGATTAACTGGATATATTGACCAGCGTCTTCAGCAGAAACATGCATCGGCACATCCGAAGTAATAACCGCGGCTTCCGCTTCAAAATCAATGCCGTAATCTTCGCTGACCACTTCAATGTCCTGATTGGCCGCCAAAAAACCGTCACTGACCGCCTGGTACATTAACGGGTCTTCCTTAAAGCTTGGTGGCATTTCGGCGCCACGGGCTTTACGCACCCGTTCTACATGGGCTAAGTAGGCACTGCCATCTAAGAACTGCAAGCCGCGTGGTAACGGGGCCATAATTAGATTCATATCCAAATCAAAGGCATCATTCACGCCTTCCTCATTCAGATGCTGGTAAATGGTGTTAAGTTGCGGCGCCACTTGTTCCCAATTATCCAACGCTTGTTGTAAGGTTTGAGCCACTTGCGGCACTTTAACCGCTCTCGTGCCTTGCTTATTAACCACCACTAACTGGCCGTCACGGCTGTGGTTATTTATACTTGCTAATTTCATTTTTCACTCCAAGAGTTGATGTAACCGGACCATTCCACTTCTGCAGCTTCAGGAGTCACATCCAGTGGGTCACGGGTATCAATCATTACAGCCACTTCTTCAGTCATAGCATCAGGTTGTTGAAACGCCTTTTGCATCGCCTTGGGATGTGGTCCATGGGTAAATCCTGCCGGATGCAAGGTAATCATGCCGGGATGTATATTGTCCCGCGAGAAAAAATTACCAGCATGGTAAAACAGCACTTCATCATAATCATCGTTATTATGAAAAAACGGTACTTTTAAGGCTTTTGGATCAGTTTCAAATAACCGAGGCACAAAAGTGCACACCACAAAGCGCTGAGCAACAAAGGTGGTATGTGCGGAAGGGGGTACATGAGAACGATGACTCATAATGGGAGAAATATCACGCCAATTAAGTGCAATCGGCATTAAATCACCCTGCCAACCTATGGCATCAAGAGGATTAAATGGAAAGGTGACGCGATTAAATTTATTGCGCTTTTTAATCACCACTTTCCACGTTTTTTCACTGTATTGAGCTTTAAATGCCGCATCAATTTCCGGTACCCGATAAACGGCGGTATCAACGATTGCGTTAGGACCAAGCAAACCCTTATCCGGTGATTTAAAATGACTGTTGGTGGCTTCAATCATCAAAATTTGACATGGATTATCCATTTCCAGGCGCCACATGGTGCCTTTTGGAATCAAAACATAGTCACCTTCTTTAACAACCAAGTGACCAAAATCACAGAATAAATGCGCGCTACCTTGGTGGAAAAACAACAATTCATCACCATCAGCATTGCGCACTAATCGCGTCATCGATTCGTGCATATGCATCATTCGAATTTGAGTGCTACTATTGCGCAATAAAACCGGTGCTTGCCACGGGCTGGTCTGGGCTTCATCAAACTCATTGGTATCAAAAGCGCGAGGGCGGCTGTCGCCTTCAAAATCAATCCATCCGGTGTGTTTATGGCGATGATAAAAGTGGGTAACCGGGCCGAAAAAACCCTCTTTACCCATTTCTCGCTCATAACTGTCCTTTGGTAAATCATAATGCGCTTGGCGCGCCACTTCACCTTGTTTTTTGAATAACTTAAACCATTGACTACTCATCTAAATAACCTCTTTTTTGTTGTTCCAGTTCAATCGATTCGAATAAGGCTTGAAAATTACCTTCACCGAAACCTTGATTGCCTTTGCGCTGAATAATTTCAAAGAAAATAGGACCAATATTGGTTTTCGTGAAGATCTGCAGCAATAATTGTTTCTTAGTTTCTTCATCGGCATCAATCAGAATATGGTTTTTTTGCATTCTGGAAATGTCCTCACTATGTTCTGGCACCCGCCGATCGATGATACTGTAATAAGTATCCGGTGTTTCTAAAAATTCAACGCCTGCCGCTCGCATCGACTCAATGGTTTCGTAGATGTTTTCAGTATAAAGTGCAATATGCTGGATCCCCTCACCTTTATATTCATCCAGGTATTCATTAATTTGTGATTTAGGGTCATTGGACTCATTTAAAGGGATTTTCACTGACCCATTGGGGCTGGTCATGGCTTTAGACACTAATCCGGTTTTTGCCCCTTTAATATCAAAATATCGAATTTCACGAAAATCAAATAAGTCTTCGTAATAAGCACTCCATTTCGCCATGTTACCAAAATACAGGTTATGGGTTAAATGATCGATAAAAGTTAAACCAAAGCCGGTTGGGTTTTGTTCCACGCCAACAATATCCTCAAAATCCCTTGCTAAAACCGATTCATACGTGGCCTTATCTAAAAAATACAATGCCGCATCACCAATACCTTTAATCGCTGGAAAATCTAAACCATTTGGAACATCAACTTTTTCAGACCCACCCTTTAAGCTATGTGCTAAAGCCGCTTCTTTATCTTCAAATAGTATAGAGAAGCCCGGTGCACTGGGGCCATGTTTAGAGCGGAAGTCAGCAGCAAATCCGGTATCACATTCATTAATGAAAAAATCCGTTTGACCCTGACGGTATAAGGTTATGGGTTTGCTTTTATGCTTTTTAATGGCGCTAAAGCCCATTTGGCGAAATAAACGATGTAAAGATGTGGCATCATCTGCCGTATATTCGATAAAACCGAAACCATTAATGGTAGTTGACATAGTTAAAATCACTCATAAAAAAGTTAAAAAAGAGAGCTACTGAGTGGTTCAATTCGCCACCTCAGTTAATTCGCAGCTGCAAATTATAAGGTTAAGCTCTTAATTCAGCGGCCTGTTTGCTGCGCCCCTTTGGTGACTACCGCATCCAGCTTTTGTCACAGACTGATGACCTGTAGGTCACTTTTGTTGGGACTAATTAAGAAACAAGGCTCAAAATCATTATTCATATTTTAACGCGAATTAGTTACATTTGAAACCAATTTCTGGTTATAATTAATTTCGTCAGTGCAGGCAACAAAATTTATGGATTTTAAACAATTTATACCGTATCAACTATCGGCTTTGAGCTTAAAGATATCTAAAGGTCTCGCTGCTCATTACCGCACACGATTTAATATTTCAGTCTCTGAATGGCGGGTATTGGTGATTCTCAATAGCCACTCCGGCATCACGGCTAAAACCATTGCGGAGCATAGCCAAATGGATAAGGTGCGAATAAGTCGCACGCTCAAGTCTTTATCAGCCAAAGACTACATTGTGCAACAACCGCACGCTGATGATGCGCGTGCGGTAGTCAATCGATTGAGCCCTGCCGGGCTGGCACTGATGGCCGCTGTAATTCCCGATGCGATTAACTATGAAAAATCTTTATTGTCACAATTGAGCAATGAAGAACAAAACCAACTAAAACAACTGATTGTTAAATTTAACCAAATTCTCGACTAGCCCGAACTGCCTAAGCCAGATAAGAGTTTATTATATGTAAAGTTGAATTAACTGCCTTTCTTAGCTTCCAGCGTATCCCAACGGTCATATTTCTGTTGCAATATTTTCTCTTGATCAGCCAACTCTGTGGTGACTTTTTTTATGGTTTCTGCATCTTGTTGATAAAAATCAGGCAGACAGGTTTGTTCTGACAGTTGATTAATCTTCGCTTCTAACGCGTCTATTTCAGCAGGCAACTTTTTTAATTCCTGTTGTTCGTGGAATTTAAGAACGTTAGTGCTAGGGGGCGGCTGCTGTCCTGGAGTTGTTTTCTGAGCTTGCTTTTTGTTTTTGTTATGATTTTTTGCCGACAACTCCTGAGGTTTTCGTTGTCGTAAATAATCTTCATATCCACCGATGTACTCATTGACTTCATAAACACCGTCTTCAGGGTTTTCAAAAACAATGGTTTGGGTACAGACTTGATCGATAAAATCACGATCATGGCTAATCAGCAAAACTGTCCCGGGAAAGTCAAACAATAAATCCTGTAACAAATCCAAAGTTTCCATATCTAAATCATTGGTCGGCTCATCCATCACCAATAAATTCGCAGGACGGGCAAATAAACGCGCCAGCAAAAGCCGTGAACGCTCACCACCGGACAGTACACTGGCTGGCCCCCTGACCTTTTCGGGGGTAAACAAAAAATCCTGTAAATAAGAAATAACATGTCTTGATTTACCATTGATGGTGACAAAATCAGTTCCTAATTGCAGATTATTCTCCACCGTATCATCTTCATTAATGTCTTTTTTGAGCTGGTCAAAATAAGCCACCTCAATACCGGTACCCAATTTAATTGAGCCGGCATCCGGCTCAAGTTCGCCCAACAATAAATTAACCAAGGTCGTTTTACCCACTCCATTGGGGCCGATAATACCAACTTTGTCACCCCGAAGTATTTTGGTTGAAAAATCATCCAAGATAGTTTGCTCGCCAAAACTAAAACCAACTTTATGCGCTGTAATAACTTTCTTACCTCCCGCTTCAGCCACGTTTATATCAGCCTTGGCGCTACCGGATTGTCTACGCCGTTGCTTTTTATCTTCACGCATTTCAAGCAGTTTTTGCACCCGGCTTTCACTGCGAGTGCGGCGGGCCTTAACCCCTTGGCGAACCCATATTTCTTCTTGTGACAGCTTTTTATCCATCCGTTCCCATTCCTTGGACTCGGCTTCAAGACGTTGTTCTCGGCGATGAAGGTAGGTTTCATAATCACAGTCATAACTGTAGATTTGACCTCGATCTAATTCAATAATACCGTTAGCAACTTCGCGTAAAAAACTCCGATCATGGGTCACAAAGATAACCGCACAGTCTAAATTCTTAACCAATTGTTGTAACCAAATGATGGTTTCGATATCTAAATGGTTGGTCGGCTCATCCAACAGTAAAATATCCGGTGCCTGAACCAAAGCCGCCGCTAAATTAAGACGTCTGCGGACACCACCAGATAAGCTTTGTACTTCAGCATCAGCTTGTAAGCGCAAGCGCGTAATAATCGTATCTAATTGATTTAACAGCTGCCAGCCATCACCGTCATCAATACGTTGTTGAAACCGCATCATTTCGTCGGTATCTTCGGTTTGTTCGTAACCGGCCAATGCCTGACCCACATCACCGAGCGAGGTCATTAAAAATTCTCGCACTGTAATCTCACCTTCTGCGGTTGCTGCAGACTGTTGCATTTTGGCTACGGTTAAACCATCCTGGCGCTTGATAACACCACCATCAATGGGCAATTCACCATTAATCACATTAAGTAAAGATGATTTGCCTTCACCATTTCGACCAATCAACGCCCACTTTTGGCCGCGTTCGATGGATAAGTTAACGCCATCCAATATCGGTTTGGCACCAAAATCTAAATAAACTTGTTCAAAACTAATAAGAGCCATAAGGACCTAACAATAAAACTGTCACTATTGTATGCGTAGACAGGACTTTAACAAGGTGCAACTGTGATTAACTACGATAATAAAATGATTGCATCATGTCATCGGCGTTTTTACTGACCATTTTCGGCAGTTTTACAAAAACCCCGTACTAACTTTGCTTATTTGTCGGATTTATATGATGGCCATCACATTTTTCATGCGATAATATTTTGTATTACGGTTACTTGCGATAATTTAACTAATTAATTCTTTTAAATAACCTGATGGCAGCTAAGTGAGAACAGTTCCTAAATTAAATATTACTATTCCTGACCATACGATTTTGGATAAAATTGGTGAAGGCGGCATGTCGGCTGTTTATTTAGGCAGGCAACTTTCTTTACAACGGAAAGTAGCTATTAAAGTGCTGAAAAAATTGGTCATGGAAGATAAGTTATTAGCTGAACGGTTTGTTGATGAAGCCAAAACTGTGGCTTCCTTGGATCATCCGCATATCATCAGTATTTACGAAGCCAAAAAACTACCCTCAGGTCTAGCCTATTTCACCATGCCCTATTTGACCCATGGTGATTTCAGCGAAATCATTTGCACCAATGCCGAACATCTGATCGATTTATTAGGGCAAATTTGTGACGGCTTAAGTCATGCCCATGAACATGGCGTTATTCATCGAGACCTTAAACCCGATAATATTTTATTCGATCAATTCGGACGCATCAAAATTGCTGATTTTGGCATTGCCATTTCTAAAAAATCGCAACGCAGAACCAAAGAAACTCAGTTATTGGGCAGCGCTCATTATATGAGCCCCGAACAAATTCAATCGAAACCCATCGATCGACGCAGTGACATCTACTCTTTGGGCTGTATTATTTATGAAAAAATCACCGGCGATCATGTCTTTAGTGGCAATGGCGACTTTTCAATCTTAATGGCACACATTAATAAACCAATTCCTATTTTGCCAACAGGACTGAGCATTTGGCAACCAATTATTGATCAGTGCTTAGCCAAAGACCCAGCTGATCGTTATCAAAATGTAGCCGATTTAAAAGCCGATTTGATGAAAATTCGATATCAAGATCAGGCCACTGATACAAAACGAAAAAATCGTTTGTTTGAGGTAAAAAAATGGGGTCTACCAATCTCAATCGCCGGCTTAATATTGACCCTTATTTTGTTCAGTATTTTATTTAGTGGTAAAAATTCACAACCAGAGGAGATGTCGAGCCTAACCGCTGAGCAACAGGATACTATCGAAACCACAACACAGCAGCAATCAACAACAGAATTACAACCGCCCGTCGCATTAGCCAAAGACACGAGTGAAAATGACCAACCTTTGGATTTAATGGCAACTGTCATTACTCTTCCTGAAAACCAAGCGTCACAAGACAATGAACCTGACTTAACTGGGTTATTAGCAGTCGCGAATAATTCATTAAAAGAGTTCCGATTAACCAAGCCGGCGGGTGATAATGCCGCTGAACAGTTTGCAGCCATTTTAACAGCTCATCCGGATAATAGCGCAGCTCGACAAGGTTTACATAAAGTCGGCTTGTACTATTTTAGTTTAATTAACAGCAAATTAGAACAGCAAGCGTATGCCGACGCACAAACCCACATTAACTCACTCAACGAATTTATCAATGCCTACCCGGTTAGTCGAGAGGATTACCAAACCGCTATTGGGGAAATAACCAACCAAGCCATTAATTTAGCCAACCGCGCCGTTATTAAACGCCGGAGCAACCCACAGGCTGATGATTATTTGACCATGGCTATGGCTTTAGCGCCAAGCGAAGGCAAGTTGATGGATGCTAACAGCAGCTACCAAAGCATTCCTAAAAGTGGCGATTTAATGACTGATTTATCTGGTCACCAATGGGTGTTTGTGGCGGCACCAGCAGGCGCTGCTTTTACTGATTTCTGGCTGGCACAAAAAGAAACAACAGTCAGTCAGTTTAGTGCCTTTGCAGTCGACAAAGGTTATGCAGAGCGTTGTGAGCATTTTGGCCGTGGTGGTTTTTTTAAAAAAACCTGGGATAAACCACCCTTTACACAAACCGAAAACCATCCGGTTATTTGCCTCACCGCCGCTCAATCTCAAGCCTATGCCGGCTGGTTATCTGAAAACCAAAACAGTGATTATCGTTTACCCACTGCCGCCGAATGGCAATGGGCACAACAAAAACTTAATACCACACCTGTTTGTAAACAAAGTAATATTGCCGGACAAGAAACAATTAAAGAATCTAAAATCCAAAGTCGCTCCCAATGCACCGATGACTATGTCTTTACCGCACCGGTGGCTGCGATGGCTACTGCCCGTAATGCCTTTGATTTAAGTGGTAATGTCGCTGAATGGGTCACCGACTGTGGTGCCCAAGGTGACTATTGTGCTGCCGGCGGTTCTTGGATGAGCGATGATCTCGCAAAAACCAATAAAATGGAGGCCGCTAGTGCAGTCACTGCCTATTCCCATATTGGCTTTCGCTTGCTAAAACCACTGCCTTAGTTAAAAATTATTTTAAAGGCTTGGTATCATTTGAAGTTGATCCTCAGCCCATAAACGACGCATCATGGCGGCATCAATATTGCCTCCGGACAACAGCACCATAACTGTTTTGGTTGTTGATTGTTTTCGTAACCACTCCACCACCGCATCCATGGCCATGGCACTGGTGGCTTCTATATGCATTTTTAAAAGATGCTGTAACCACTGCGTCCAATAAATAATGCGCTCTTCGGGCACTGTGAAAAAATCATCTAACTGCTGCAAATGGGCAAACGTAATGTCACCAACCACATTTGTCCGAGCACCATCAGCTACTGTATCACTTGGATTCGTTAAAGCTTTAATGTGACCGGCTTGCAATGATTGCCAAGCATCGTTGGCGTTAGCTGGCTCGACCCCAATAACTTGGGTTGTTGGTGCCAGATGTCGGGCAGCCACCAACATTCCTGATAATAAACCGCCACCACCACAAGGGGCAAATAAAGCATCCGGCCGGTGTGGCATTTGTGCAAGCGCTTCTACCGTTGCAGTACCTTGACCGGCAATCACAGCAGCATCATTAAATGGCGAAATCCAAAAATGCCCCGGCTGATTATTGATTTGTTGCTCAATCGCATCCACTTCGACGGCATCGTCGTAAAGCACGACTTTTGCGCCATAACCACGAGTGGCCTGGGCTTTCACCGGCGAAACGGTTTTTGGCATATAGATTGTTGCAGGCACGTTGAATAGACCTGCCGCCCAAGCCACCGCTTGGGCATGATTACCCAACGAGCGCGCATGCACACCTTCAACTTTGTCATGCTTCTCCAATAAGCTGCGAATGGCATTACAACCGCCACGGGCCTTAAAAGCACCAACTCGCTGTAAATGCTCCGCTTTAAAGTAAATACGATGACCCAGCCATTCATTCAAACGACTGGATTGGAGCATGGGCGTTGTAACAACGTAATCTTGAATACGTTCTTGTGCCGCTTCGATATCACTAAATTTAAGTATTTTTGACATAGACAATAAGTTGGTTATTAGCCGGCATGGCGCTATCACTAACAAACCCAAAACCCGCTTGATGGAACAAAGCATCAAGCCATTCAAAGTCACGAATGCCTTGATGTGCTGCCGTGGCTTTTAACTGTTGATCAAAATCACGGTTTGATTCACTGCTAAAATCACCACCATACTTGAACGGTCCGTAAATCACAAACCGGCTATTCTTGCTTAAATTCTCTCCGGCCTGTTGAATTAATTTTACCACCAACTCAGCTGACATAATATGAAAGGTGTTGGCAGTATAGACTATGTCCACCATACCTGTGGCCAGTGGCCAATCATTTTCACCCACTTGATAAGCAGTGGCGGCTTGAATCCGGTCGCATTGGGCGATTTCTCGCCATTGCTCTATTGCTGCTAATTTATCCGAGGTATCGGTCGGGTACCACTTAATAGCAGTTAATCTTGGCGCCATATAGACCGCATGTTGGCCGGTACCTGAGCCGATTTCTAACAACACCTTATCATTCGCTCTTACACATTTTAATAACTGCTGTAAAATAGGTTCACGGTTACGTTCACAAGCCGCTGAAAAGGGGCGTTCCATGGGCATAGTAATAAAAGCTCAACTCAACTGATATGCTATTATACGCAATCTATTAAATTAACAACATGCGCTATGTCAAAGATTGACGAATTAAGCCAACAACTGGTGGATTTGGAGACCCGTATGGCCTTTCTAGAGGATACGGTTGAAACCCTAAATATGACAGTTTTTCGAAAAACCGAAGAGCTCAAAAAACTTACTCAAAAAAATTTACTATTAACAGATCAATTAAAACAGATTCAAGCAACCATTGAGCCCAATGCTGAGGATGAAATACCACCACATTATTAACATATTCCTTATCAGTTTTTGTTAAAATAATAGCATGAACAGCTATTTGAAAACCCATGAAGTTCTGAATCAGCCGACAGCTTTACGTGACTACAACAGTTTCACCAGTGATCAGGCATTGCAGCAGGTATTACGGCATTTTACTGGCGCTTGGGGCGAAGCCAAAGCCACTGAACTCGGTGAAATTTTAGGCCGCTCCGATTGGATCCAAAAAGGTTTTGAGGTCAATCACATCACTCCGGAATTACACAGCCATGACAGCT
>Ga0079224_100002823_pt1 | contig 21456 bp, 19 predicted proteins | sample Stecom2015_FD_80414 | JGI IMG/M metagenome (GOLD analysis project Ga0079224, IMG submission 80414) | Agricultural soil microbial communities from Utah to study Nitrogen management - Steer compost 2015 | ecosystem: Environmental > Terrestrial > Soil > Agricultural land | place: USA: Utah...
CCCGAGCATAAAGGAAATATTCGTACGCAAGATACGGATCGCCTCGGCCAACGATGAGCGGTCGTTGTCCTCGATAATCGGATGGTCCGAAGATGGCACCTCGCCCAAGATCGGAGCGTTGAAGCTCTCTTCGATATCCTTCCTTGAGTGAATCTTATTGTCAAGCAAGAATTTGATATAGAGGATCGCAAAAGGGATTAAGAAACCCAAGATAAGGGCGCCCACCATGACAATGGCTTTTCTAGGGGCAACAGGTATCTTATATCCGTAGGCTGCATCTACAATTTTTAAGTTAGCCGGCGTTGCCGCGGCCTTAATCTCCGTTTCTTCACGTTTCTGCAATAAAAATAGGTACAATGTCTCGACAATTTGCTGCTGTCGCGAAATATCTTTAAAACCACGCTCCTGATTAGGCAATTGATTGAGTTTACCTTCAAATTTATTTTTTTGGTTCTGCAACGCGTTCACATTTCCTTGCAACACTCTTCTATAATTATCTAGAGAAGCCTGCAGTGTCTGACTAATCTGTGCAATATTCTTGTTTAGCTGCTGCACAACCGGATTGTCTGGGGTAGCGGACTTTAGCAGGTCATCTCGCTCCAATACCAAATCGTTATAGCTTTTAATATTCGCTTGTATCGACGGATCTGTAAGACCGATGTTTGACGGCAACAGGTTATACTCTTGCGAGGATGTCTCTTGCCGCACCATATCGGCCAAGCTCAGCTGCGTCTGATATTCAACAAGCTTCTGTTCATTCTCCGTTGCATTCTGCATATAGAGGCGCGCCTCCTCCTGCATATCCATCAAACTATTACGGTCCTTGAAGTCAGCGACTTTCGAATCGGCATCGGCAAGATCTCTGGAAATAAGCTCTAACCTAGAGGTAATAAATTTCGAGGTAGCGCGCGTTACTTGCGCTTTATCGTATGTCACATCTTGGTTATACTGATCAATCAGGGAGTTGATAATTAACTCTGCCTTTGCTATGAGCGGGTAATCCATCGAAAAGTTAACTAAAAAAGACTGGGCTTCCTTATTAGGTGCAATCTGCACCATCGATCGCAGAATGTCGACGGTAATATCCGAAGGAATATAGCTAATTTGCAGATCACCTTCCCAGTTCCTATTGCTTTCTTGCGGGACCAAACTAATGGGGCCTATAGGTGTCTCCAGCTTACTACCTAATACGTAAGCGCGAGCACCTCCCTCTTCGTCCTTTATCTTGTATTGATTGCCATGCTTACTCACTGTAAACGTATAATCAACGGAGTCTAGACGCTCATGGTTAGGTTCCAGCAGCATAACTTTCAACGGCGCATGCTGTTCCAAAACCTCTGCCGACCTAATATTGCCTTTCACATAATAGGAAAGGTACAACCTATTTGTGTCCACAACTTTACGCATTAACCGACGCGACCGCAATACTTCCATCTGATCATTAACAAACGCCGCGGAAGAGCTCCCCATGCCAGACAAAGTAGCCAGCTCAGCAAGCCCAGCCATTTCCCCCGACGCTTGCTTTTCATCCTGTAGGAGGATTTTGGCATTTACGTTGTAGATACGCTGGGCATAACGCAGATAAACGAACGCCATGAAAAGACAAGCTATAATTGAAACTACAAACCACTTCCAATAGAAAGCATATTGCTCGAATACCTGTTTTAGGTTAATATCTTGTTCTTGGTCCCTCAATTTAGGGTCAGATGTATTGTTCATATGTTTTTCAGAACTACTCAACTAGTTTCGGGTTAATACAGATATAACGGTAATTATTACACTCGCTACAGAGACAAATATGGACGTGTTTTGTGTATACTTGGACGATTGAATTCGGGCGCCATTCGGTTCTACATACACCACATCGTTCTGAGCTAAATAATAAGCCGGTGAATTGAGGGCATCACGTCTTGTTAAATCCACACGGAACTCTTCCTTTTGTCCATTTTGCTCGCGAATTACCAAGATATTGTGCCGTACGCCGTTGATGGTCAAATCTCCGGCAAGCCCCAACGCTTCCAACAACGTGATTCGATCGTTATTAATTGTAAACGTACCAGGTGCCTTAACTTCACCTAATACGGTCACCCGGAAATTACGTACTTCTATACTGATCCCTGGATCCACGATATAACGGCCAACCTCCTGACGCAGATAGTCAATAGCCTGTGTACGGGTCTTGCCCGCCAACTTGACTTTACCTAACTTCGGAAAATCAATTTCTCCATTCACGTCGATGGCATAGGTAGGAATAAAAGGATTATTTGCCTGCACCATTCCCCCGTTTCCTTGGTATGGAGATACTTGGTTAAACGGGGCCGTAGCCCGAATATCATCCGCCGTTACAGAGATGGCGAGAATGTCTCCCGGTTGCAGCTTCGGAGCATTTAGTTCATAGGATGTATTTAGTTGAACCGAATCTGGCTGGAAATAAACCAAATCTTTCCGGCTAGCACAGGAGGTACAAAGAAATATACCTATAACAATTAGGAATATCCCTCCACCAAAGATACGTTTAGACATAGATGTTCTTTTCTTAAGCTGATTTGACAAAGCAAAAAGCTCTCCAATTCTTTTTGACATTAGTACAAAAATAGTTTTTTATTTGGACATGGCACAAGCAAAGTTCAACTAATCTCAAGGGACTAAGAGTTAGGGGCTAAAGCCGGCCGTTTTACAAAATAGTGAACTGGCCACGTATAGTCATCGTTCTTAGCGTTCTCGATGCCAAAGTCAGCAAATACGAGCAATTCAGAGTCCGGCTCGATCGATTGAAAGGCGGTGCCATACCCTACCGGAACGTGTAAAACTTGTTGATCCGACTCGTGCAATACGTGCCTTTCAACATCCAGCTCAACAGAAGGCTGCTCCCAATTATCAATCTTTACCAAATCCACAGTAAACGAGCCGGATAGCACATAAAACCATCGTTGCTCCATGCGATGCGCCCGCCACCCTCGCACCAATTCTGTATCGGCGTTCTTAATGATATAGAACCGTTTTACTTGCGTCATATCAAAATCATTGACAAATCTAATTTGCCCCCGATGGTCTTTGGCGATTCCGCCTTGTATGCTACCAATCATATACATCTTTCTTAATGCTACTTTGCCGCAGCTTTGTTAACGTACGTCCTTATGATAAATTGTTTCCCCAGTAAATATACTACACTCATGCCAATAAGGAGTGCAGCAGAAAAAAGCAGCTGGGTATTCAAATCTTTTTCCGCCATCTGTATTACGATGCAACCAATCACGAACTGAACAGCGCCGTATATAAATGAAATCAATAATTTATTTACCCCGGCTTCATTGCCTAAGAACTGGTATAAATGCGAACGGTGCGCCTCAAATATATTTTCACGAAGATATAAACGGCGAACAATGGTCCATACGGCATCAATACCGTACACCGTTAGAAACAGGATATATATCAAATTTCCCGTCTTTATAATTAATGATCCTAATGCAAACAATAAAATATATGCGATGGCTACAGAACCGACATCGCCGGCAAAACATTTCGCTTTTGTCCGAAAATTAAAAAAGGTGAATACTAACACGCCCAACATAGTATAGGCTAATAAGTCCTGTGCCACGAAAGCTATTTCGTTATTCACGAGCATCAATAACCCTCCCACAGCGAGACTATAACAAGCGGTGATGCCATTAATGCCGTCCATAAAGTTATACGCGTTGATCACGCCCACTACCACAACAAAGGTAATTAGCAGATAGAACCAAGGCATCTCAAACACGTCCAACTGAAAGGCCATAAGCAGTACCGAGGCAAAGTGTACAAGCAGCCGTATTCTATTTGACAACGTAAAAATATCATCCAAAAAAGAGACTACAGTCATCATAGTTAGTCCGAGAAAAAACCAAGGGTACTGAAACTCCGAGAGCATAAAATAAGCCAACGCTCCGAGGTAAAAGATAATACCACCACCCCGCAAAGTAATACGGGCATGTGACGACCGCTCATTAGGTTTATCTATAATGTTAAAGCGGTCCGCTACCTTAAAATAGAATATTTCCAAAAGAAAAAGTATGGTGAGTATAATAAAGTAAGTCATATTTCGCTCTTAGAGATTTTTCAAGTTACTAAAACTCTTGATCGTCTTCTCCAACCCCTCTTTTGCCGCCAGCGGTAGGTTATCAATGCCTAGGGCCTGTTTTATCTTCGTATTAGACACCACATACGATTCTGTTAACTTTTTTAAGCGTTCGGAATTTAGCGGTAATGGCAATACATCGCCGATTTTGGCCGTTCCTTTAATCAATCCCGCGGGGATCCTCCACAGCTTAGGTTTCTTGTTTAATGTCTTGGAAATCAATGCCACTAGTTCGTTCGTGGATAAAGCCTCGTCATCTGCGAAGTTGTATACACCCGATTTTAAATTGACCTGTACCAGCATTTGCTCGATCAAATAACATAGGTTATCTATACTCAAGAATGAACGTTGATTATCGAACGCCGCCAAAGGCCATGGGACACCCTTTTTTACTACTTTATACAAAAGGTTCAGGTTTCCTTTATTACCGGGCCCGTGGATCATACATGGCCGGATGATGAACAATCGCTTCCCTTCGGGCAATACTTTTGATAGTAAATATCGTTCTGCCTCGAGTTTGGATTTGCCATACGCCGCATATGGTTTACCTTCGATATCTTCATCCAGCACACTATCTACTGTATCGGCTACGGCTTTGACCGAACTGAAATAAAAAAAATCGCGGATATCCGATTGTAGAAAGCTGTTGAACACTTCAATTGTTAAATCACGATTGATCTTAAAATACTCTTCATCCGCGGATGTATTAGCGGTATCGTGTGCCTTTCCGGTGAGGTGTATGATGGCCGCGGCATCTTGCACGATATTGCTATACCAATTCTCATGACGCATGGAAAGCGCCTTGATGTTATATCGTCGTTCCCGAAGGTATTGTTGTAAATTCCGCCCCACAAAGCCCGAGGCTCCCGTTATAACGATTTGCATATCTTAAGACCTTAAGTGTTGATGTATTTCAAAATAGTCCCAGCCATGTCCGTGTTGACCGTTTCTCGCTTATATTTTTCAATGAATCCGTTTCTTTCAACTTCAATATACTCGTAATTCAACAACTTTCCTACTAATTCTTCGACATTACAGGGCTCAAATAAAATGGCATTGCTTATATTATCCCGAACAAAATCAGCCGCAAACCCGCCCATACCGGCTATCAGTGGCTTAGGAAACGTTGCTAGTTCGAATAACTTTGACGGAAGGACCTTCTCGAACGCTTTATAGTTATTCAAATGAGCAAAGAGAAAGTCTGCGGCTTGGTAAATTGCGATTAGTTCACCTCTCTTAACTGGCAGACGAAGTTCAACGTTGCTTACTCGAAGTTTCTCTAATTCGTCAACCAATTTTTGTTTTGCGCCTCCATCTCCAATAATCAGGAATCGAAACTTTCCTTCTAATTTTTTCGCTGCTTGTGGCACAATCTTATGCAGTCCCTGCCCTTCTCCTAAATTTCCTGCATAAACAATTGTCTTAATGGCTGACGATGGCTGCTTCTCCCCAAAACCTCCTTTGTTGGCCTCAATAAATACATCATCTACACCATTCGGGAAATAGGAGTAGTCTGCTTGCGTATAATAATCAAAGTAAGGCCTAAATCCTCCTGATATTAGATTAATATGTTTTGCATATCCAAAGGTCTTCTTTTCGACATACTTGATGATGGGCAAGGCAGTTTTCTTCATCAACCCATCTTGCAATACGTCCTCTAAGGTATCGTAAAATATATCTCGAATATCCAAATATAATGGTACTCCTAGTTTTTTTGCCACACTATAGCCCAAATAGGCCGTAAACAATCGAGATGAAGAAGCTACTACCAAATCATATTTTTTCCCTTTAACAGCTTGTTTGACCTTACTATAATATTCTTTAAAAGTGAGGACTTGATCTTTCATCCCACTCTGATGTTGTGGAACAGCGATACGGGTTATTGTGTAATTATCTCGTTGCTCAAACTGGGGCGCATCTGCTTCAAAAGAAATATATCGGTTTGGAAGCGTCGTAATTACATCAATTATTGCCTTTCCTTTGGCTCGTTTAGCCAATTCTTTTACGAGAGGCGTATTGCGAAAAGACCCTGCACAAAGGTCTGGTTCAAAATAGAATGTTAAGTAGAGTATTTTCTTCATAGCTTAAAGCACTTTATTTGCGGCTTTTAATTCATCATACCTCTCCTTATCCCGTTGCTTAAAAGGCTTAGCAGGATTTCCACCAGCAATGGACAAAGCTGGTATAGACTGCGAGACTACGCTACCGGCCTGAATAATCGCACCTTCCCCGATTGTCACTCCTCCTAGAATCAATACATCCATACCAATCCAAACATTATCTCCTATCGTAACATCCTTAACTATAACTGTTTCGTCGTATGGAATCTTTTTTCCTTTGTAATTATGAAAGGAAGTAAGAATTTTTAAGCCGCTAGCAGAATGGAAATTATTCCCAAATCGAACCACTCCCCTTCCAAAAACTTTGCAACCGTTGAAGTTCACATTGTCTCCGAATATCTCATTTCCATTAAACCGACACAAACCATTTATGTTGCACGCTCTAGAACGTTTATTATAAAACGTAATGCAAATCTGTTTAATAAACAATGACTTTAACTGCCTAATTTTCTTTAACATGTTTTTTATTTAACAAAATCAACAAATAAATAGAAACAAACGAGGCGAGGGTAGATAACGCAGCCCCCAATATCCCGATCAGGGGAATCAACAACAAGTTTAACAGAACTGAGATAACAGCGGAAATCATCGTGTAAACGCTGAGCTTCTTTGTTTCTTTTGTGTATAGAAAATAATTAGCCTCAAATTTATAGAAAGAAAGTATAATATAAGAAACCAACACCAGCAAGACAACTTCCATAGAAACATTGTATTTTCCTTCTGTATCTATCAATGGAAAAACGATAAACCACAAAAATGCTACAATAATACCAAGCGTACATAGCGAGACATATACCATTTTTCTAACTCTGGAAATCTCTCTATATCTCTTCTCTTCCATCCACTTAAAAAAAGTCGGTGTCCAGGCTAGATTAAAGCTGGTGTAGAAAAAACTTATGGCCATTCCTGATTGATAAGCTGCCGCGTAATTACCCAGCGCTTCCGCTGGTAAAAAAACTTTAATGATAAATCGATCTCCAATGTTCAAAACATAGCCCGACAACATGTGAACAACTAGAGGAGCACTATATGTCAATGCTTTTGAAATCAGCTCTTTTGAAAAGCTTATTCTATAACCTTCTGCTTTAAATAATACCAATGAGACGCCCCCGATCCCTATACTCGCAATAACGATTGGAAACACTCTTAGCATCCAATCATTTGTATGAAACACCCAATAGACAATAGCCATTAACATAAGTTCCAATACAATATTGGCCGTCCTTAAATATAAATACTTGATAGCCTCCTCTTTTACTCTATATACTGTTAAAAGAGACTCCGTAACTTGATTGAAAAAAAAATATAAAACTGCGAGATACAGTAGAATGGTATCCTCTGGGGCTAGAAAAGTAGAAATAAAAGATATAACTAAAATTGCAGCAACCATCGTACAAAATTGAAATACCTGGATACTCGTGACAAAGGTCTTGAAATCTTTTTCAGGTAAGTCAAAATAAAACCTTCCTATAGATTGTACGGCGCTCAAACCCAATAAAGGTACCAAAACCAATGAGAAGCTCCTAAACAGCTCTACTATTCCATAGTCTTCAGGGGTTAAAGCCGATATTAAAAATGGTAACAAAATAAGAGGCAACCCCGTATACACCGCGTTTGTTGCGCCGTAGATCAATGTATTACGTGCAAGTTTGGATTTGAAAAGTAATTTTAACCTCATCGGCGTTTCAATTTGGATTGGGACTTCCGAAAAGAATCTAACACTTCATTTTCAAACACTTGGGACACGTCTGACTCGTCAGGAAAAAGAAAATGACCATTTTCAATCATTGACAGAAGCTCTACATGATTTTTAACATAATTTAATGATTTAATATACCGATAGTTTCTTGAAAAAATGGAAGGCCTATTCAATTCTAAGATAAATGAAGGCACCGCCATATACAGCGCCTCTAGGGCACACGAAGAATTTTGGGTTAAATGAAAATCAACTGTTTTATACAGTTCAAATACATTTACTTTCCTAGTATCTAAAACAATCAAGTTATTGACTGATTGTAGATTATTACGGCTTGTCCGGGGGAGCAACAAAATACCCCAGTCGTCTTTTGCTACGGAAAGTAATTCCCCAAATCTATATAGAACGTCAAGATCGTCATTAGTAGCAGTTACTAGGACAAGCTTCTTATAACCCAATTGTAGTATCCTTTCTAAATATTGATTTCTAACCTGTAATTTGAACTTACAGTACCACAAACCGTACGAACCTACAACGAAGATGTTATCTTTCTCCACGTAATCAAGTTTTTCTAGACATTCCTTATCCTTGTGACCATATACAAAGACGTAGTCCGGATAGAATTCCTTGGCAATAGAACAGTATGGAAAATTATATGAAGGATGTGTGGGATAAATTACGCCGTGTTGCAGCTCGACCACAGGTATATTAACGTCTTTAAACGCCTTAATATACCCATTATATCCGTTTGGATAAACCAGATACACCCTTTTAGGTTTATGGACATATTTGAGAAACCACGTCATAACCTTGTATTGACCCAAAAAACGTCTCATAACTTGTTTAACATCGATCCCGACACCGTATTGTTCTCCCAGAGAATAGAACTCCTTCGGCACTATCATTTTTTTCTTGCTGTAACAGAAAAAACCAACCACATAACTAATCAGAAAAAAAAATGCATCTGACAAGATTATATCCTTCGTCGGATATTTATGAGACGACAGAACAGGGTTTTCAATATACAACACAGATTCATTTGCTTCACTAACAATCGATGCGACCCTATCAACGTAATGGTCGTTATATTTCTTTCTTCGTTCAGCATTCGAAAAAACCCAAACATCTTTCTTTCGAAAAATATTTGGGAATGTCTTGAGAGCAGAAAGCAAAAGCCTTAAGTATACTCGTAATGTTAAACGGACAGGGTTATTACCTATGTTATTCTTCGCTCTTATTTTAGCAACCAACTGATTCCTAAACAGATACCCCAGATCTATTTTGTTATAAACAATTGATTTTTCAGAAAAATTTAAATCAAATTCCCTATAATCTTCAGCAGACTTAAACATTACTCGTATTTAGATCTTAATTTTTGCTAGATAAATCGCCGACTTGCCCTTTCCAGTTTCATGATTGGAATAATAGCTAATGTACAACTGCCCGTTGAACAATACCATACCCGCATAGCTGGTGTCATTGCCTGAAGGAAGCTTTATCATTTCTACTAACCGGCCGTTTTCGACGTCAACTCTACATATCGACGTTCGAACGGGTTGATATAATCGCACACACGCGTAGATATCTCCGTTCGGCAACCTTATTAAAGAAGGACCACCTATTTGCTTATCTAAGTCCTTCCAATCCCACGTTTTGTATGGGGGCTTAGAAACGCCTAGCTTTGCCCTCTTGTTACCTTCGTTTTTACGGAGTAAACATAATATGCTCTTACCTTCAATCTCTACAAAAGCACTTTCGTTCGGATAGTCTTTAATATCTGGAAATATTCTGTCCGAAACTTTTTCCCATTTCTGTCCATTTCTTGATCTATACAACGTTCCATGTTTGTCTTTCCCTGAATAGGCAATGCTGTATATCTGATTATCCACACGTCCAACTCCCCATTTCCATGTATTTTCTGAGTTCGTGTCTAGATTTGCGTCGCTCCAGCGACCGTCTCTGAATCTCCATGTGTAGGTTACATGTCGGTTATTTTGTGCTGCGCTCGATCTGCCTAATCCTACTAATACTAATTCACCACCAGAATTAATTGACAATTTAGGATCTCTTAAATCTTTTCCTTTTACAGAAAGTATCGCCATTTCTTCCCAGTTCGAACCGTTTTGAGATTTAATTACCTTTATTTTTCCATCCCTCGTATTGTGGCCACTTGAATGACGGAATGCACAATAAAGAATGCCGTTATGCTCCGCTAAAGATGTGAAAGCATCATGGCTATTTCCTCCCCAAATCCTATTTACAGAAACCAACTCCAACCTGTATGTCCCACCTCGTAAACTCACTCTGGTAACGTCGTCTTTTTGACTAGCGTCAGTCGTACGAGCACCGGGACTCTCTTTAACTCTTTCCGGAATCGGCAGGTGTTGAGTTGTGCTAATGTCGTCTTTTTTGTTAGCGCCGGCCACAGGAGTATCAGGATTTTGTTTAACACTCTTAGGGGTTAGCCGATGTGGAGTTGAAGCAACTTCTAAGCTCTCTCCATTGAGAGAAATATCTTGATCCGTTTTTTCAAACATGTTTCCACCTACATTTATTAATACGCCTAGGGAAACCCCACATAAAATAATTAAGCTAGCCATTTTCAAAATTCTGTAGTTTTTGCGATGCGTTGACATACCTAAAATACATTAAGAGTATAAAATACATCATATAAACATAAATAGAGCCAAACATCCAAGATCGCTGGAAATAGATCAAAAAAGCAAACGGAAACAACAGTGTTATATAAGGAAAAGACTTGGAGTTATAGATCAAAAACAGAGTGATCGATAATGACAATACAAGCCCCAAAATGCCGTATTTAAAAATAAATCCTCTAAAATCAGAAAAAATACCCAATTCTTCGACGTAGGTTACTCCCTTGCCAACCCAGACTTCAGGCGTCTTGATAAATGATTCGTAATGACTCAACGCAAGCCGATCTGCGCGTTCATCCAAGCGAGACTCAATGCCGCCTGTTAAATTCCTTCCAAACGCTAATTCCCACAATTGATCTCTAAATACATCTCCTATGAAAAACAAAACTACAAAAAGTAACGTCGTATAGATAAAATAGTTCCGAATACTTTTAGCATCTTTTTTCACAGCTACATTGTAACCTATCAATAATAAAAGTGATATATAAAAAACCGGCGAAAAGGTCAATGCTCCCGCAACAAAAAATATCTTACTTACTCTATTGAAGAGCAATTTCTGCGCTATGATTAAAAAACCTATATAAGTCGCAAAATGCCCCGGCTCTGGATAAATACCACAAATTCTGCCTATTGAAAATCCACCTATATTATATACAGTGTTGGTAGAAGAAACAATAAAGCCATACAGTCTATAATAATGATCCGTTTCCTGAAGAATCGCAGTAGCATTCTTTATTTGAAGGTGCGGCAGCTCTGTTATCGCCGCTAAGAAAAATACAATGACCGACCAAAAACAGATGAAAATGTGAAACTTTATAAAATACCTAAGAATTTGAACCAAAATATCTACCGGGAAGAAAACAATAAGCAACAATATAGCAAATGCAAATGCTCTACCGTAGTCGGAGTATTCACTGGTAAATGGCAAATTTATATGAAAAGAAAACAAAAAAATTAAGACGCTCAAAGCTATTCTTTCTCCTGTAAATAATAGTTTTTTTCGACCTAAAAGAGCCATCGAACAGATAAAAACTATTATGTAAACCGGTACGTTCAATAACGGTGGCCAAGTTAACCAAAGAACAAAAGGGTTCAATGCGAATATAAGATACACGCAAGAGAAAATTGCCGTCCACTTATAGAGATTAATTGTTAACATCTAGTGGATCCCCTTTTTTATAAGATTTTGTTGCCCGTGTGTTTAATATATCGTAATAATGCATAGGATGGGTTCCAACACCAGGTCTCAGCGAACGGATATTGTCTTTTGTAAACACTTGTCCTTCGGCGATGTCTTGTGTTACAAACAACGATCTCCTCTTGTAAACATCTTTTTCATTGACATCATACTTTATCTCTCCAATTGCTTCCTCAACTAAGCGAACCTGTTGGACCATATCTTTAAATTCGCTAGGTTCCATTGAAAAACTAGAATCAGCGCCACCTAAGCGTCTATCTAAGATAAAATGTTTTTCTATTACTGTCGCGCCTAATGATACAGCAGTGACAGGCACAATACTCCCCATAGTATGATCAGAAAGCCCAACTTTGACTCCGAAACGTTCTCTCATATCGGGAATAGTAGCCATGTTAGCATCTGAAATTTGGGCAGGGTACTGAGAAGTGCATTTCAATAACGTAATATCACTATTTCCCTCACTTTTACATGCTTCCACAGCCAACTTAATATCTTCTACATTTGCAACACCTGTAGATATAATCATTGGCTTTCCTTTAGAAGCAGCATATCTAATCAGAGGAATGTCTGTAATCTCAAAAGATGCAATCTTATAAAGGGGGACTCGTAGTGTTTCTAAAAAATCGATTCCTTCCAGGTCAAATGGCGAACTAAAAAAGATCAGGTTGTGCTTCTGTGCTTCTTCTTGTATAGGTTTATGCCATTCGTACGGAAGTGCTGCCTCTTTATAAAGATCATACGGTCTAATCCCTTTCCACAACCCCTCCTTTTTAGGCCCGAAATACTCATTGTCGACGTCAAGTGCTAACGAGTCTGCGGTATAGGTTTGAACTTTAATAGCATCTGCACCCGATTCTGCCGCAGCTCTGACTGTCTTCAGTGCCAGATCCAAATCATTATTGTGATTTGCAGAAAGTTCCGCAATAATAAATGTCTTATTATCTTTCATTTTCTATTTTCGTTTTTATATCCTGAACTGATTGGAGCAAGCTCCACTTAGCCTCCCAATTTAGGTCACTTTTCATTTTGGAAACATTCATCACGCTCCCTAAAACTCCGTCTGGTCTATCCTTCAAATATTCTACATTACCTTTATTGTCAAAGACCTCGTTTACAACCTCTGCAATTTCATACACCGAAAAAGATATACCCGTACCAACGTTATATACTCCTCCAGCTTCCCCATTTCTCAAGACAGCAATAATCGCGTCTACCGCGTCTTCAATGTAAATATATTCTATCGTAGATTTCCCTTGTCCATTAATTGTAAGCGCTTTTTTATTTCTAGCTTTCTCCACAAAGTCCGTGAACAATAGCCCTTCTCGTTCTCCGTATCCATATAATCTTGCTAACCTTAAAGACACGATTTTTGTCTGAATCTTTTGTTGAATATAGAGTAAATATGTGTCGATATTAGCCTTGCTTACACCGTAGATATTCCAAGGATTAACGGCTTGATTTTCCAGAAGGTCTTCCTCTCGTGGATATACACTTATGGACGAGATATTTACGAATTTTCTGATTTTATTTGTCTCACAGGCAATCATCAGATTTTCAACGATCTCTAAATTTCTATTAAATTCTGAAATTCTGAGTGGATCAGTGTCGCGCTGCATTAACTGTGACGCCAAATGGACAACGATCTCCTGCCCCTTTGTTAATCGAGACAAACTTTGGGCGGAATAGTCTGTCACCTGCTTACTTATAATTTGATCCGGAAAACACTTTGTAAGCTTTTCGCCATCTCGACCTATTGCCGTCACAGTATGTCCCTCCTTCACTAAAAATCGGATCAAATTACGTCCTAAAAAACCTGTAGCGCCCGTTACTAAGATATTCATCTCTAGTTTTTTTCCTCGTCAAAAATACAATAACCGACCACTTCTAATCTACCGTTAATAGGGACAATGCTATCGCCTTCGTGATATCGATATTCAGTAAACATCACGTTTTGCTTCAAATTTAATTTATCCTTCGCGAATATTTCAGTAGTTGGCAAATGATAAAATTCCAATACGCTCTTTTTATTAGGTATTTTCTGATAACGACTTGTATCAATCTTTTCCCTCAGCAGGCATTTGATAGCGTACTCTCGCAAGTCTACCTTCCGAACATGACTAATCAGCCGCCATATATGACATCCATCAAGCCTCGGTGCAATTTCAATTACCCTAGGCTCTCCCTCCTTAAGCTTCATTTGTATATACAAAACGCCATCATGAATATTCAAATTATCAACAATTTTTTTTACATATCCTTCTGCAACCGACAACTGCTCTCCATTGATATAAGTTATAGGAATTCTGTGACCCTTAGGTAGTCCAAAATACTCCATTCCAAACACAATACGGTCACTAAATTCATTCAAAATAATTTCTCCGTTCTGTACGACCACATTTGTTGAGAATTCTGCGCCATCCAAATACTCTTCAATGATTGCTTCACCGTCCTTAGCAGACTGAAAAGCTAACTCAATAGCAGCATTTAACGATTCTTTATTATCTACAAGTTGTACGCCCCGTTGTCCTTGCGAATTGGTGGGTTTGACCACACAAGGAAAAACATTCCAATCTATCGAATTCTTGTTCTGTTGATTAACTAGTATATATCTCGTAAAACCAATATTATGTTGATTTAAAAAATCGCGGAATTGATGTTTGTTGTTGAACAAGTCGATCGTCTCGCTTCCCAAAAGAAAAGGAAGGCCAAGATCCTCCGCAGCCTTTGTAGCAGAAGTAATAGCCGAATCCGACGAGACGGAATAGATAATGTCTACATTTAACCTTTTTGCCAAGCTTTTAACAGCCTCAATATCAATCGTATTGACTAAATGGAAAAAGTGCGCTAAATCACACCCCGGCCCCTCCCTTTTGTAGCCACAAGCGTGCGTTTCCCATCCTTGTTCGTTTAGATAATTAATAATATCTGCTTGACCAGCATTTGTTCCTAATATGAGAGCCTTTTTCATTTTGTTATTTCGTTGATGATTCGCTTTATTCCCTTCCCATCTACTAAGTTAAGGCAATTTTGGGACATATTGCCAAGTAATTTGGGAGCCTGCTTAACCGACAATAAACAGTTGTTTATATTTTCTGGAACATCTACTATTGATCCAATATTTAATGCGCACTTTGTCTCTTCCCAAGCTTTCGAATTGATGTTCTGATTATCAGCTATAGTTATTAAAAGCATCGGCAAACCTAAAAAGGCTGCTTCATAGCTCATCATTCCCGGTGTTATGACAGCCAAATCAGCATTAAGCATCGCCTGATTTAAATCCTGCGGAGAGACAATTTTTACCACGCCTTTAGTTTGATAGGATAAAACTGCCTTGTAGTCAGGATTTGATTGGTTGATAGCTACAGTAAATTCAACATCTTGAAATAAGTCAAACCGCATATTTCTTAGGCAAGCGAGCGTCGCTCCCCGATCATTTCCCCCTCCAAAGCAGATAACAACCTTGTTTAGCTTAAACCTAACTCTTCTTTCTGAGTAATGAGAAAACAGCTGTTCTTTTATAATACAATATTTTGGCCCCAAAAGAAACTTCGTTTCTGCATTTCTCCTTAATGGTTCGTACAAATCTGTAGTCGCTCCAGGGCTACCGTGCATTACCCAAGTTGCATAGAAGTTCACTTTAGCATGAGAGTCGAGTTGCAGCCATCTCATGCTCCGTCTCTGTAATTCTTCTTGATAGCTTTCTGAAGCATTATAATGATCTACGATAAGTAGCGTATTTTCTTCGTATTTACTATGTAAAACGGCGATCTCATCTCGCTGGTTTATTTTCTGATCTAAAAAAATTGTTTGAGACAGTACTTTCAAGTTATCTCTCGTATAATCCTCCACAAGTTTTCTATCATCAGATTTTATGAAAAAGATGTTGTCATTACACTTGAATTCGTTGACCAGCGAAATGCACCTAGACAAATGACCTAAGCCGAACCGTCCTCCTGCATCCAATCTGATTAGAATTCTATTATAATTCATTTTTTGACAACAAATAGCGAAATTTAATCTCTGCTAAATCCCAATCTTCTAGAGTATCAATATCCTGCGCAATTTTTTCGGGGATTTCCAGCGCTCCTTTACTTTCTCCCGTTAGGCCTGCCTTATAGGTCATCCAGTAAAACATACCGGCATCATGATAGCATGGCTCTAAGTCTTGAGATCTTGTCCTCAGAAACTGCGGATTAAACATTTCAACCCTATCTCCAATCTTTTTTAACGCTCTTTGTATAGGAAAACCAAACCTCACGATAGGTCGAACCGAATCAAATCCTTGATTTACCATTAAATAATAAAGCTCTCGCAACAAATTGCTTGAGACAAATGGTGCAGTAGGAAGCAAACAACAGATGTTGTCAAAAACCTTTCCTTTATCTAGATATGATTGCTTTACCTCTTCTATAACATCTGATAGGGTAGCAAAATCATCCGCAGTTTTCTTCGAACGGAAAAACGGAACTTCTGCTCCATACAATTTTGCGACTGCGGCAATCTCCTCGTCATCTGTTGACACCATTACTTCAGAAAAAAGGCCTGTATCCAATGCTGCTTCGATGGAATAAGAAATGATTGGTTTCCCAAAAAAATCTTTGATGTTTTTTTTGGGAATACGCTTGCTACCTCCCCTTGCAGGAATAATACATAAGTTATTGTGCGTAATACTCATTTATACTTTCAATTACAGATTGTTGTTCTTCTTTGGAAAGCGTAGGATACATCGGTAAACTAATGCAATGTTTATAATAGCCCTCAGAGTTAGGTCTATCCCCCTCTTTCCAACCAAACTGCCGATAATACGGCATAAGATGACATGGTATATAATGAATTTGTGCAAAAATATTTTTTGTACGTAAGAAATTATACAGGCCTAGACGGTCTTCAACTTCGATGACATACAAATGATAAGCATGCCCATCTACTACACCGGATTGCCCTCTAATGTAAGATGCTCCTTTAAACGCTGCTTCATACGTGCTTGCAATTTCTCTTCTGCGCTTGACCCCAGCTTCTGCTCTCTTCAATTGGCTGTTACCTAAAGCTGCCTGAAAATCTGTTATACGATAGTTATAACCAAGTGTTTGCATTTCCATATACCATAGCGGGTAATCCCCCACCCCGCCGGCAAATTCGACACTATTTGTATAACGATGTTCGTCTTTGACAATTCCGTGCGTCCGGAGAGCTAACAACTTATTGTACAAGCTTTCATCGTTAGTGGTAATCATTCCTCCTTCGCCCGAGGCAATATGTTTTACTGGATGAAATGAAAATATAGCTAAATCTGCAAACTTACCGTTACCACAGAGTTGTTGTTGCCCTTCACTATCCACAAAATACCCTCCAGGAGCATGACATGCGTCTTCAATTATCCACAGACCGTACTCGTTTGCAAGCTTTCTATATGCCTCTAAATCCACTGCCCGTCCCGCAAAATCAACAGGAATTATTCCTTTGTATGTTCCTTTTGGAGAAGTTTCAAGTAGTTCACGAACGGATTCCACATCTAGTAGATATGTTTGTGGATCAATATCTCCGAAAATAACCTCGCCTCCGCAATAGCGCACACAATTTGCTGATGCGGCAAAGGTTATTGGGGTAGTAATTACCTTATCCCCCTCCTTTACGTCTAGCGCCAAGCAACATAAATGTAGCGCTGCTGTCCCATTCGACAAAGCCACAGCGTAGTTAGCTCCTACGTAGTTAGCAAAATTTTGTTCAAATTCGGCAATTTTAGGACCTTGGGTTAAGTAATCAGACTTTAAGGTCTCAATTACAGTCGCAATGTCTTCCTCAGTGATGTTTTGCTTACCGTAAGGAATAATTTTATTTTCCATTATACTTCAAAAGTTGAATCAACATGTTCTTTAATTAGGGCACGTAACGTTTCTACTGTCTCCCACTCCGTATTCTCTCCTGAATTATACGCAAATCCATCAGGAACTTTTTTACCGTTAAATTCCTCAAGAAAATCTGCGACATTCCATTTTGGTACGGATGGTAGAATAGTATAATACTTACCTAAGTCATAGGTGTAAAAAGAATCTGAAGGGGTAATCATTTCTTCATGTACCTTTTCACCTGGTCTAATTCCCACTACCGGATGCTCACATTCTGGACCAATAGCCTTGGCTATATCTGTTATCCTATAAGAAGGGATTTTCGGGATAAATATTTCCCCTCCCCAGGCATTGAACAACGCATGCATCACCATATCAACTCCTCCTTGAAGACTAATATTAAATCGTGTCATATTAACATCAGTGATCGGCAATTTTCCTTCTTTCTTTTTATTTATAAAAAAAGGAATCACAGAACCGTTTGAGCCCATCACGTTTCCGTATCTTACGACTGAAAAACGGATAGGATTATTTCCTCTTATATTATTTGCTGCCACAAACAGTTTGTCAGACGCGAGCTTCGTTGCGCCATATAGATTAATAGGAGCGCAAGCTTTATCTGTTGACAATGCAACTACCCGCTCAACCTCTGTTTCAAAACAGGCGTCTATAACGTTCTGAGCCCCGTGTATATTAGTCTTTACGCACTCATCAGGGTTATATTCCGCAATTGGCACATGCTTCATGGCAGCTGCGTGGATAACGTAGTCGACGCCTTTAAAAGCACGGACCAGTCGTTCCCGATCTCTTACATCTCCTATAAAAAAACGAATTTGCGGGTATTTATCCGCCGGATACTCTTGGGCCATCTGAAATTGTTTCTGTTCGTCTCGAGAAAAAATTACCAACCGCTTTATATGCGGATATTGAGTAAGGATATGTTTTGTTAGTGCTTTGCCCAGAGAGCCTGTCCCTCCGGTAATTAATATTGATTTATTATTTAACATACATTCTAATTTTTTATTTACACCTTGTTTGTTACTCCACAAAAATCCAACACTATCTTTTCTTTCGAAATATCCAATGTTTTGAATTCGTTATGCGCTACTAAAAACACGATAATATCGGCTTTGTCAGCCGCATCCATATAGTTTGTCAACTTAAACAGACTGTGTTCCGTAATGTTCGGTTCCACAACAAAATATTCTTCGTCGTTTGCCTCCTGTAGAACCCTCTGAACGATGTACTTTGCGGGAGACTCGCGTAAGTCGTCGATATTAGGTTTAAACGCCATCCCCATCAAAGCAATTTTTGGTTCTCTATTGTTCTTTAGTTGAAACTCTTTTCTCGCCTCCCGAACTTTTTCAGCACACCAGAACGCCTTATGATTGTTGATCTCTCTAGCTTTGCCGATAATCCTCGATTCCAATGGAAATTCAGAAACAATAAAATAAGGGTCGACGGCAATACAATGTCCTCCGACACCACAGCCGGGTTGTAAAATATTAACGCGTGGATGCTTATTGGCCAGCCGAATCAACTCCCATACGTTAATACCTGCTTTGTCACAGATTAAGGATAACTCATTGGCAAAAGCGATTTGTACATCACGTGAAGAATTTTCGGTTAACTTACACATTTCAGCAGTGCGAGCGTTTGTCGGATGTAGTTCTCCTTGAACAAATTGCCCATAAAAAGCTATCGCCTTTTTTGTAGACTCTTCATTCACTCCTCCAATCACTCGATCGTTGTGTACAAGCTCATACATCACGTTTCCAGGCAGCACTCGCTCTGGACAATAGGCCAAATAGATTTTTCCCTCAAGCTCAGGCCGTTTCGAAAAAATAAGCGACATCATTTTCTCCGTCGTCCCAACCGGTGAAGTAGATTCAATGATATATAAGTCCCCTTCTTTCAGTAATGGAAGTATTGCCTCTGTCGCAGCTTGCACATAGGAAATATCTGGCTCGTGATCGCCTTTGAACGGCGTTGGTACAACAATAAGATAAGTATCAGCTTCGACTGGTTTGGTATCCGCCCTAAGATAGCCATCGGCTACGGCTTTAGCAACCGCCCTATCCAAATCCGGCTCTACAATGTGAATCTTTCCGGCGTTGATCGTATCTACCACATGTTGCGATATATCTACGCCGTGAACGGCGATGCCACTGTTTGCGATCAAAGCGGACGTAGGCAGTCCAATATATCCTAGACCAACGGTTACTACTTTTGCTTGCATAAGTAAAACTATTTATTTTAATTTCTTAATAAAGTTAACTATCCTTTCACAGGCTTTTCCATCGCCGTAAGGGTTATGTAATTCACTCATTTGCTTATATCGCCCTGGATTATCCAAAAGACCCTGAGCCTCCGAGACAATCTTTTGCATATCTGTCCCCACCAATATCACGGTCCCCGCATCAACGGCTTCGGGTCTTTCGGTGGTATCGCGCATGACCAAGACAGGTTTACCTAAACTTGGTGCCTCTTCTTGTACGCCCCCTGAGTCGGTAATGATCAAGTATGCTTGGTTCATTAGCCAAACAAATGCAGGATATGCCAATGGATCAATCAAATGAATATTACTTACGCCTGAAAGAATTTCATAAACTGGCTTCTTGACATTAGGGTTTAAGTGTACCGGATAAACTATTTGTACATTTGGATTAGAAACGGCAATCGTCTTAAGCGCCTCGCAAATATTAATAAAACCCTGCCCGTGATTCTCTCTCCTATGTCCGGTTACCAGAATTAAGCGCTTATTCGCATCAACAACATTTTTTAAATAATTTATCTCTGGATTATCCAGCTCTTTGACCCGCTCCGAACTGTCAAATAATGCATCAATTACAGTATTTCCGGTTACCAGAATAGTTTCTTTCGATACATTTTCACTTAATAGATTTTGCTCGGAGGCCATCGTTGGCGCAAAATGATAGTCAGCAATACGACCTGTTACCTGACGATTGATCTCCTCCGGAAACGGAGAGCGCTTGTCATGGGTACGCAAACCAGCTTCTACGTGGCAGACCTTTGCTCCTGAATAGAAGGCGGCGATACTCGATGCCATAGTTGTTGTTGTGTCTCCATGGACGTAAACATAGTCCGGCTTAAACTCTTCCAACACAGGCTTCATCCCGGTTATAATATCAGCGGTTAAGCTATACAGATTTTGATTAGGCTTCATAATATCTAAATCAAAATCGGGTGTGATGTTAAAGAATTCTAATACCTGATCTAACATCTCGCGATGTTGCGCTGTTACGCAGACTTTGGTATTAAACGCTTCGTCCTGCTGAAAAGCCCTAACTAGGGGAGCCATTTTAATGGCTTCGGGTCGGGTTCCGAATACAATAAGATTTTTAATCATTATTTTGCTTTTATAATCTTGCGTCAACCTGTGATCGATCTAAACATGCTTTTATATCAAATATTACGGCATTATCCCGCTTAATAGCCGCTAAGTCCATAGACAAAAATTCGGCATGCGATACGGCAACGATCACAGCGTCGTATTTTCGTCCTTCGCCAGAGCCTGTATTCAAGCTCGACGAACTATCTGGCTGAACTTGCCGAAGTCTTGTGGGCGTCTGTCCTTCGACAAGCTCAGGATGACACCCCCATGTCTGCCCGACATTGTTGAAACCTCCTCGAAGTTCCGGCAGGCAATCTACCCCATATTCGCGTTTTACTTCCTCCGCATCAGCCCAAGGATCGTAAATATCCACTTCAACACCGTATTCCCTCAATTCATGATACACATCAATAACCTTTGTGTTCCGTACGTCGGGACAATTTTCCTTAAACGTGACACCCAAAATCAAC
>Ga0079224_100002824_pt1 | contig 21455 bp, 18 predicted proteins | sample Stecom2015_FD_80414 | JGI IMG/M metagenome (GOLD analysis project Ga0079224, IMG submission 80414) | Agricultural soil microbial communities from Utah to study Nitrogen management - Steer compost 2015 | ecosystem: Environmental > Terrestrial > Soil > Agricultural land | place: USA: Utah...
CGACCGGTGATGGTGAAGACGTCCTCGATCGGCATCAGGAACGGCTTGTCGACGTCCCGCTCCGGCTCCGGAATGGCGGTGTCGCAAGCGTTCATCAGCTCCATGATCTGGTTGGCGGCCTCCTGGTCGCCCTCCAGCGCCTTCAGAGCCGACACCCGCACCACCGGAACGTCGTCACCCGGGAAGTCGTAGGAGCTCAGCAGCTCCCGGACCTCCAGCTCGACCAGGTCCAGCAGCTCCTCGTCGTCCACCATGTCGGCCTTGTTCAGGGCCACCACGATGTACGGCACGCCGACCTGCCGCGCGAGCAGCACGTGCTCCTTGGTCTGCGGCATCGGGCCGTCGGTCGCCGAGACCACCAGGATGGCACCGTCCATCTGGGCGGCACCGGTGATCATGTTCTTGACGTAGTCGGCGTGACCCGGGCAGTCCACGTGCGCGTAGTGACGCGCCTCGGTCTGGTACTCGACGTGCGAAATCGCGATGGTGATACCCCGAGCCCGCTCCTCCGGCGCCTTGTCGATCTCGTCGAACGGCCGGTACGGGTTGAGGTCGGGCGCCCGGTCGTGCAGGACCTTGGTGATCGCCGCCGTTAGCGTCGTCTTCCCGTGGTCAATGTGACCAATGGTACCGATGTTGACGTGCGGTTTGGTCCGCTCGAATTTTGCCCTTGCCACTGGTGTCCTCCTGTGGACGGTTCCTGAACTTCTGTCGCCGCGCTACTCGCCGGTTTGATGGGAATATGCCCCGGTCCACGGGTGGGGCTGGCGCCCAACCAGCTTCCCGGCGGGTTGTTCCGCTACGCCACCGACCGGGCCGCCCCTCCGCGTGCGGCCCGGTCAGCTCTCCGCAGTCCTTTCCGGCAGACCGGGCCGCCCATCACGCCCCGGTCGCCTTCGCGATGATCTCCTTCGCGACGTTCTGCGGAACTTCCGCGTAGGAATCGAACTGCATGCTGTAGCTAGCCCGGCCCTGGGTCTTCGACCGCAGGTCCCCGACGTAGCCGAACATCTCCGACAGCGGCACCAGCGCGCGGACCACGCGGGCCCCGCCACGCTCCTCCATTGCCTGGATGGTGCCCCGACGAGCATTCAGATCGCCGATGACGTCACCCATGTTCTCCTCCGGAGTGGTGACCTCAACGGCCATGATCGGCTCCAGCAGCGCCGGATCGGCCTGCCGTGCCGCCTCCTTCAGCGCCATCGAGCCGGCGATCTTGAATGCCATCTCGGACGAGTCAACTTCGTGATACTGCCCGTCCAGCAGGATCAGCCGCAGCCCCACGAGCGGGTAGCCGGCCAGCACGCCGTACTGCATGGCGTCCTGGGCGCCGGCGTCGACCGACGGGATGAACTCCTTCGGGATCCGCCCGCCGGTGACCTGGTTCTCGAACTCGTAGGTCGGGCCGTCGGGGGTCAGCGGCAGCGGCTCGAGGCTGATGATGACCTTCGCGTACTGCCCGGACCCACCGGTCTGCTTCTTGTGGACGTGCTCCACCCGCTCGACCTTGCGCCGGATGGTCTCCCGGTAGGAGACCTGCGGCCGACCGATGTTCGCCTCGACGTTGAACTCCCGCCGCATCCGGTCGACCAGCACATCCAGGTGCAGCTCGCCCATACCGGCGATCACCGTCTGCCCGGTCTCCTCGTCGTTGGTGACGCGGAAGGTCGGGTCCTCCTCGGCCAGCCGCTGGATCGCGTTGGCGAGCTTCTCCTGGTCCGCCTTGGTCTTGGGCTCGATCGCCACCTGGATGACCGGCTCCGGGAAGCTCATCGACTCCAGAATGACCGGGCTGGCCGGGTCACACAGGGTGTCTCCGGTGGTGGTCTGCTTCAGACCCTGCACCGCCACGATCTCGCCCGCGACCGCACGCTCGCGCTCCTCGCGCTTGTTGGCGTGCATCTGGTAGATCTTGCCGATCCGCTCCTTGCGGTCCTTGGTGGAGTTGACCAGCTGCGTACCGGCGTCGATCTGACCGGAGTAGACCCGAATGTAGGTCAGGCGGCCCAGGTGCTTGTCGGACTGCACCTTGAACGCCAGCGCCGCGAACGGCTCGTTGACGTCGGGCTTGCGCTGCAGCGGGGTCTCCCCGTCGAGAGCGGTGCCCTCGATCGCCGGGATGTCCAGCGGCGAGGGCAGGTACGCCACCACCGCGTCCAGCATCGGCTGGATGCCCTTGTTCTTGAACGCGGAGCCGCACAGCACCGGGTTGATGTTGCCGGCGATGGTGGCCCGACGGATCCCCGCCTCGATCTCCTCGACCGACAGCTCGGCGCCCTCGAGGTACTTCTCCATGACCTCGTCGTCGGCCTCGGCCAGCGTCTCCAGCAGCTTCTCACGCTGCTCGGCGGCCTGGTCCGCCAGGTCGGCCGGGATCTCCTCGACCGTGTAGTCCTCACCCTTGGCGGTCTCACCACGCCACGTCAGCGCGCGCATGCGCACCAGGTCGACGACCCCGATGAAGTCGGCCTCGCTGCCGATCGGCAGCTGCAGCACCAGCGGGTTGGCGTTCAGCCGCTCCCGCATCATGTCGACGGTGCGGAAGAAGTCGGCGCCCACCCGGTCCATCTTGTTGACGAAGCACATCCGGGGTACGCCGTACTTCTCGGCCTGACGCCAGACCTGCTCGGTCTGCGGCTCCACGCCGGCAACCCCGTCGTACACCGCGACCGCCCCATCGAGCACCCGCAGCGACCGCTCCACCTCAACGGTGAAGTCGACGTGGCCCGGCGTGTCGATGATCTGGATGACGTGGCCCTTCCACTCGCACTTGGTGGCGGCGGAGGTGATGGTGATGCCACGCTCCTGCTCCTGCGCCATCCAGTCCATCACCGCGGCGCCTTCGTGGGTTTCGCCGATCTTGTGGGTGATGCCGGTGTAGAAGAGGATGCGTTCAGTAGTCGTGGTCTTACCGGCATCGATGTGCGCCATGATGCCGATGTTGCGTACCTTCTGGAGGACGTCTTTGGCGGCCACGGTCGTTACCTGATCTTTCGTGGTAGGGCGGACCGGCCGAGCACTACCAACGGTAGTGGGCGAATGCCCGGTTGGACTCGGCCATCTTATGGGTGTCCTCACGCCGCTTGACAGCGGCGCCAAGACCGTTGCTGGCGTCGAGCAGCTCGTTGGTCAGCCGCTCTATCATCGTCTTTTCCCGGCGGAGTCGGGCGTACTCAACGATCCAGCGCAGTCCCAGGGTGGTCGCCCGGGACGGGCGTACCTCCACCGGGACCTGGTAGGTCGCACCACCGACCCGGCGGCTGCGGACCTCCAGGGTCGGCTTCACATTGTCCAGCGCCCGCTTGAGGGTCACCACCGGATCAGTGCCGGTCTTCTCCTGGCAGTTGGCCAGCGCGCTGTACACGATCCGCTCGGCCAGCTGCCGCTTACCATTCCGCAGCACCTTGTTGATCAGCTGGGTGACCAGGGTCGAGTTGTACACCGGGTCCGCGGTCAGCTGCCGGCGGGGGGCTGGGCCCTTGCGTGGCATCAGCTCTTCTCCTTCTTGGCACCGTAACGGCTGCGCGCCTGCTTGCGGTTACGGACTCCCTGGGTGTCCAACGAGCCGCGGACAATCTTGTACCGCACTCCCGGTAGGTCCCGTACCCGGCCCCCCCGGATCAGCACCATGGAGTGCTCCTGCAGGTTGTGCCCCACGCCCGGGATGTAGGCCGTGACCTCGATCTGGCTGCTGAGCTTGACCCGGGCGACCTTCCGCAGAGCGGAGTTCGGCTTCTTGGGGGTCGTGGTGTAGACGCGCGTGCACACCCCGCGCCGCTGCGGACTACCCTTCAGCGCGGGCGTCTTCGACTTGCTCTTCTTCGCCTGGCGGCCCTTTCGGACCAGCTGCTGGATCGTAGGCATCCGGCTCTCAAGTCTCCTTCTCTGACACGTGCGTCCCTACCCCGCGGTCGGGCGTGTCGCCCGGGCGCAGGCCCGGTCGCGAGTGGAGGACCGGGGCGACGTTCGACTGGGGCGTGGCGCGTACGGCTGTGCCAACGCACGCACGATGACTCGGGCATGCCCGAGCGCACGTCTGCCTACGTTACCGCCTCCATGGGTGGGTGTCAAATCACCGCACCCTGGAACGCGGAGCGGGATCAGCACTCCGTGGTCGGACCGGCGGGAACTCCCGGGTGTTAGGACAAAGCCGCGATCCCGGCCAGTCCTAGCGAGCATAGCGCGACCGCCACCCCTACGCTGCCGCAGACCAGCCCGGCGATCGCCATCCCCCTACCCCGTACCTGGGTACCGGCCGGTTGCTGCTGGGGACGGGTCTGCCGCAACCCGACCACTCCGAGACCGATCCCCGCCAGCCCGAGGAACACCGCCAGCACGGTGAACGTCAACGCGGCGACCGCGCTGCCGCCCGCGCCCTCCCCCTCGGTGGCCAGCGCCAGGCCGACCATCCCCAGGCAGCTGACCACCAGCGACACCACGATGCCGGCGATCCCGGCCACCAACGACCCGACCGCCGGGCCGGAGGTCGCGGGCGGAGTCGCGTAGATGGCTAGCCCGTACGGAGTACCTTCGACCGGCTCGATCCGGAGCGGTCGCCGGGTCGCATCCGGCGGCGGCGTCACCGGCCCAGGCTGCGGTTGCCCCACGCGCTCATCCTCCCATTGCTCCGCCGAGGTAACCGGCGTTGTCGGCCCTGGTGCTAGTCAACTCAACCCCGGTGCTAGTCGACATAGGGTGGGTAGTCCGGCCCCGGCGGCCGCCCGGCGAGTTGGAACAACCCGATCACCACCGCGGCGGTCAGCGCCACCGTGGCCAACACCAGCCCCGCCCAGGCCAGCTGCTCCCCGCGCTGCACCCACCCACGTCCGGTGAGGAATCCCTGCGCCTGGTGCGCCTCCTGTCGAAACTGGCGCGCCAGCAGCAACGCGATCACCGCCGGCACCGCTCCTCCTACCAGCGGGCCGGTCAGCGCCGCCAACCAACCCAGCAGCAGCACCGCCCGGGCCTTGCTGGCCAGGACCGGCTGCGGATCGTCGGCGTGCCGCAGCTCTCCGGGCACCGGTTCGGTCACCAGGGCCCTCCTCCCCACCAGAAGGACTCCGGGAAGCGGGATGGGGCCCCGCGCAGCGCGATCGCCGCTTGGGGCCCCACCTCGTCATCGGTCATGCGCTCAGGAGTACGACCCGAATCCGAAGTCGTCCAGCGGCACCGCCTGGCCGCCGGCCGGCCCGAACCCATAGTCGGCCTCCGGGTACGACGTCATCGAGTAGACCTTGGACTTGGCCTCCTCGGTCGGCTCGACCCGGATGTTCCGGTACCGGCTGATACCGGTACCAGCCGGGATGAGCTTACCGATGATGACGTTCTCCTTCAGGCCGATCAGCGAGTCACTGCGGGCGTTGATCGCGGCATCGGTGAGCACCCGGGTGGTCTCCTGGAACGACGCCGCCGACAGCCAGGACTCGGTCGCCAACGAGGCCTTGGTGATCCCCATCAGCACCGGCCGGCCCGCGGCAGGCTCGCCGCCCTCGGCGACCACGCGCCGGTTCTCGGCCTCGAACACCGCCCGGTCGACCAGCACCCCCGGCAGGAACTCGGTCGAGCCGGAGTCGATCACCTGCACCCGCTTGAGCATCTGTCGAATGATGATCTCGATGTGCTTGTCGTGGATCTGCACACCCTGCGAGCGGTAGACCTCCTGGACCTCGTGGGTCAGGTGGATCTGCACCGCCCGTGGACCCATCACCCGGAGCAGCTCGTGCGGGTCGATGGTGCCCTCGGTCAGCTTCTCACCGACCTCGACGTGGTCGCCTTCCTGGAACCGTAGGCGCACCCGCTTCGGGATCTTGTCGTAGACGATCTCGTCGCTACCGTCGTCCGGCACCACGATGATCTTCCGCATCCGGTCGCCGTCTTCGATCCGGATCCGGCCCGAGGTCTCGGCGATCGGTGCCTTGCCCTTCGGCACCCGGGCCTCGAAGATCTCCTGAACCCGCGGCAGACCCTGGGTGATGTCCTCTCCGGCCACCCCACCGATCTGGAAGGTCCGCATGGTCAGCTGGGTACCGGGCTCACCGATCGACTGGGCGGCGATGATCCCGACCGCCTCGCCGACGTCGACCAGCTTGCCGGTGGGCAGGGACCGGCCGTAGCAGACCGCACAGACCCCGAGCTTGGACTCGCAGGTAAGCACGCTGCGCACCCGCACCGTCTCGATCCCGGCGTCGACCAGCCGCTGCACCAGCATCGAGTTGAGGTCGGTGCCCTTGGCAACCACCACGTTGCCGTCGGCGTCCACCGCGTCCTCGGCCAGGGTACGGGCGTGCACCCCGGTCTCGGCGTGCTCGTGTACCACCAGCTGACCGTCGGCGGTCCGCTGGGCCACCGGCATCTGGATCGCCCGGTCGGTGCCGCAGTCCTCCTCCCGGACAATCACGTCCTGCGACACGTCGACCAGCCGCCGGGTCAGGTACCCGGAGTCCGCGGTCCGCAGGGCGGTGTCGGCCAGACCCTTCCGGGCACCGTGGCTGGAGATGAAGTACTCCAGCACGGTCAGACCCTCCCGGTAGGACGACTTGATCGGCCGCGGGATGATCTCACCCTTCGGGTTGGCCACCAGGCCCCGGATCGCGCTGATCTGCCGGAGCTGGAGCAGGTTACCCCGCGCACCCGAGTGGATCATCTTCCACAGCGGGTTGTCGGTGGGCAGCGCCTTCTCCATCTCCTGGGCCACCTCATTGGTCGCCCGGGTCCAGATCTCGATCAGCTCGCCCCGACGCTCCTCGGAGGTCATCAGGCCGCGCTGATACTGCTTGTCGATCCGCTCGGCCTCCTGCTCGTACCGCTCCAGGATGGTGGCCTTGGACGGCGGCGCCACCACATCGCTGATGCTGATGGTCACCCCCGACCACGTGGCCCAGTGGAAGCCGGCCTCCTTCAGCGCGTCCAGCGAGGCGGCCAGATCCACCTTCGGGTACTTCTCGGCCAGGTCGTTGACGATCACCGACAGCTGCGGCCGCCGGACCTCGTAGTTGATGAACCGGTAGCCCTCCGGCAGCGCCTCGTTGAACAGCACCCGGCCGAGCGTCGTCTCCACGGTGATCGGGTCACCGGGCTGCCAGTCCTCCGGCGGAGTCCACGACCCATCCCCGTTGTCGATCTCGGTGTAGCCCCGCAGCCGCAGGGTGATCGGCGCCTGCAGGTGCAGCTCCTTGGCGTCGTACGCCATCTGCGCCTCGGCGTCGGAGCTGAACGCCCGACCGGCGCCCGGGGCGTCCGGCTTCACATGGGTCAGGTGGTACAGCCCGATGATCATGTCCTGGGTGGGCATGGTCACCGGCTTACCGTCGGCCGGCTTGAGGATGTTGTTGCTGGACAACATCAGGATCCGGGCCTCGGCCTGGGCCTCCGCCGACAGCGGTACGTGTACCGCCATCTGGTCACCGTCGAAGTCGGCGTTGAACGCGGTGCAGACCAGCGGGTGGATCTGGATCGCCTTACCCTCCACCAGCTGCGGCTCGAACGCCTGGATCCCCAGCCGGTGCAGGGTGGGTGCCCGGTTGAGCAGGACCGGGTGCTCCCGGATCACCTCTTCCAGCACGTCCCAGACCACCGGCCGCTGCCGCTCCACCATCCGCTTAGCGGACTTGATGTTCTGGGCGTGGTTGAGGTCGACCAGCCGCTTCATGACGAACGGCTTGAACAGCTCGATCGCCATGCTCTTGGGTAGACCGCACTGGTGCAGCTTCAGCTGCGGCCCGACCACGATCACCGACCGGCCGGAGTAGTCGACCCGCTTACCCAGCAGGTTCTGCCGGAACCGGCCCTGCTTGCCCTTGAGCATGTCCGACAACGACTTCAGCGGACGGTTGCCCGGCCCGGTGACCGGTCGGCCCCGGCGCCCGTTGTCGAACAGGGCGTCCACGGCCTCCTGCAGCATCCGCTTCTCGTTGTTGACGATGATCTCGGGCGCACCGAGGTCCATCAGCCGCTTCAACCGGTTGTTCCGGTTGATCACCCGGCGGTAGAGGTCGTTGAGGTCGCTGGTAGCGAACCGACCACCGTCCAGCTGCACCATCGGGCGCAGGTCCGGCGGGATCACCGGGACGCAGTCCAGCACCATCCCCATCGGGGAGTTGCGGGTGTTCAGGAACGCCGCGACCACCTTCAGCCGCTTCAGCGCCCGAATCTTCCGCTGCCCCTTACCGGTCCGGATGGTCTCCCGCAGCTCCTCGGCCTCGGCCTCGAGGTCGAGCCGCTCCAGCAGGGCCTTGATCGCCTCGGCCCCCATTCCACCGGAGAAGTACTCGCCGAACCGGTCGCGCAGCTCCCGGTACAGCAGCTCGTCCGTGATCAGCTGCTTGGGCTCCAGCTTCCGGAAGGTGTCCAGCACCTCCTCCAGCCGGTCGATCTCCCGCTGCGCCTTGTCCCGGATCTGCCGCATCTCCCGCTCACCGCTCTCCTTGACCTTGCGGCGAACGTCGGACTTGGCCCCCTCGGCCTCCAGCTCGGCCAGGTCGGCCTCGAGCTTGGCGGCCCGCTTCTCGATCTCGGCGTCGCGGGCGTTCTCCAGCTGGCGCTTCTCCGCCGCGATCTCGTTCTCGATCGTCGGCAGGTCGCGCTGCCGGGCCTCGGTGTCCACCTCGGTGATCACGTACGAGGCGAAGTAGATGATCTTCTCGAGGTCCTTCGGCGCCAGGTCGAGCAGGTAGCCCAGCCGGCTCGGCACTCCCTTGAAGTACCAGATGTGGGTCACCGGCGCGGCCAGCTCGATGTGCCCCATCCGCTCCCGGCGCACCTTGGCGCGGGTCACCTCCACGCCGCAGCGCTCGCAGATGATGCCCTTGAACCGGACCCGCTTGTACTTACCGCAGTAGCACTCCCAGTCCCGGGTGGGGCCGAAGATCTTCTCGCAGAACAGCCCGTCCTTTTCGGGCTTGAGCGTCCGGTAGTTGATGGTCTCCGGCTTCTTCACCTCGCCGTGCGACCACTGCCGGATGCTGTCCGCCGTGGCTAGGCCGATCCGCAGCTCGTCGAAGAAGTTGACATCAAGCACTTGATATGTCCTTCTGGCTGGTTACTAACCCGGTGGATCAGACTTCTTCGACGCTGCTCGGCTCCCGCCGAGACAGGTCGATGCCGAGTTCCTCGGCGGCCCGGAATACCTCGTCGTCGGTCTCGCGGAGCTCCACCGCCATGCCGTCACTGGAGAGCACCTCCACGTTGAGGCACAGCGACTGCAGCTCCTTGAGCAGCACCTTGAACGATTCCGGGATCCCCGCCTCCGGGATGTTCTCGCCCTTGACGATCGCCTCGTACACCTTCACCCGGCCGAGGACGTCGTCGGACTTGATGGTGAGCAGCTCCTGCAGCGCGTACGCGGCGCCGTAGGCCTGCATGGCCCAGCACTCCATCTCCCCGAAGCGCTGACCACCGAACTGCGCCTTACCACCAAGCGGCTGCTGAGTGATCATCGAGTACGGACCGGTGGAGCGAGCGTGGATCTTGTCGTCCACCAGGTGGTTCAGCTTGAGGATGTACAGGTAGCCGACCGCGATCGGGTCCGGCAGCGGTTCACCGGTCCGGCCGTCGAACAGCTGCGCCTTGCCGTTGTCGTCGATCAGCCGGTCACCGTCCCGATCCGGCAGGGTGCTGGCGAGCAGGCCGCGGAGCTCGTCCTCCTCGATGCCGTCGAACACCGGGGTCGCCACGTTGGTGCCTGGCTCCGCCTCGTCCGCGCCGATCGCACGCAGCGCCCGCTTCCATTCGGCGCCGTCCCCGTCGATCCGCCAGCCACTGTGGGCCACCCATCCCAGGTGGGTCTCCAGCACCTGACCGATGTTCATCCGGCCAGGCACACCCAGCGGGTTGAGCACAATGTCCACCGGGGTGCCGTCGGGCAGGAAGGGCATGTCCTCCACGGGCAGGATCTTGGCGATCACACCCTTGTTCCCGTGCCGGCCGGCGAGCTTGTCCCCGTCCTGGATCTTGCGCTTCTGAGCGACGTAGACCCGGACCAGCTCGTTCACGCCCGGAGACAGCTCGTCGCCGTCATCCCGGGAGAACGTGCGCACCCCGATCACCGTGCCGGACTCACCGTGCGGCACCTTCAGCGAGGTGTCCCGGACCTCCCGGGCCTTCTCCCCGAAGATGGCGCGCAGCAGCCGCTCCTCCGGCGTCAGCTCGGTCTCACCCTTCGGGGTGACCTTGCCGACCAGGATGTCGCCGGGCTCCACCTCGGCACCGATCCGGATGATCCCGCGCTCGTCCAGGTCCGCCAGCATCTCCTCGCTGACGTTCGGGATGTCGCGGGTGATCTCCTCCGGGCCGAGCTTGGTGTCCCGGGCGTCCACCTCGTGGTTCTCGATGTGGATCGAGGTGAGGATGTCCTCCTGCACCAACCGCTGGGACAGGATGATCGCGTCCTCGTAGTTGTGGCCCTCCCAGGACATGAAGGCGACCAGCAGGTTCTTACCGAGCGCCATCTCACCGTTGTAGGTGCACGGCCCGTCGGCGATCACCTGGCCGGCCTCCACCCGGTCGCCCTCGTCGACGATCGGGCGCTGGTTGACACAGGAGCCGGAGTTGGACCGGCGGAACTTGTGCAGCAGGTAGGTCCGACGGTGTCCGTCGTCCTGGTGGACGGTGATGTAGTCGGCGCAGACGTCCTCCACCACCCCACCGGCCTCGGCCACCACCACGTCCCCGGCGTCGACCGCGGCCCGGAACTCCATGCCGGTACCGACCAGCGGAGCCTCCGCCCGCAGCAGCGGCACCGCCTGCCGCTGCATGTTGGCCCCCATCAGGGCCCGGTTGGCGTCGTCGTGCTCCAGGAACGGAATCATGGCCGTGGCCACCGACACCATCTGCCGGGACGACACGTCCACGTAGTCGACCTGCGACGGTGGCACGTAGTCGAGCTCACCGCCCTTCCGCCGCACCAGCACCCGGTCGGTAGCGAAGCTGCCGTCGGGGTTCAGCGGCGTGTTCGCCTGGGCCTTGACGTACCGGTCCTCTTCATCGGCGGTGAGGTACTCGATCTGGTCGGTGACCTTACCGTCGATCACCTTCCGGTACGGCGTCTCGATGAACCCGAACGGGTTGACCCGGGCGAAGGTGGCCAGGGCGCCGATCAGACCGATGTTCGGCCCCTCCGGAGTTTCGATCGGACACATCCGGCCGTAGTGGGACGGGTGGACGTCCCGGACCTCCAGCCCGGCCCGCTCCCGGGACAGCCCACCGGGGCCGAGGGCGTTCAACCGGCGCCGGTGAGTCAGGCCCGCCAGCGGGTTGGTCTGGTCCATGAACTGGGACAGCTGGGAGGTGCCGAAGAACTCCTTGATCGCCGCCACCACCGGGCGGATGTTGATCAGGGTCTGCGGTGTGATCGCCTCTACGTCCTGGGTGGTCATCCGCTCCCGGACCACCCGCTCCATCCGCGACAGGCCCACCCGGATCTGGTTCTGGATGAGCTCGCCGACGGTCCGGATCCGCCGGTTACCGAAGTGGTCGATGTCGTCCGGCTCGTACCCGTCCTCACCCTCGTGCAGCCGGATGAGGTACTCGACGATCGCCAGGATGTCCTCCTTGGTGAGGACCCCGGTGGTGATCGGCACGTCCAGGCCGAGCTTCTTGTTGAACTTGTACCGACCGACCTTGGCCAGGTCGTACCGCTTCGGGTTGAAGAACAGGTTCTGCAGCAGCGTCTGGGCGTTCTCCCGGGTCGGCGGCTCCCCTGGACGCAGCTTGCGGTAGATGTCCAGCAGCGCCTCGTCCTGGGTGGTGATGTGGTCCTTCTCCAGGGTCGCCATCATCAGTTCGGACCAGCCGAACCGCTCCCGGATCTCGTCGACCGACATCCCGATCAGCCGGTCGGTCTCCGGGTCGTACTCGACGCCCGCCTTGAGCAGGACCGTCACCGCCTGCCGACGCTTGCGGTCGATCCGCACCCCGACGGTGTCCCGCTTGTCGATGTCGAACTCCAGCCAGGCACCCCGGCTAGGGATCACCTTCACGCTGGTCAGATCCCGGTCGGAGGTCTTGTCCGGCTGCTTGTCGAAGTAGACGCCGGGGGACCGCACGAGCTGGGAGACCACCACCCGCTCGGTGCCGTTGATGATGAAGGTGCCCTTCGGCGTCATCATCGGGAAGTCCCCCATGAACACCGTCTGGCTCTTGATCTCGCCGGTGGTGTTGTTGGTGAACTCCGCGGTGACGAAGAGCGGAGCGCAGTAGGTGAGGTCCTTCTCCTTGCACTCCTCGATCGAGGCCTTGACCTCGTCGAAGCGAGGAGAAGAGAAGGACAACGACATGGTGCCCGAGAAGTCCTCAATCGGGCTGATCTCGTCGAGGATCTCCTCGAGTCCACTCCGCGCGTGTGGGTCGTCCGCGGTCCGGGCCTGCCAGGCCTCGTTGCCGATCAGCCAGTCGAACGACTCGGTCTGGACCGCTAGCAGGTCCGGCACTTCCAGGTGTTCCGTAATCCGCCCGAAGGAAACTCGGCGCGGAGCGAAAGCGCTCGAACGGTGCGGCTTGTAGTCAGTCTTCGCAGAGCGATTTTCCACGGGGCGAGCTGCCAAGATAAGTCCTTCCGAGGACCAGTGCTGCTTACGGCCGTTTGCGCGCACCCCGACTGTCCCCACCTAATGCCCAAATCTGGACATTTAGGCACGGTACAAGTAGGAAGGCAGCGCAAACTAGCAGTGTAGCCGAGCACTTCCGCGCTGTCCAGCCCCGTGCATGAACAGTCGCGTCGCCCGCACTCGGCGACCGTACGGCACCGCCACGCCGTACTCAGCGTGCCTGCCCAGGACCGCGACGTCAACCCCATCTTGCGGATCAGATGGGACCGGCCCGGTGACCGATGCCACCGGGCCGGTGCGCGCCACGTCCGCGGAGTTACTTGAGGGTGACCTTCGCCCCCTGGGCCTCCAGCTTCTCCTTGGCCTGGTCCGCGGTCTCCTTGTTGACCTTCTCCAGGACCGGCTTCGGGGCCCCCTCCACCAGGTCCTTGGCCTCCTTCAGACCCAGGCCGGTCAGCTCCCGCACCACCTTGATGACCTGGATCTTCTTGCCGCCGTCGCTCTCCAGGATGACGTCGAACTCGTCCTTCTCCGGCTCGGCCTCGGCCGCGGCCGCGGCCGCACCCGGCGCCGCCGCCACCGCCGCAACCGGCGCCGCGGCGGTCACGTCGAAGGTCTCCTCGAACTGCTTCACGAACTCGGAGAGCTCGATCAGCGTCATCTCCTTGAAAGCTTCGAGCAGCTCCTCGGTGCTCAGCTTCGCCATGGCAGGCGTCCTCTCCCTCGCTCGTTCCTACTGGTTGGGCTCTTGTTCGCGCTTGTCCCGGAGCGCGGCCGCCGCCCGGGCGGTCTTGGCCAGTGGCGCCTGGAAGAGCGCCGCCGCCTTGCTCAGATTCGCCTTCATGGCGCCCGCCAGCTTGCTCAGCAGCACCTCACGGGACTCCAGGTCGGCGAGCCGGCGGACCTCATCCGCCGAGATGGTGCGGCCCTCGAACACCCCACCCTTGATGACCAGCGCCGGGTGGTCCTTGGTGAAGTCACGCAGACCCTTCGCCGCCTCCACCGGATCCCCGGTGACGAACGCGATGGCGGTCGGGCCGGTGAGCAGCCCGTCCAACCCGTCAATGCCAGCCTGGGCCGCGGCCCGCCGCGCCAGGGTGTTCTTGGTCACCTTGTACTGGGCGCCGGCGCCCAGCTGCCGCCGCAGCTCCTTGAGCTCGCCCACGGTCAGCCCGCGGTACTCGGTGAGCACAGTGGCTGTCGAGTCGCGGAACTTCTCGGTGAGCTCGGCCACGGCGGCAACCTTGTCTTCGCGAACCGCCATGCCCCTCCTTCGTCGGTGTCCGTTGCTGGCCCCGGACAGCCGAACGCCCCGGGCGCAGGGCGCACGGGGCGAACAGACCAAGCGATTCGCACCGCCCTCCCTGCGCGGGTCGCCCGTCTGAGCGGGCCTTCGACCGACCTCCGCCGCGGCTGCCCCACCGGGCAACCCGCCGCGGACGCCGGTAACCAGCGGTCTACGGGTGGTTGGTGAACCGGCCGTCGCCGGCCGGACAACTGATTCAGTTTACGAGAGCGACCAGGTCAGGCCGCAACCGGCTCCGCCAGCTCGATCCGGGTCACGCTCGGATCGACCGGAATACCGGGTCCCATGGTGGTGCTGATCGTGATCTTCTTCAGGTAGCGGCCCTTGGCGGCGGCCGGCTTGGCCCGCAGCACCTCCTCCAGCACCGCCGCGTAGTTACCCAGCAGGCGCTCGTTGGTGAACGAGGCCTTGCCGATCACCAGGTGCAGGTTGGAGTGCTTGTCTACCCGGAAGCTGATCTTCCCGCCCTTGATCTCCGAGACCGCCTTGCCGACGTCCATCGTCACGGTGCCGGTCTTCGGGTTGGGCATGAGCCCCCGCGGACCCAGGATCCGCGCGATCCGCCCGATCTTGGCCATCTGGTCCGGCGTGGCGATCGCGGCGTCGAACTCCAGCCAGCCCTCTTGGATCCGGGCGACCAGATCATCCGAACCGACCGCGTCGGCCCCGGCCTCGGTGGCCTCAGCGGCCTTCTCCCCGACCGCGAACACCACCACCCGCACCGGCTTCCCGGTGCCGTGCGGGAGGTTCACGGTGCCCCGAACCATCTGGTCCGCCTTCCGCGGGTCGACCCCGAGCCGCATCGCCACCTCGACTGTGGCGTCGAACTTGGTCGTGCTGGTCGCCTTGGCGAGCCGAATCGCCTCTTCCGGCGTGTAGAGCCGGTCCCGGTCGATCTGCGCTGCTGCCGCGCGGTACTGCTTGCCTCGCTTCATTGTTCCCCTCCGGTGGTCTCGGCGGGCCGTCACTGGCCCTCCCACGTGGAATTGGGCGGTCAGTCGTTGATGGTGATGCCCATGGACCGGGCGGTGCCGGCGATCACCTTCTCCGCGGCCTCCAGGTCGTTGACGTTGAGGTCGGGCATCTTGCGCTGCGCGATCTCCCGCAGCTGCGCCCGGGTGATCGCGCCGACCTTTTCCCGGTGGGGCACACCGGAACCCTTCTCCACGCCCGCGGCCTTACGCAGCAGCTGCGCGGCCGGCGGGGTCTTCAGCACGAAGCTGAAGGTGCGGTCCTCGTACACGCTGATCTCAGCCGGCACGATGTCGCCGCGCTGCGACTCGGTCTGGGCGTTGTAGGCCTTGCAGAACTCCATGATGTTCAGGCCGTGCTGACCCAGTGCCGGACCGACCGGCGGCGCCGGTGTGGCCTGGCCGGCCGGGAGCTGCAGCGTGAACGTGGTGACGAGCTTCTTCTTGGGAGGCATGTTCCTGATCCTGGCTGGTCTGCTAACGCGAGCTGGTCGGCGTCCCTGGCTGACGTTCCAGCCGGGAAAACCCGCTAGATGTTACCTGAGCGCTCTCAGATCTTCGCGACCTGGTTGAAGTTGAGCTCGACCGGGGTTTCCCGACCGAAGATCGATACCAGCACCTTCAGCTTCTGCTGATCCGGGTTGATCTCGCTGATGGTCGCCGGCAGCGAGGCGAACGCGCCGTCGGTGACGGTCACCGAGTCGCCCACCTCAAAGTCGAGCACCTTGACCTCGGGCTGGGCGCCCGCCTGCTCGGCCGGGGCCACCTGTGGCGCCAGCCACTTCACCACTTCCTCAAGCGGCAGCGGCGCGGGCTGGTCAGCGCGGTCGGTGGCACCGACGAACCCGGTCACTCCCGGCGTGTTGCGGACACAGGAGTAAGACTCCGGCGTGAGCTCCATCCGGACCAGGATGTAGCCCGGGAAGATCTTGTTCTGGACCTGCATCCGCTTGCCGTTTTTGACCTCCACCTCCTGCCGCGTGGGGACCTCCACCTGGTAGATGTAGTCCTCCATGTCCATGGAGATGATTCGGTTCTCCAGGTTGGATTTGACCTTGTTCTCGTACCCCGCGTAGGAGTGGACGACGAACCACTCGCCAGGGGCGAACCGGAGCGACTCTCGCAACTGCTCGACCGGGTCAGGGGTCGACTCCGAGCCCTCCTCCGCCGCGGCCTCGGCGGCTTCCCGCCGGGCGACCTCCGGGGCGGCCGTTGCGCGCTCCTCAGCTGCGCCGGTCTCGGCCGGCTCGACCGGCTGGTCCGCCTCGTCGTATTCAGACACGTCCTTCACTTCCGTCCGCATGCGTCTCCGTCAGCTGCCGAAGACCCACTGCACTGCGCTGGCGAAGCCGTAGTCGAATCCCGCAATGATCGACATCAGCACGGCGATGAAGAAGACCACCACCACCGCATAGGTCACCAGCTCTTTCCGGGTCGGCCAGATGACCTTACGCAACTCGGCGACGACTTCGCGAATGAATCGCCCGACCCGCCCAAACCGGGACCGACCGCCGCGGCGGCGCTGGCGTCCACCGGACTCGGACCGCCGGCCCGACTCGGCCTTGTCGAACTCGTCGGCGGCCTCGGCACCTGGTCGACTCCGCTTAGCCACTTCGCCCTCTTCCTCGCCGAGTTCTCGGCGTCGTATCGGTCGGCCCCGGCCACTTGGCCGGGTCTGACTGATATGGCAGGGGTGACAGGACTCGAACCTGCAACCTACGGTTTTGGAGACCGTTGCGCTGCCAATTGCGCCACACCCCTAGGCGTGGGTCTCACCCACGCGGGACCAGTGTACGGGTAAGTGGGTGCTTCTCCCAAGTGGGTAGCCCGCTCAGACTTGGATCACCGCCCGTGCCTGCGCGAGCACCTTCTGTCCCTGACAGGTGGCGCTGAGTTCCAGCACCGCCTGCCCATCCTCCACCGCCTTCACGACAGCGGCGACCTCGACCTCCGTGCCGGTGTCGTCGTCCGGCACCACCACCGGCCGGGTGAACCGGACCCCGAAGTCGCGCACCGCATCCGGCCGGCCGGCCCAACCCGTGACCGCCCGGCCCGCCAGGGCCATCGTGAGCATGCCGTGCGCGATCACCCCGGGGAGCCCGACCGCCCGCGCGGTGCGCTCGCTCCAGTGGATCGGGTTGAAATCCCCGGAAGCACCGGCGTAGCGGACCAGGTCCGCCCGGGTCACCCGGAAGGTCCGCACCGGCAGTTGCTGCCCCACCTCGAACCGGGGACGTTCGGCCGCCTGCGTCTCGGTGCCCACCGTCTCGGTCATGCCCGTTCCTCACCCCCAGCCGTAGCGCCGCCCCGGACCACCAGCTTGTTCCAGACCGTCACGACCGGCTCTCCGGACGGCGTGCTGATCTCAGTCCGGGTGGTGAGGAACTCATGCCCGGCGCGCTCGGTGATCTCTTCGACCGTGACCACACACACCAGCTCGTCTCCCGCGACCACCGGCCGGGTGTACTGGAACCGCTCGTCCCCGTGTACCACCCGGGAGTAGTCCAGGCCGAGCTCCGGGTCATTCCGCAGCTGCTCTGCGGCGGCCATGGTGGGGATCACCGCGAAGGTCGGCGGGGCGATCACGTCCGGGTAGCCGAGTGCCTGCGCGGCGGCCGGATCGTGGTAGGCCGGGTCATCCGCACCAATGGCGGTGGCGAACTCCCGGATCTTCTCCCGCCCCACCTGATACGGCGGGGTGGGGGGCAGCTGCCGACCGACGTAGGAACGGTTGAGGGGCATGTCGGTGGGTCAGCGGGTCTCGCGGTGATCGGTGTGCTTACCGCACCGAGGGCAGAACTTCTTCAGCTCAATCCGGTCGGGATCGTTCCGACGGTTCTTGGTCGTGATGTAGTTGCGCTCCTTGCACACCACACACGCCATAGTGATCTTAGGACGGACGTCAGTCGCCTTGGCCACGGCGGAGCGCTCCTCGTCGTACCTGGGATGGATTGAACGGGTGGACTGGTAGCGGTGGCCGGACTCGAACCGGCGACACAACGATTATGAGCCGTTTGCTCTACCACCTGAGCTACACCGCCCCGGAGAGCCCCCTTACGGAATCGAACCGTAGACCTTCTCCTTACCATGGAGACGCTCTGCCGACTGAGCTAAGGGGGCAGCACACTCATCAGCGCCTGACACCCACCGGTGTCCGGTGCTGACGTGCAGAGCCTAGCGTACACGCTCCGGTGGGTGATGTGCACGACCCCCTCCCCCTAGCAGGGTGTGGGGCGCGCCTCAGCCGACCGCCCGCAGCCGCCGCACCTGACCACCCGGGGCGGGTACCGCATCGGTCTGAGCCGCCAACCAGGCCTCTAGCCGCTCGTACGGCAGCGGGCGGCTGAACAGGAAGCCTTGGCCGACGTCGCAGCCGATCTCCTCCAGCAGCTCCAGGGTGAGCTCGCTCTCCACGCCCTCGGCGACCACGGTGAGGCCGAAGTGCCGGGACAGGTCCACGATCGCCCGGACGATCGCCAGATCCCCGGCGTCGGTGGCCATTCCCTGCACGAACGACTTATCGATCTTGACCTCGTGCACGGGCAACCGCTGCAGCAGGGACAGCGACGAATAGCCGGTACCGAAGTCGTCCATGGCCAGCCGCACCCCCAGGCCGGCCAGCCGGTAGAGGATGGGCAGCGGCCGGTCGCTCGCCCCCACCGCGCCGTCTTCCGTGATCTCGAAGGTCAGGAGCTCCGCCGGAACCTGATGTTCGGTCAGCAGCTGCTCCACCAGAACCGGGAACTCCGGATCAAGCAGGGTGCGGGAGGACAGGTTCACCGCCACCGGTAACGGATGTCCGGCCTCGGCCCACTGCCGCGCACGCCGCAGCCCGGCGACCAGCACCGCCTCGGTGAGCCGCCCCAGCTGCCCGGTGTGCTCGGCCACCGCCACGAAGTCCTCCGGCCGCACCGATCCGTGGGCGGGGTGCTCCCAGCGCGCCAGGCACTCCAGCCCCACCAGTCGGCGGTCGGACAGCGCCACCTTCGGCTGGAAGTACACCTCCAGCTCGTCGTTGTCCAACGCCCGGCGGAGATCACCGGCCAGCCCGAGGCGCCGCGCCGACCCCGACTCCAGCGCCTGGTTGAACAGTTGTACGCCGCTGACCAGCCCCTTGGCCGCCTGCGTGGCCACGTCGGCCCGCTGCAGCAGCGTGGCCGGATCCGCCCCATGCTCGGGGTGGATCGCTACGCCGACCGCCGCCTCCACCTCGAGCGTGAGCGACCCCACCTCGATCGGACGCCGGATCTCGTCCCGCAGCCGCCCGGCCAAGGACACCGCGGCGGTGTCGTCCGGCAGCCGCAGGGTGACCGCGAACGCGTCGCCCCCTACCCGGCCTACGAGCGCGGCCGACGGCGCTACCTGCCGCAGCCGCCGGGCCACCTCGATCAGCAGTTGGTCACCGGCGGCGCGCCCCAAAGAGTCGTTCACGTCCCGCAGGCCGGTGATGTCCAGCAGCAGTACGGCCACCACCTCACCGGGCGCCCGAACCGCTACCGACTCCCCCAGTCCTTCACTGACCCGGCGCCGGTTGGGCAATCCGGTCAGCGCGTCGTGATAGGCGTCGAACCGCAGCCGCTCTACCAGTCGGGAGTTCTCCACCGCCACCGCCGCGTGAGCGGCGATCGTCTCCAGCAGCTGGACGTCCCCTGGGCCGAACGAGGCGGTATCACCGATCCGGCCGGCCACTTCCAGGCAGCCGATCACCGCGGAACCCGCCCGCAGCGGGACCACGATCGCGTCCTTGACGCCGGCCTCGGCCAGCTCCGCCTGCAAGGCCTCTTCCCGGAACCGGGGCCCGACCGCCACCGCCTCTCCGGACTCGTACACCCGGCGACGCAGCGTGTCCGGCGTGCCCGGGACGTCCAGCAGGGCGCTGTAGTCGACCTTGGCCGACAGCAACAGTTCCGGGTGGCGGCCACTGGCCGGCACCCACAGGGTGGCGTGTTCGGCCTGCAGTAGTTCCCGCACCCGACCGAGCAGGGTGTCGGCCAACGTGCCGTCATGCGGGGTGTGGGCCACCGCGCGCGCCAGGTCGTACATCTCGCTCAATGCCCGGCTCTGCCGCAGCGACCGTGCATAGGAGCGGTAGGCCAGGACGAAGAACACCGCGACGACCGCCAGCAGCACCACGGCCCACACGCCCTGGTGCAGCAGCACCAGCACGACCAGCCCGCTGAGGGTGTTGAGGGCGGCCACCGACAGCCCGGGGATCATGTTGTTGACCAACTCGTCCCCCGGGATCGTGCCCTGGACCAGGGTGATCACCCCGACCACGGTGGCCAGGGTGAACAGCACGTTCGCCCCTACCGCCACGATCAGCAGCAGCCAGGTCGCCGGGTCCTCACCGTCCAGCGGCACCCCGACGCGAACCACCAGGCTGGCCAACGCGGCGCCGGCGGCGATCGACGCCACGTTGAACCACACCTTGACCAGGCGTTGCCGCTGATAGCTCTTGACCACCAGGACGGCCAACGCCCGGGTGAGCACCACTAAGACTGGAGAGAGGAAGAACAGCGCGAGCAGGAGTGGTAGCTCACCGACCGAGACCACGAACGCGTGCCGCCGGATCTCCACCTGCAGCACCGTCAGCTCGGCCAGGATGAACGCGGCCAAGAAGACTGCTGCGAGCGGCCAGTCAACCGCGGGGATCGCCCGTCCCACCTGCGCGGTGGCGGTCAGGACCACCGCCACCAACAACAGGGGCGCAGTCAGCAGCCAGGCACGATTAGCAGGCTGAGCCCATGCGGCGCGAAGCCCTGGCAACCGTCCTCCTCAGCGTTTCGGCTGTGAGTGCTCCTCAGCGTTTCGGCTGTGAGTGCGTGGACGCGACGGTTCCCGGGCGACACTCGTGTGGCTTAGTTCCAGGTGAAATCGTCCGGAACGTTATTCCACGTGAAGTCGTCACGGACACCGTTCCAGGTGAAATCGTCTGGAACGCTGTTCCACGTGAAGTCATCCGGAACGCTGTTCCAGGTGAAGTCGTCACGGACACCGTTCCCAGCGTAGCCCTCAGGGAGGCTGTTCCACGTAAAGTCGTCGGTGTCGGCCCCACTGGCGAACACACCGACCGCGGTGCCAGCAGTGACGGCCGCGAGGCCTATCAGAACACTGAATCCGAAGGCAACCGCCGCCGTGAGTAGCCCCATCCGGCGGGCGAGAGTGTGCGCGCGCATGAGTGTCTCCTCTCAGCAGGGCTGACTACCCAAGCCCGGACTTCCTTGATGATGCCACATGCGTCAGTTGACCGAAAGCCGGAAGCTCTGCCATCGTACGAACGTCTGACATTCTATCCATTCGTTGATGTCAACCTGACTAGTTCGCTATCAGCCCGCGTCGTTTGGGCAGCTTAGTGTAAATCCGGATAAGTACGGAGACACACGTTTCGTTGGCGCAAAGGCCCCGCGCTGACGCACCAAGCCCTTATTGACGAGGGTGCCCTTCCCCCGACTGTCGCCGTGGGAAGGGCACCCTCTCCCTTTACCTGTCCGGCCTACCGATCAGACCTACAGACCTTCACACTGGCCGTAGCCACCGGCGGTGGCGGTGTTCGGCAACCCCAGATTCGTGGGAGCCGGATCATTACCGAAACACGACAACGACCCGATCACCGTGTTGCCCGACACCACGACCTCC
>Ga0079224_100002825_pt1 | contig 21454 bp, 15 predicted proteins | sample Stecom2015_FD_80414 | JGI IMG/M metagenome (GOLD analysis project Ga0079224, IMG submission 80414) | Agricultural soil microbial communities from Utah to study Nitrogen management - Steer compost 2015 | ecosystem: Environmental > Terrestrial > Soil > Agricultural land | place: USA: Utah...
AAACCTTATAGAATGCCATGGTTTTCCGGTATTTGGATAACACGGCAGACCGTGGGAGCAAACGGAAGTTAATAAAAAAGGCTTTAAATGACGATAAAAAAAAGGAGAAGGAAGGAATAGCGTCGATAAGTTTAAGCAAATCACTTTTGCCAAAAGAGTAAAATATTAAAAATTAACTGATTACATAATAAGCGAAGAAATAGTTCAAAAATATTTTGCATTGTTGTGGAACAACTCTATATTTGCAGTCCCAAACGGGAAGAATACCTGGATAGGTAGGAAAAGGAGGCTTAGCTCAGCTGGTTCAGAGCATCTGCCTTACAAGCAGAGGGTCACTGGTTCGAATCCAGTAGCCTCCACCATAAGGTTTTTATAGGTTATATGATCTACTTTGTTTAAGTAGATAAAATTTAAGGAGGCTTAGCTCAGCTGGTTCAGAGCATCTGCCTTACAAGCAGAGGGTCACTGGTTCGAATCCAGTAGCCTCCACACTTAAGCATCTATTCAAGGTGCTTTTTTATTTTATATCTATTTTTATTCCCTTTTATTGTTTGATATTAAATGACACTCGATTGATGAGTAAAACTGATACTACTTTCTAACTGACAGCGATTACTGAATCTGTGTCATGACAATAAAAAAGATTGCAGTTTAATTTTGATTTATCACTTGTTTGTCATACTTTTATAAATACCGATTACAAACCTAAAATGTAAATGGGCAATCCGAAAAAGGGTTGCTCATTTTTTTTATTGGCATGGACTTTGTGGTAAGTGTTTTGACTGCTGTCATGCAGTATTAAAGTAGTCTTTTCATAATTTAGGTTTATAATTGGTTAAGTAAAAGCCTTGATGCCCATCATCAAGGCTTTTTATTTCAATTTTAATATATACTCAAAGTTGAGAAGTGATTTCAGTTGATAGCGGCTTGGTGGCGGAACGATAACGATGTATCAAGTGGCCGTTTTCGTCAATTAAGAACTTCTCAAAGTTCCATTTGATGTCGCCTGTAAAATCCGGATTCTCCGCTTTTGTTAAATAATCAAAAATAGGGTTAATATCGTCACCTTTCACACTGCTTTTTTCTGCGAGTAAAAAAGTCACGCCATAATTTTGTTCACAAAACGACTTTATGTCGTCATTAGAACCAGGCTCCTGTGAGCCGAAATTGTTGGCAGGAAATCCGATCACGACAACCTTGTCTTTGAATCTTTTTGATAATTCCTCCAGTTCTTTATACTGGGGAGTGAAGCCGCATTTAGAGGCGGTGTTAACCAAAAGGATTTTTTTTCCTTTGAAATCTTTTAGATCAATTGTTTTACCGTCGATGGAGGTAAATGAAAACTGATAAATATTTTCAGGTGGGAGAGCCATAAACATGCTCATAATTAAAAGCAGCGTTTTCATGTTTCTATTGATTTAAACTGTTTCTCTTTCGATAACGAAGTTAAACAATTCTTCAATAGGCTGTTTAATTATTTTGCCGATTTGTACGGCGTATTGCTCGCATACGATCCTTAGTTGGTCACTGAAGTAATAAGCGATAGATCCCACAAAATGAAATAAATGATTTTGATAATCAGGGAACAATAAAATGTTTGTTTTTACAAATTCCTCAAAGCCACGGTGCAATAGACCCATAATATATGGGTGCGTTTGATTGCTTTCCATGAAAGGCGCAAAGGAGGCGAGATAGGTGTTTGGAGAATTCCTTTGATAAACGTTTTTGATAACCATTTCTTTATTGATCCGGTAAGTACTTTCAAATTTCCTAGAGAGCTCTTCGGGTAAAGCACCATAGAGAAAAGCTGTTATCAATTTTTTTCCGAACCAAGCGCCGGAACCTTCATCACCTAGTATAAAACCCAGTCCTTGCCTTGTTGGTTGTACCTGTTCACCATCAAAAAAGGTAACATTGGACCCCGTTCCAAGTACTGCGGTATAACCACTATCATTTCCACAGGTAGCATAAGCGGAGCCGATAAGGTCGGTTTCTACTGAAATAAAAGCCTTTTTGAAGATTTGAGAAAGAGCATTTGATACCATTTCCCGACGGTCGGGATTTGTGCAGCCCGATCCAAAAAAATAGACTTCTGAAATAAGATCTGCATAGGGTGCTATATCTGTGATATTCTGCACAATCTTTACGATTTCCTTCTCCGTGGTAAAAAAGGGATTTAATCCTCTTGTTCTGAAAGTTAAAGGTTCGCTGTTTGGAAGTGCAAGCATCCAGTCAGATTTATACGATCCGCTATCTACAACCAATATCATAGTAAAATTTGGTAGGCTTTATGTGTTAACGTTTTAGATACAAATATACTAAAATACTGGAATAACCATTTATAAAGTGTCTAAAGCACATTAATTGAGCGTGAGTGACCCAGCAATCTGTTTTAGACCAATTTCTGCCATTTTTGCTTCATATTGAGCATTGCTGAATCGAACGCTCGCATCAACATAGTTTCTTTGGGCTTCGCGAAACTCTAAGGGTGTAATGCTTCCTAGACGATATTTTTCGAGCGTTATATCCATATTTTGCTTAGCAACCATTTGATTTCCTTGTTCTCGATCAACTAATTCTAGATTAACGAGATAAGTCTGATAGGCAGATGAAAGCTGTGAAAGAAGTGCTTGATTCGTTTTCTCCAGGTTAATGCTCGCATTTTCAATGGCTAATGCTGCATTCCTCTCATTCCTTTTCTGTAAAAACCCATTGAATATATTCATTGATGCTGACACGCCGTAACTAAATCCATTGCCCTGATTTTTCGTCGCAAAGCCTAATTCAGCCGTAGTTCGTGTTCGTGTATACGCGGAATTTATGTCTATTGTGGGATAACGCTGACCTTTTACTTCTTTCAATTCAAGCTGTGCTATCCTTCGATTAATTAAAGCTGCTTGCAAAGCCGGATTATGTTGGAGTGCGAGATTTAATAAGTTATCATATTTAAGATTGTCTTCTATACTGATACTGTCCGTTACGTCAAAAAGCGTATTGACATCGCGAGCTAAGATTTCGTTCAATCTGATTTTTGTGTTGCTGAAAAGCACATTTTGACGCATAAGATTTGTGGTATCGGTATTTAAGTCGACTTTGGAGGCTAAAACCTCTAATTTAGAGGCTCTTCCAATCTGATATCGATTCTCAGCCATTTCCAGGCGATATTTTGAAAGGTCTAGTGCTGTTCGTAAGGCGGTAAGTTGTTGTTTTTGTTGTACCAGGTTAAAATATTCGCTAACGACGTTAAAAACGGTGGATAAAATTGCCTGTTTTAAATTCGCATCACCTAGCTTCTGTAATTCTTTCAATTGATCGTAACGCGCAAACATTTGAAACCCATCAAAAACAGTCCAATCCAGATTTGCACCATAAGCCATGGATGTGTTCCGTGCCCCTTTTAACGATCGGGTTTCACCGCTTAATAGTGTTTGTGTCGTGTTCTGTGTAGCAGCGGATGCAGAAGCATCGCCCGTAACACTTGGCAACATGCCGGCATTGGCCAAATTTGCATTGTTCTTTGCAATAGCAACATCATTGCTAACAAGCCTGATGTCATAGTTTTGTTTAAGGGCAATAGCGACAGCATCTTCCAAATTCAATATCTCTTGTGCAAAGGCAATAAAGGGCAAAATATATATCGGTAAAAAAATATACAATAATTTTTTCATAAACGATTAGCTATTATAGCATTGCCTGAGCGGCTTTTAGTTCCTGTCTTTCTACTTCTTCTGCTTCTTTCAAATCCAAATTCGGTTTATACTCTCTTGACCATAACGAGTAAATGGCAGGGATGACAAATAAGGTTAGGATCAATGAGAAAATCGTTCCGCCTACAATTACAACTCCCATGCCTATTCTGCTTGTTGCAGCTGCACCAAGGGCCAATGCAATGGGAAGAGCTCCCAATGCGATTGCAAAGCTTGTCATCAATATCGGTCGTAACCGAGCCTCGGACGCTTCTAAGATAGCCTCTTTAACGGTCTTGCCTTCTTCTTTAAGTTGATTGGCAAATTCAACTATCAGAATACCATTTTTAGTGACTAAACCGATCAACATAATAGTGCCGATCTGACTGAATACATTCCAACTTTCTCCAACCACCCATAAGGATAACAGTGCACCGGCCACAGCCATAGGAACGGTAAGTATAATGATAAATGGATCGAGAAAACTCTCAAATTGCGCCGCCAATATTAAATATACTAATAATAAAGCGAGCCCGAATGCGAATAAGGTATTCGACCCACTTTCCCTAAAGTCGCGTGATTCGCCGCCTAAATCTGTAGAAAAGCTGTCGTCAAGTACTTTGGCTGCAATTCTGTCCATTGCATCAATACCTTCGCCGAGACTTACGCCGGGTGCTAATCCTGCCGATACGGTAGCCGACATAAACCGGTTATTATGATATAATTGAGGTGGGCTAGAACGTTCTTCGATCGTTACAACGTTGTCCAATTGAATCAATTGCCCTGTATTGCTTCGAACAAATATAGCGGCTAAATCCAAAGGAGAACTTCTGTCTACATCGTCAAATTGACCGATTACTTGATATTGTTTGCCATTCATGATAAAATAGGCAAAGCGTTGGCCGCTTAGCGAGAGCTGCAGGGTTTGAGCAACGTCGAGTACCGATACGCCTAAACTTTGGGCTTTGTCGCGATCGATGCTTATATTGAGTTCCGGTTTATTAAACTTAAGGTCAATGTCAACCACTGAAAACGTCGGATCATTGTTCGCTTCGTCCATAAATTCCGGTATTTTTTCACGGAGCTTGTCGAATGTTGGTGCTTGTATAATATATTGTACAGGTAGCCCGCCTCGTCTATTTACCGAGATTGTTGGCGTTTGCGTGACGAAGGTCCGGGCTTCGGTATATTTTCTCGTTTGTTTAGTTAATGCCTCTGCAATTTCTGCCTGTGAACGTACCCGGTCTTCCGGAGCTACCAGGGTCATGCGCATTCTCCCGCTGTTAATTGAAGATGAACCGAATCCCGGTGATGTCATGACCAAATTAACAGATTTTTCAGGAATGGAGTCATTAACGAGCTGTGTAAGTTCGGTCATAAAACGGTCCATGTAATCATAGGAACTTCCTTCTGGAGCTGTTACATTGACGCGAATCAGACTCCGATCTTCATATGGAGCCGTTTCTTTTTTGATATGTGTCCAAAAGAAGGCAATCAATCCAAAACAGATGAAAAGGATAGGAAAGCTAAGCCATTTATGCTGTAGGAAATGAGTCAATGATTTACCATAACCAGTAGTCATTTTTACAAAATAGGGTTCGGTGAGTTCATAAAACCGAGAGTGCTTGGTGCCGCCCTTCTTCATTAGGTAAGCATTCAGCATTGGCGTTAATGTCAGCGAGACAAAGGCAGAAATGAGTACCGCCGACGCAATAACGACACCAAATTCACGAAAAAGCCGTCCTACAAATCCTTCCAGAAACATAACGGGTAAGAAAACCGCTGCTAAGGTTATCGAAATGGAGATGACAGCAAAGAAAATTTCATTTGATCCTTTGATGGCAGCCTGCATCGGTGACATACCTTCTTCCACCTTTTTGTAAATATTTTCGGTTACAACGATTCCGTCGTCCACAACAAGTCCGGTTGCCAATACAATGGCCAGAAGTGTTAATACATTAATGGAAAAACCAAAAAGGTACATAATAAAGAAGGTGGCAATTAAAGATACAGGGATATCGATTAACGGCCTGAAGGCGATACCCCAGTTTCGGAAGAACAAAAATATGATCAATATAACCAATACCAGGGCTATAGCAATCGTTTCGGCCACTTCCGTAACAGATTTTTTGATGAACAGCGTGTTGTCCAATGCGACGTCTAGTATAATATCGGTAGGAATTTCGTTCTTTATTTGTTCAATTCTTTTGTAGAATGCTTCTGCAATTTCGATATAATTAGTTCCGGGTTGAGGAATCACAGCTAGCCCCACCATTGGAATACCTGATTCCGTCATCTTCGTTTCAATATTTTCAGGTCCCAATACGGCACGTCCAACATCGCTAAAACGTATAATCCGATTACCATCGGTTTTAATGATCAATCTATTAAAATCTTCTTCGGTTACAAGGTTTCCCGCTGTTTTAACAGTAAGCTCTGTATTGGCTCCCGTAATCTTTCCGGATGGCAATTCGACGTTTTGTAGCGTCAATGCGTTTCGGACATCTAGGGGAGTTAAACCGTAAGCGGCTAAACGCATTGGCTCAATCCATAGACGCATAGCGTAACGTTGTTGTCCCCAAATTTGAACGGTACTCACGCCGGGAAGGGTTTGTAATCGTTGTGCAATGACATTTTCTGCGATGTCATTTAGGTCTAATGGATCGCGCGTGTCACTTCTTACAGTCAAAGTAAGTATGGGTTCCGAATCAGCATCTGCCTTTGAAACAACCGGAGGTGCGTCTATATCTTGTGGCAGGCTTCTGAGCGCTTGTGAGACTTTGTCTCTTACGTCGTTTGCTGCTTCTTCTAAATTTTTACCAAGAACAAATTCTATGTTAATATTACTTGAACCTTGATTGCTGGACGATGAAATATTGCGAATACCATCTATTTGATTGATCGACTTTTCCAGGGGTTCCGTAATTTGTGATTCGACGATGTCGGGGTTTGCCCCGGCATAATTGGTACGGACCGAAACGATAGGGGGGTCGATAGAGGGGAATTCTCGTATACCTAAAAAGGTGTAACCAATAATCCCAAAAAGAATCAAGATTAGGTTCATGACGATCGTCAGAACTGGACGTTTTATACTGGTGGTTGAAAGACTCATGGCTTAATTTTTTAAGTTAACATGCACATTCATCCCGTTTTTTAAGGCCATGACACCCGAAGTGAGCACGGTATCACCGATAGAAATACCCTTGTTCACGAGGATATCTGTGCTTGTTCTGCTATCGCTTTCAATGTCCACCGCGCTCGCCTTGCCTCCCTTGCATACAAAAACTTGCTTGCCTCCTTGTACCGGGATAACGGCTTCCGTGGGGATTAAAACGGCTTCTTTTACCATATTGATGGGTAGTTGCACCCTGGCGAAAGAGCCTGGAAATAACTCGCCTGAATCGTTGGCAGCTAAAGCTCTAATTTGTATTGTCCTTGTCTGTGCATCAATTCCAGGTTCGATGGCATATATTTTTGCGCTATACTGCTTTGACGAGCCGCTTATCGTAAAGTTTAAAGGCAGCCCTTCTTTTATTTGTGCTGTATATTTTTCAGGAACCGAAAATAAAATTTTTACCGGGTTGGTACTCATTAAATTTGCGACAATCGTAGTGGGTGTCAAATATTCTCCTGCCGATACCGAGCGAAGACCTATTTTTCCACTGAAAGGTGCCCTTACCTTTGTTTTCGCTATCTGCGCTTTTATTAATTGTGTTTGCGCCTGAGCTGATTGTAAATCTGCGAGTGCCACATCCTTTTCTTGCGTGCTGATCGCCTCCTTTTCTAACAAGAGGGAGGCTCGGCGAGCGTTCTCTTCCGCAAGTTTTTCTTCGGTTTGACGTTGCAATAATTGAGCTTGTAATTCTGTGTCGTCAATGTTAAACAGAATTTGTCCTTTTGTTACAAAAGATCCTTCATGGAAGTAAAGATTTCGTATAATACCTGAAACCTCGCTCCGAATTTGAACTTGCTCGTTTGGTTCAACGCTACCCGATACCGTTAAAATATTCTCAAAATCTTTCGGTGATACCACAATCCCATTTACTTCAATGGGAGCACCTTTTGGACTTTCACTAGGTGGGGCAATTTTACCTCCTTTTTCACTGGAAAACTTGTAGGCAACGAAAGCGATAATACCTACAATAATGATTAAGTAAATGTACTTTCTCTTCATTCAGAAAAAATTGACTGCGTTTTAGTTCTCTTTTATATTAGATGTTAGCTCACAAAAGTTGATCTGACGGATTCTGCCAAGCGTTACAAGGCATAAAGTTAATTATTATTTGCCATACAGTTTTGCAACATTATTGATGTTAAAATCGCCCTCCCAATGGAAGAGGACAAATAGGTGCAGTGATGCTGCTGTAAATTGCTACCTTTGCAGTTTAATTCTTTCACGCATGAACAATATATTTATTAAACTTTTTAGCTTTTTAACTATCATGATAACAACCTTATCTGCCGAAGCGCTGGCACTTAACCCTATTCGTTTTGAAGTGTCTTTTAAAGAGCCTCAGGCCCATTACGCGGAAATTACCATGGAAATTGATCGCGTTAAAGAAGATTACGTGGACGTAAAAATGCCTGTTTGGGCACCGGGCTCTTATTTAGTGAGAGAATTTTCGAAGAATGTAGAAGGGTTCCATGCCAAAGATGCCAATGGGAGGCCGCTGACCAGTCGAAAAGTAAGCAAGAATACCTGGAGGGTTTCAAGCAAAGGCGCCGGAAAGATTATGGTGAGTTATCGTGTTTATGCGTTTGAAGTATCGGTGCGCACTAGTTTTATTGATGCTTCGCATGCTTTTTTATCGCCGACGGGTATCTTTATGTATGTAGATAATCAAATAAATCGGCCTGCAGAGGTGAAAATCATACCTCACAAATCGTGGAACAAGATTTCAACAGGATTGATGGAAAAAGAAGGCGAAGTCAATACATATTTCGCAGCTGATTTTGATATTTTATTTGATGCACCGATAGAAGTAGGAAACCAAGATGTGTTCGAGTTTACTGCGGCCGGAATTCCGCATGAGGTTGCAATGGTTAGCGGCGGTAATTACGACAAGGTGAGATTGGCTAAAGACATGGCTAGGATCGTGGAATCTGCTACCGCCATTTTTGGGGAGAACCCGAATAAAAAATATCTGTTTATTGTTCATAACTACCATTCAGGAGGTGGTGGATTGGAGCACCTTAATTCTACTGTACTCGGTGCAAGTCGATTTAACTATAACACTGAAAGCGGACATAAATCTTTTCTCAGTTTAGTTGCACACGAATATTTCCACTTATGGAACATTAAAAGATTACGCCCGGAAGCTTTGGGGCCGTTTAACTATGATCAGGAGAATTATACTACTAACCTTTGGATAGGAGAAGGTTTTACCGCTTATTATGATAATTTATTAGTGCGACGCGCTGGTTTTCATACAGAAGACAGTTATTTACAGATGTTGGCGACAGACGTAACAGCCGTCGAAAACCGACCAGGCAACCAGGTTCAACCGTTAAGTGAATCAAGCTTTGATGCTTGGATCAAATATTATCGCCAGGATGAGAATTCATTGAACAGTATCGTCTCCTACTATAATAAAGGAGCTTTGATTGCGATGATGATGGACCTGAAAATATTGCATTCTACCAAAGGGCAAAAAGGTCTGGATGACGTCATGCGAGAGGCTTATAACGAATTTTATAAAAAACAGGGCAAAGGCTATTCTGATGCAGCCTTCAAAGACTTAGCTGAAAAAGTAGCAGGAACTTCTTTGGATGATATTTATCATTTGGTTAATACCGCCGGTTCGCCTGACTATAATAAATATTTGCAGTTTGTCGGATTGGAGCTTGTCGACTTAAACGCCGGCTACGAAACGCCGGATCTAGGCATTAAGACTTCAACAACAGATAATAAATTGTTGGTTCAGAATGTAATACGTGGTGGAGGAGCATGGGACGGAGGCATTAACGTGAAGGATGAGCTAATTGCAATTAACGGCTATCGCATAGACGCAACCGGAAAAGAATTAGAACGAGTAGTTCAAGCCAGTAGAATCGGGGACGTTGTAAAAATGCTTGTTTCCCGTGATGGCATTATTCAAGAATTAGCTGTAAAAGTGCAGGCAAGTAAAACAGGAAAATATGCATTCATGCCAGCTGAAAATGTGACTGCTGAGCAACAGCAACTAAGAGAGAAGTGGTTGGCTGAGCAATAAATAGTTGTTTAAGAGAGGGAAGGACGATTGCTTCCCTCTTTTTCGATTGTTTAAAAAGCGAAGCGAATGGAAAGGCCGAAACCGGCAAAGTCTAAACCGGTATTGTCGGGAGCAAAACGCATTTCCGGTTTCCAATCCAAAGAAAGGTTAATCGGCGCGCCATCAATTTTATAATCTAAACCTAGGACGCCGTCAATACTGAAAGCAGCGCCGCTATTATCTGTCTCTTTATTTTTATAAGTTCCGATACCTGCACCGGCACCATAATACCACCGTAGACCGGGAGCACCTTCAAAGTCATTATGGATTTCGTATAAACCTACCAGCTTGAAGGTGGATGATTTACTATTGGAGCGGAAGTTCAGAATCACATCCAATGCATTTTGGCCTTGTAGAAAAGTTTTAAAAGTCACTCCATTGGCGACACCAAAGCGACCTCCGATTGCACTTTTATATTCGTAACCGTCTGTGGCTTGCGCTTGTGATTTAACGGATATGAACAAAAGAGAAACCACACCCCATGCAATAAAAAGCAATTTTTTCATAGAATTAATCTTAAATAAATGTTAACAGTAAGTCGTCAGTTTTAAGCGCCAAAGTTACGCTAACTTGTTACAAAAACAATTTTTGATTGATTTTATTGTTCAAGAGACAAAATGTAAATGTCTTTTTATTATGTATACATAGCATATATTTGCCGTTTTACTTGTTCTGCTTCAATTTTTTCTTAGCTTAAAATGATACAGAGCCGATAAATTTTGCTATCTTTAATGGACGCTGAATAAACCGATTCATAAATTAATACATAAACTTATGGCACTTTCGCGCGTTTTTGATTTGTTATCTAATTATAAGTCTTCCTTTGGACAAAAAACGGTTGTGGCGGGGAAGGAGGGAGGAAAATGGATGCGTTATGAAACCGATCATTTTCTTCAGATTGTTGATAACCTTAGTAAAGGCTTGCTCAATTTAGGCATTAAAAAAGGAGATAAGCTTGCCATTATGTCAGCTAACCGACCGGAATGGAACTTTACCGACTTTGCGATCAACCAAATAGGTGCTGCGGTAGTTCCGTTGTACCCAACCTTATCGGATCATGACCTAAATTATATTACCGAAAACGCAGAAGTGAAAATGGCCTTTGTAGGCACCTCGGATTTAGCTAAAAAATTGAAGACTGCACTTACCTTACACAATCTGGATATTCCATTATATACTTTTGACAAAGTAGAGGGGGAGAAATATTGGAAGGAAATTGAAGAGATTGGGGCATCGCTCACCACCGTTGATCTCGACGTTTACCGAAATGATATTCATGAAGATGATTTATTGACGCTCATTTATACCTCGGGAACTACCGGTAGTCCTAAAGGCGTGTTTTTATCACACAAAAATTTGGTAAGTAATTTCACCGATTGTGCCCATTTGCTTCCGGAGAATTATAAGACAGCCATTAGCTTTTTGCCTCTATGCCATATCTTTGAGAGGATGGTCGTTTACCTATACTTTTATAAAGGGATAAGTGTTTATTATGCGGAAAATATGGATACCATTGTTGCCGACATCAATGACGTGAAGCCGAATGGCTTTACAACAGTGCCCCGGGTATTAGAAAAGGTTTACGACAAGATTGTGGATAAAGGAAAGGCACTTACCGGGATTAAACATGCGCTGTTCTTCTGGGCTTTAGACTTGGGCTTGAAATTTAAAGAACCCCGTAAGAATTCGTTTTTCTACAAGATTAAGTTGGCAATAGCTAGAAAGCTAATCTTCAAAAAGTGGCAGATGGCTCTTGGAGGTAATATTGTGGGCATTATCAGTGGAGGTGCTGCTTTACAAGAGCGTTTGGCACGAGTATTTTGGGCCGCAGGTATCCCGGTGTTGGAAGGTTACGGTTTAACGGAAACTTCACCGGTTATAGCAGTAAATAATTTTGAGAGAAATGGATTGGGGTTTGGAACTGTAGGTCCTTTGTTAAAATCAGTGAAGGTAAAAATAGCTAGTGATGGAGAGATTCTGTGTAAAGGGCCAAATGTGACGAAGGGCTATTATAAAAATGATGAGGCTACACGAGAGGCCTTCGATGAAGATGGGTACTTTAAAACCGGCGATATCGGTGAGTTGACAACAGAGGGCTTTTTGCGAATAACAGATCGTAAAAAGGAAATGTTTAAAACGGCAGGTGGTAAGTATGTCGCTCCTCAGATAATAGAGAATAAATTTATGGAATCGACATTGATTGCACAAATTATGGTGATTGGAGAAGGAAAACGTTTTCCTGCCGCGCTCATCGTTCCTGCGTTTGAGGAGTTAAAAAAGTGGGCAGGCAAAAATGGAATTTCCGGAAGTACGAAGGAAGATCTGATAAAAGATCCCAAGGTTATAGAAAAATATCAACATGTTCTTGATAAAACTAATGAAAGTTTTGGGCATTGGGAACAGGTTAAGAAATTTGTTCTGCTACCAAATGAATGGACGATTGATGGTGGTGAGCTGACACCGAAATTAAGCCTGAAACGAAAAGTGATATTAGAGCGAACCAAAGAACTGATTGATCATATTTATAGCGATGAACATGATCAGAAACCAAGGGAACAACATCCATAGCAGCGAAATAGAGGAAATTATAATCCTCTATTTAATCTTTTTAATCGCTCTGTTTGCCCGTGAAGTCGCTATAGCGATCTTGTACTGATACCACCTGTCCTTGAAGATTTTCCGCATCGTATTGTCGAAATGACGTGTGATCACCAGATTTCTGAAACCGCGCCACTTGTCCATTCTTTTTGAAGGCAACGCCCGAACACTGATGGAATAGCCTTCTGTCACATACTGTATGTAGTGCCAATAGCCGGAAGGCATCAACAAGGTTTCACCAGGATGGATTTCCGCTTCATAGCCGTTTAAGTATTTAAGCGCTGGGTATTTAGCGTAGTCGGGATTTTTTAAGTTGGCAATACTATGAAAATTATAAGGAAGTTTGTACATCAAATCCGACTGGTCCAAAGGAAAAAGCCAGATTCGCTTGATACCTTTGTATTGTGTAATGAACACATGTGACATATCGATATCAAAATGATTCCGTGTGCTCGAGCCTTCTCCGCCGAAAAATAAAAAGGGAAGCCATTTAAGAACCTTGCCACCCGTTAAATCATTGTATATTATATCATTATTTAGTTCAGGTTTTAGTTTTATCAAATTAAACAAAAATATACGCAGGTCCGTTGGTTCACGTTCGATCAAATCCAGATATTCGGAGAATTTCATCTTCGTCACCGGAGCACTTTTCGCCCGATCGTTTGAAGTGTCCTCTTTGCCATATAGTTCAATAACATGATCGCCTGCAATCTCCTTGAAGTAGTCGTAGTTCCATTTACTGAATGCAGGACTATCTTTACTGACGAAATCTTCCAAGATAACCGGAACCCCTTTGTTAAAATATTGGTCAAGGAACTCTTTTGAGCTCAACCCTGATCGCCTATCTGTCTTCTTTAGTTGCACTTCTTATAGGTTATGACACGTGTAACTGCAAACTTATAAATTCTTTTGCATATGTAGTATGCTTTTTATTTAGATAAATTATATACAAGAGAAATGCCAAAATCGCTCTTAAGAGACGATATGATCTTAGAATTGAATGATAAAGACAGTGTGAAGCCAAATTGCTTCGAAAATCCTCAATTAACTGAAAACTTTATAAAGTTCTTGTTTCTTATGGAATTATAGATTAGATTTGCTATGCAAGCATAATAAAAAAATGAGCCAAGAGAATACCATTGATTATTACTTAAAGATTACCTGGCAGTCAATTGCTAGTAAATACAATCAATTAGCATCGAAACACGGCATTACACAGGCAACAGGATATGTTTTGATCAATATCAGAAAAGACGGGACACCCGTTACGCAAATAGCCGGATTATTAGGTGTTAAATCAACAAGTTTATCGCGTATGTTAAGCGGAATGGAACAACAAGGGCTAATTTATAGAAGAGCCGACGCACAGGATAAGCGTTCGGTACGTGTTTTTTTAACGGAGGAAGGACAGAAAAGGCGAGAGATTGCAAAAAATATTGTAAGGGAATTTAATAGTTACCTAGACAGCTTAATTAAAGATAGTGAGCGACAAAAACTTATAGATACATTGAAACGATTAAATGAATTGGCTGTTAAATATGTTCCGAAAGAAGAGTAAGCTGAATAAAAAGCTTGAAAAAAGCTATTGTCACTATGTTTTATCAAAAGCCTCTTAGTTATGATCAATAAAAGTATAAAGAAGGTAGCCGTATTGGGTTCAGGGGTAATGGGGTCTCGTATTGCCTGTCATTTCGCCAATATAGGTGTTTCTGTTTTATTATTGGATATCGCTCCGACGGAGCTTTCCCCTGACGAACAGGCCAAAGGTCTAACTTTGGAAAGCCGACAGGTTAGAAACCGTATCGTTAGTCAATCATTAGAAACCGCATTAAAGACAAACCCATCGCCTATATATAGCAAGCAATATGTTCAGCGTATCACAACAGGTAACTTTACAGATAATATGGCTGATATAGCGCATGTCGATTGGATTATAGAGGTGGTTGTAGAGCGTTTGGATATTAAGCGACAGATTTTCACGCAGATAGAACAATATCGAAAACCAGGGACGCTTGTTAGTAGTAATACCTCTGGTATTCCTATGCATCTAATGATTGAGGGACGAAGTGAAGATTTCAAAAAACACTTTTGTGGTACTCATTTTTTTAACCCACCTCGTTATCTGAGGTTGTTGGAAATCATCCCATCACGCGAAACGGACCCTGCGATTATCGAGTTTTTAATGCATTATGGAGATAAATTTCTAGGCAAAACAACTGTGTTGTGCAAAGACACTCCCGCATTTATTGGAAATAGGATTGGTGTATACTCAATGTTGGCCGTCACACATTTGGTTAAGAAGCTAGATCTCACCCTAGAAGAAGTAGATAAATATACAGGTCCTGCTATGGGACACCCCAAATCTGCCACTTTTAGGACCTCGGATGTTGTCGGGTTGGATACGATGGTGAATGTTGCAAAAGGCCTATACGACAATGTTCCTGAAGATGAAGCGCGGGATATTTTCGTTTTGCCAAGCTATATTGACAACATGGCTGAAAGAAAGTGGCTGGGTGAAAAAACTAAACAAGGCTTTTATAAGAAAGTAAAAGATGAGAAGGGAAATAGTGAAATCCTGGTGCTTGATTTGGGCACCATGTCTTATCGAAAGCAGGAAAAGATAAAATCGGTAACATTAGAGGAAACCAAAAAGATTGATGACCTGGCGAAACGAATGAAAGTTTATGAACAGGGAAATGATAAAGCAGCGGAATTATTTCGCGCCATGCATTATCCACTGTTTGAATATGTATCTAAACGTATTCCGGAGATAAGTGATGAGCTTTATCGAATTGACGATGCGATGCGCGCGGGCTTTGGTTGGGAATTAGGACCCTTTCAAGTATGGGATGCGCTAGGTGTTGAGGAAACATTAGAAAAAATAAAGCAAGAAGAAAAGCGGATTCCAGGGCAAACGGGCGAAGTCGCATCGTGGGTATTGGAAATGTTGCAATCCGAGCATAAAAGCTTTTATAAGGTCGAAAACGGGAAAAGATTATTTTATGATATTCAGAGCAAAGACTATAAAGAAATCCCTGGTATAGCTGATTTTATCAACTTAGACGATCTCCGAAAAACGAAGACCTTATGGAAAAATAGTGGCGTATCAATCATCGACCTAGGTGACGGGATACTTAATGCAGAGATCCATACGAAGATGAATACGATCGGTGGAGATGTGATTCAAGGCATTAACAAAGCAATTGATATGGCCGAAAAAGAATATAAGGGCTTGGTTATCGGGAACGACGGAGCCAACTTCTCTGCCGGAGCCAATATCGGGATGATTTTTATGATGGCCGTAGAGCAGGATTACGATGAGTTAAATATGGCCGTTAAGTTATTTCAGAATACGGCCATGCGCTTGCGTTACTCGAATATACCCGTCGTAGTTGCTCCATTTAATCTGACCTTGGGAGGAGGGTGTGAATTTGCTATGCATGCTGATTTCGTGCAGCTCCATGCGGAAACTTATATGGGACTCGTTGAATTTGGGGTTGGGGTGATACCGGGTGGTGGTGGCTCGAAAGAATTTGCCTTAAGAGCTTCAGATGAGTATAAAGCAGATCAAATTAGTCAAAATGTGCTAAAGGAACGTTTTTTAACCATCGGCCAAGCAAAAGTAAGTACTTCCGGAATAGAGGCATACGAACTAGGTTATCTCCAACAAGGTAAATTTGCCATTACGATGAATCGTAGCCGATTGCTTGCGGATGCAAAGGCAAAGGCTTTAGGTCTGGCTGAAGCCGGCTATACTGCGCCTATTCCGAGAAACAATATTAAAGTATTGGGAAAGCAGGGATTAGGCATCGTGTACGTTGGAGCAAACTCAATGAAATCAGGAAATTATATTAGCGAACATGATCAGAAAATATCAGAGAAGCTTGGCTGGGTATTGTGTGGGGGAGACCTCTCGGCACCTACGGAAGTTTCCGAGCAATACTTGTTGGATCTTGAAAGAAAGGCCTTTTTGGAGCTGACAGCGGAAAGGAAAACACTGGAACGAATACAGCACATGTTAACGAAAGGTAAAGCACTCAGAAACTAAGTTATCTTAAAATAGTGAAGATATGGAAGCATATATAATAGCGGGTTACAGAACGGCTGTAGGAAAGGCTCCAAAAGGCGCTTTCCGATTTACACGTGCTGATGATATGGCTGCGGCGGTCATAAGACACCTGGTCAATTCTGTTCCTAACCTTAATAAAGAAGAAATAGATGATGTCATTGTTGGAAACGCTACGCCTGAAGCAGAGCAAGGGTTAAATATGGCAAGGCTCATTTCTTTGATGGCACTCGATACTGATAAGGTTCCCGGCGTTACGGTCAATAGATATTGTGCATCAGGTTTGGAGACAATAGCAACTGCTGTGGCTAAAATAAAAGCAGGAATGGCAGATGTAATTGTTGCCGGCGGTGTTGAAGTGATGTCGGGTATGCCTATGGGGGGGTGGAAAGTGGTTCCAAATGCAGATGTAGCAAAGACACACCCCGACTGGTATTGGAATATGGGCTTGACGGCCGAAGCGGTCGCTAAAGAATATAAGGTGAACAGGGAAGATATGGATTCGTTTTCTTATCATTCGCATCAAAAGGCAATTTCAGCGATTACAAAGGGTTTGTTTAAAGAGGAAATTATGCCTTTTACGGTAATGGAAAACTTTGTTCGCGATAATAAGATCGGTACGAGAGAATATATAGTGGATACAGATGAAGGACCCCGGGCTGATACAAGCCTTGAAGCGCTGGCTAAACTGAAGCCTGTTTTTGCGGCGGACGGACTTGTAACAGCTGGTAACTCGAGCCAGACGTCAGATGGTGCAGCGTTTGTATTGGTTGTATCAGAGAGAAAGCTAAAGCAATTAAATTGCCAACCGATTGCCAGATTAGTTAGTTATGCCGTAGCCGGTGTTCCACCACGTATTATGGGAATAGGTCCCATATTTGCTATACCAAAAGCGCTGAAACAAGCGGGACTAAATTTGGATGATCTTAGTCTTATTGAATTAAATGAGGCCTTTGCTTCCCAATCGCTGGCCGTTATTCGCGAGTTAAATTTAAATCCTGATTTAGTTAATGTAAATGGCGGAGCTGTTGCTTTGGGACACCCATTAGGTTGTACAGGAGCTAAATTAAGCGTACAAATTTTTAACGAACTAAAAAGAAGGAGGCAAAAATACGGAATGGTGACGATGTGTGTCGGAACAGGGCAAGGGGCTGCAGGAATCTTCGAAATGCTTTAGTGTTTATGCTTTATGTTGTGGAACTTAAGACCATTGCCTAACAATTACTAAAAATACAGATTATGGAAACCGTGGATAAAAAGAGAGCAATAAAAGGTGGCGAATTCGTTATTAAAGAGACCCGTTACGAAGACGTTTTTATTCCTGAGGAGTTTGATGAGGAACAGCTGATGATCAAGAAAACCTGCCAAGATTTTCTTCAGACGGAGGTTACTCCAAATTTAGAAAGAATCGATAATCAAGAAGAAGGCCTAATGCAAACCTTGCTTGATAAGGCAGGAGAACTTGGTTTGTTAGGTGTTTCTATACCGGAAGAATATGGGGGCTTTGGAAAGAACTTCAACACGTCTATGCTTGTTACAGATGCAGTGGGTGCCGGACATAGTTTTGCAGTAGCACTTTCTGCTCATACCGGTATAGGAACTTTACCTATCCTTTATTACGGGAATACCGAGCAAAAGCAAAAGTACATTCCAAAACTAGCCACAGGAGCGTATAAAGCAGCTTATTGCTTAACGGAGCCTAATGCAGGGTCGGATGCTAATAGCGGTCGCACGACCGCTAAATTAAATGATGAGGGAACGCACTACCTAATCAACGGTCAAAAGATGTGGATTACAAACGGTGGTTTTGCCGATATATTTATCGTATTTGCTAAGATTGATGATGATAAGAATCTTTCGGCGTTTATTGTAGAGCGGGCTTTTGGGGGTATTACGATGAATCCCGAAGAACATAAACTGGGAATTAAAGGTTCTTCAACAAGACAGGTGTTTTTTAATGATTGCCCTGTCCCAAAAGAAAATCTGCTATCAGAACGCGAAAACGGATTTAAAATAGCGGTCAATATTCTAAATATTGGGCGAATTAAACTTGGTGCAGCAGCTATCGGCTCTTCACGTAAGGTTATCTCCCAAGCAATTAACTATGCAAATGAACGGGTGCAGTTTAAATTGCCAATTGCGAAATTCGGTGCAATTCGGTATAAACTTGCGGAGATGGCAACTCGAAATTTCGCAGTGGAAAGTGCCGCTTACCGTGCCGGGCAGAATATTGATGATGCCTATGAAGCGCTTGTTTCCGACGGTATGGAACCCGCCAAAGCCAAACTAAAGTCGACCGAACAATTTGCTATCGAATGCGCAATCCTTAAGGTTTGGGGTTCAGAAATGCTCGACTATATCGTTGATGAAGGCGTGCAAATTTATGGTGGAATGGGTTATTCAGCTGACGCTCCAATGGAGAGATCTTATCGCGATTCGAGAATTAATAGAATATTCGAAGGAACTAACGAAGTAAACCGTTTACTCATTGTTGATATGTTACTAAAGCGAGCGCTCAAAGGTGAACTTGATCTCATGGGGCCGGCACAAGAGGTGGTAGGAGAATTAATGGCTATACCTGACTTTTCAGAACCTGAGGATGTTTTGCTTGCTTACGAAAAAAGAGTTATTGCAAATCTGAAGAAAGCGGGCCTATTAGTTGCCGGTGCTGCCGTTCAGAAGTTAATGATGACGCTACAAAAGGAACAGGAGATCTTAATGAATATCGCCGATATTATCGGCACCGTTTATCTTGCTGAATCTACTTTATTAAGGGCAGAAAAATTAGTACACTTCAAAAATGAGCAAGAAGTGACGGGACAGATAGACATGGCACGGATCTTTTTATACAATGCAGTTGACAAAGTGTACTTGGCTGGTAAAGAAGCACTGAATTCTTTTGCAGAAGGCGATGAGTTAAAAATGATGTTGGCAGGCTTACGAAGATTTACAAAGCTAGAGCCATTTAATGTTAAAGAGGCGAGGCAACGAGTGGCCAAGCTGCTTATTGATGCCAACGGATATTGTTTTTAGATAAATTATTAGCGAAGTCAAACCTCATGGCAAAATCGAAGTTTTGCCATGAGGTATTGATCAAGGTCATTAATGTTGGAAAAGTGTTAAAATTAGTTCTAAGGCTTTTTGAAGTAAAAATTTTATGTTAGGTTTGGACTTACTTAACGTTGAGGATAGTCCAATGTATAATATGATCAAAAGTTTCCTAGTCATCTCTTCTTTTCTTGTTTTATCGATTTTTCAAGCCAACGCGCAAGATTATTCCCTGATTGCCGATAAGTATGTCGCTTCATCAGGAGATAGTGTAACTTATACCATATATCAAGGACGAGGCTTAGAATCTTCAGAAATAGCGCCGGAAGCGGTTAAAAATCTAATTTATGCAAATTATACCCAAGGAGGAAAGAAGGTGGCCGACACTATTCCATTGAATAAAGACTTTCTAAAATATGCGGCTGTTCAACAAAATGGGGGACAAAGTCTATTGACAATTGAGTTTAAAGGCGGAGCAGTTACTTATGACCAACTAGTAGTAGAAGATTTCGCAAAAACTGAAAATTTGACTGATTTGGCTTCGGTTATTGACTCATCGGGGTTTACCACTGAATATACTGCAAATACTTTTTTTACTGCGAAGGCTCTTACAATCACTGACAAGTCAAATGGAAATCTTTATAAAGCAAAGGAATGCAAACAGCTGGAAATTATACTTGAACAAAATCCCTATAAATTACAATATGGAGATGATATAACTGCCGTAATCTTATTGGATGGCAAACCATTGGAAGGAACGAGTACCACTATTTACACGAAATCAGGCAATGGGCAAGTGCATGCGGCAAAATATCGTTCCAATGCAGAGGGTAAAATATACTTCAAACTTAATCGATCCGGGTTGTGGCTTCTACAAACAGTGTACGCTAATCCAAGTCAGGAAAAGGGCATTAATTACAACTATTATCAAAGCTCCTTTTCCTTTCGGTTTCAATGATAATCGGTGTATCCGTATCAGATCTTGTCCTTTTGCTGTTCTTTCCATTGCTTGCTAAAGGATTCAGGGGCAATAGAGGGTAATGTTCTTTTGGTTCCCCAAGCTTTTGCAAAAAACCTGCTTAGAAAGAAATTTTTCCATTTGCCACCCCAAAAGTCTAGCCATTTCCTTTTGGTTGCAATCTTCACGAAAGCCTTCCATCCCCAGTTTTCAACTTGAGGGTTTAGTCCTTCCTTAACGGAGTCCCGCCGATTTAGTAAAAGCATTTTATGAATATCAATTTTAACGGGACATACTTCTGAACACTTGCCGCACAAGCTACTGGCATAACTTAAATGCTTGAACTCTTGCATCCCCTTCATATGGGGCGTAATAATTGATCCTATAGGGCCGCTGTAGGTTGTGCCGTAAGTATGGCCCCCAACATTTTTATAAATTGGGCATGCATTCAGACAGGCTCCACAGCGGATACAATAAAGTCCCTGTCTTTGATCTTTCTGTGCTAATAAATCTGTCCGACCATTATCGAGTAAAATAACATACATCTCATCAGGCCCGTCAGACTCGTTTTCTCGCTTCGGGCCACTTAAAATGGTGTTATAAACGGTGAGGTTTTGGCCAGTACCGTGATTCCCCAAAAGAGGCCAGTATAAATCCAAATCGCTGATAGACGGAATCAGTTTTTCTATACCAACAACGGCTATGTGTATTTTTGGAAAGCTCGTGCTTAATCGTGCATTCCCTTCATTCTCGGTAATGGCGATGCTACCTGTATCTACAAGGAGAAAATTTGCGCCTGTAATTCCAACATCGGCAGACAGATATTCATCTCTTAATAACTCCCGTG
>Ga0079224_100002826_pt1 | contig 21453 bp, 23 predicted proteins | sample Stecom2015_FD_80414 | JGI IMG/M metagenome (GOLD analysis project Ga0079224, IMG submission 80414) | Agricultural soil microbial communities from Utah to study Nitrogen management - Steer compost 2015 | ecosystem: Environmental > Terrestrial > Soil > Agricultural land | place: USA: Utah...
CCGAGACCGACGCGGAGGCCCCGGAGGCCGGCGCGTCCGGTGACGAGGGAGCCGAAGCGGAGTCCTGACGGGTCGCCCTTCGGGGCTAACGTGGTGTGCGGAGGGTGCGGCCGAGGCCGGCCCTCCGCGCGCTGTAGCGCACCCCGCGCACCGTCCCCCTTTTTTCCCACCCGCCAACGGAAAGTCCAACGGTAACGTGGCTATGTCGGACAACACGAAAGAGGACTCCGAGGCCGTGCCGGCCCCGGAATCGGAGGCGGCTGAGCCGGAGCCGGCTGAGTCGAAGCAGGAGGGGCAGGGGGAGCCCATGACGGTACCGTCACCGGACGACAGCAGGCCCGCACCGTCCGGGCCCGGCGGCCCGGCGCCCGGCGGCTCGGCGGCGGCCGGCCCGGCGCTCGGCGCCCCCAAGCCCAAGGGCTCCAAGGCGCCGAAGGCGGCCAAGGCCACCAAGACGACCCGCAAGGCGCACCTGAGCGTCAGCCGGATCGAGCCCTGGTCGGTGATGAAGTTCAGCTTCGTCATCTCGCTGGTCTGCTTCATCGTGCTCTTCGTCGCGGTGGCCGTCATCTACGCGATCCTGTCCGGGCTGGGCGTCTTCGACGCCCTGGCGGACACGCTCACCGCCCTGACCGAGGGCGGCGAGGGCGAGGAGATCCCGATCGACCCGGCCTCGTGGTTCTCCCCGGCCCGGGTGCTGGGCTACACCGGCCTGATCGGGGCGCTGAACATCGTGCTGATCACGGCGCTGTCCACGGTCGCCGCGATGCTCTACAACCTCGCCGCGGACCTGGTCGGCGGCATCGACGTCACCCTCAGCGAGTCCGAGTGAGGCACCCCTCCCCCGCCCCGGTCCCCCTCCCCCGCGGAGCGGGACCGGGCACCCCCGGGGCCGCGCTAGACTGGACCCCGGAAAGAGCCCCGCAGCGGGCCCCTTCCCCCGCCTCCACCAGCGCCATCCGGTTCGCCGGTACCGCCCGGATGCGGTAGAGTTCCACTCGGAACGCGGGCGTATAGCTCAGTCGGTTAGAGCGCATCCCTGATAAGGATGAGGCCCCAGGTTCAAGTCCTGGTACGCCCACCCGCGAAAAGGCTCCCGCACGGGGGCCTTTTTTCATGCCCGTGCGTCACACGCGCGTCAGAGCGAACCGCGAACGTCAGCCGGTTCGCCGCCCTGTGCGCCGGAGCACGCCGCACCCCTGCGCGCGTCGCCCTCGGCCCGGCCGACGGCTGCGCGCCGGTCGCCGCGGGGGCCGGCGGGGTGCAGGGCTTCGCGGTCGCCTCCGCGGTGCTGACCGTGCTGTCGCCGCTGACGGCCGGCATGCCGCATCTCCTCGGACGTTCCGCACGGTCCTGACGGATGCGGTGTCCCCGGTCCGCCGGCCCGGGGCACGGGGCGGCAGGACGGTCCGCCTCCTCCCCCACCGCCGGTGGTGGTGTGCCGGACCGCCCCGGCACCACCCCGGAGGTATCCCCTCCCCCACCTCCGATCCGGGCCCCAGGGCCAGGGACTCCGGGGCCCGTCCTCCGTAGCGTCGGAGGCCGGCGAACCCACGGAGGAATGAAATGCGGCGATCGACCGGCCGGACCGCGTGTGCACTCGGTGCCGTACTGCTGCTCGGCGCGGCGGCCGGGCCGGCCGCCGCCGGGGAGGGCCCTGAACCGCCCCCGGTCGAAGAGGAGAGCGTCCGGGCGTTCCTGGACCGGCGGGTGCCGGAGCTGCTGGAGGAGTTCGACGTCCCCGGCGCGGCGGTCTCCGTGGTCGCCGGCGGCGGGCAGGTCTTCGCGCAGGGGTACGGCGTCGCCGACCTGGAGACGGAGGAGCCGGTCGACGCAGAGGAGACGGCGTTCCCCACCGCGTCGGTGGCGAAGAGCTTCACCGCGCTGACCGTGCTGCGGCTCGTCGAGGAGGGCGGGCTCGACCTGCACGCCGACGTGAACGGCTACCTCCCGGAGCACCTGCGCCTCGACGACGCCTACCCGGGCGACCCGGTCACCCTGCACCACCTGCTCACCCACACCGCGGGGCTGGAGGAGGCGGTGGCCGGTACGGCGGTGTCCGACTACGCCGAGGAGTACACCGCCGAGCGGCTCCGCGAGGTGCCCGAGCCCGACCGGATCGAACCGCCGGGGCGGTTCACCGCCTACTCGAACTACGGGTACGACCTGCTCGGCGCCGTCGCCGAGGAGGCCGAGGGGAAGCCCTTCGCCGACATCGCCCGGGAGCGGGTGTTCGCGCCGCTCGGGATGGACGGCAGCGCCTTCGTCGACGGGGCGGCCGCCGCCGAGCGGTTCTCGGTGCCCACCCTGTACCGGATGACCGCGGAGGGGAACGCCCCGGACCGCAGCCCGGTCCTCGCCGCCGAACCCGCGGGCGGCGCCTTCGCCCCGGTCACCGACATGTCCCGGTTCATGCTCGCGCTGCTCGGCGGGGGCGAACTCGACGGCGAGCGGGTGCTGCCCGCGGGGGCGGTCGAGGCGATGCTGGAGCGGCAGGCCGCCAACGACCCCCGGCTCACCGGGAGCGGGTACGGGACCTGGGAGCGGTCCGCCGGTTCCCCGCGCGCGGTGGGGCACGGTGGCGACCTGGGCGGCCTGCACACCGAGTACGCCCTGGTACCCGAGGAGGGGGTGGGCGTCTACGTCGCGGTCAACGGGGACGGCGACGGCGACGACCCGATCAACGACATGCGCGCCCTGGTCGTGCAGGAGTTCCTGGCGGAGTTCACCGGAGACGGGGAGGACGCGGAGGGCGGTGGGGGCGCGCCGTCCGAGGCGGCCGGCGACGGCCCGGGCCGCTACACCGGGACCTACGTGACGACCCGGGCCAGCAAGAGCGACGCCTCCGCGCTCAAGGTCGCGCTGGACCAGGTGTCGGTGGTCGCGGACGGCGGCGGGGCGCTGCGCACCGAGAGCCCTGTGCTGCCCGAGCGGCGCTGGCTCCCGGTGGAGCCCGGGCTCTACCGGGAGGACGGCGGGAACGGCGGCACCCTGGCGTTCATCGAGGAGGACGGCGAGGTCGCCGGGCTCGGCTTCGATGAGAACCCGACCCAGGCCTACCAGCGGGTGCCCTGGTACGGGCAGCCCAATCTGCACCTCGCGGCGGCCGGCGCCGCGCTGCTGGTGATGGCCTCCCTCCTGATGTGGCCGCTGGCCGGTGCGGTCCGGCGGCTGCGCGGCAAGAGGCCCGCGGCGCCGCGCGGCTCCCGGCCCGCGCTCCTGGCGGCCGGCCTCACCGCGGCGGTCTGCGCCGGGTTCGCGGCCTTCTTCTGCTACCTCGTCGTCCGGATGGAGGTGCTGGAGGTGCTGCTTTTCAGCGGCTCGCCGCTGCTCACCGTGCCGCTGGCGGCCGCGGTGCCCGCCGCGGTCTGCTCCGTCGCCGCCATCGTGCCTGCCTGGCGCCGCGGCTGGTGGAGTGCGCTCGGCCGGGTGCACTACTCGGCCGTGGCGCTCGCCTCGGCGGTGTTCCTGGCCTTCGCGGCCCTGTACGGCCTGGTCTGGGCCCCGGCACTGAGCTGACCCGCACACCGGAGGCCGCCCCGCCCACGGCCGGGGCGGCCTTCCCGCCGCCCGGCACCGGGCGGGCCCCGGCGAGACCGGTGTCACGCCCCGGATCCGCCGTTTTCCGCCCCGATGGGCGAACCGGGGCGGCGTGCGCCGCGTCGATGGGAGCGGTGCCGGGCCCGGCGCGCCGAGCGCCGCCCGGGACCGATCCCGCCGGACGAGCCGGTGGCGGTCCCGGCCCCCCGGGGAGCGCGGCCGCCTCCGCGCCCCTCCCGGTAGGTGCGGCACTGGCCTGTCCGCAGAGCGCCCGCTTCGAGACCGCCGGCACCGTCGCCGGCGGCGGGCCTCGACCGGTGCCTCCGGAGCGGGGCCGGGACGGTGCCGGAAGGGGACCTCCCCCGATGCCCGTCCCGCGCCCCGCGGTGTGCGCCGGGCCATGGCGGCCGCCCGGAGATTCGGTGAACCGCTCCCCTCCCGAGCGCTACGTACTCCCCGACCGTGCAGACGGCGGAAGGAGACGGGCGATGACCACCACGGGGGCCACCGGGAAGCCCTGCGAGCGGGCGCGGGACGACCCCTCGTACGTCCTGCTGTCCGCCATGGCGCTGTCCCGGCTCCGCCACGGCCTTCCGCTGTGGACCGCCGCCGTGCCGCCCCTGGTGCTGGCCGCGCTTCTGGCGGTCACGGCCTTCCCCGCCTCCGCCGAGGTCCGCGATGCCGTCTGGGACCGCTGGCTGAGCTTCACCCTCTTCCTCTGGGCCGCGCTGGCGCCGATGGCCGCCGGCCTGTTCGCGGTCGGCGCCCACCAGGCCGACGAGGAGGCCAAACGGGTGATGTACGGCTACGGGTTCCCGCGCCACCGCCTGCTGGCGGCGACGGCCGCCGCCGCCACCGCCCTCTGGACCGCCTCGGCGCTGCTGCTGACCGCGCTGGTCGCCGCCGCGGCCCTGATCCACGGCTCGCCCGGCGACGCCGCCGCAGTACTCCCGGGAACGCTGCTGCCGGTCCTGGCCGCCCTGCCGACCCTGGTGCTGTGCCTGGTGGCCGCGGAGGCGTGGGGGGTGGCCGGCGCGGCCTGCACCGGCGTGGCGGGACTGCTCTTCGGTGCCCTGATCGGGGACAAGCCCTACTGGTGGGTCTTCCCGCCGGCCTGGCCGACGCGGTCGGTCATCCCCTTCGCCGAGACCGGAGGGCTCGGCTACTTCCCCCCGGGCCACCCGATGCCGGACCCCTCGATCCTGCCCGCCGTCGCGGGCGCCTCGGCCGCGCTGACCGCCGCACTGCTGATCGCCGGCGCCTACTACACCGACCGCAGAGAAGTCTGAGAGCGCCCCGGCGCCGCCCCGACCGGAACCACCAGGAGGAGCCATGACCACAGCGGAATCGCACCACGCCGCACCGGGGGCGGTACGCGACGCCCCCTCGCTGCGCACCGTCGTCGCGGTGGAGCTCGTCAAGCTCCGGCGCGGCTTTCCCCTCTGGCTCTCCACCGTGCTGCCGCCGGTGCTGGTCCTGCCGCTCGGGCTGATCGCAGCGGTCTCCCCCGAGGGGCGCGGCGGCGATGTCTGGGGGGTCTGGTTCGGCGTCACCCTGATGTTCTGGGGGATCTTCCACCCCATGGGGGCGGCGCTGTACGCGGCCATGTCCGTCCGCACCGACCTGGCCTCCCGCCGCCTCGTGTACACCTACGCCTTCCCCCGGCACCGGCTGCTGGTCGGCCGGTTCCTCGCCCTGCTGGTCCTGGGGCTGGGCAGCGCCGCCCTGCTCACCGTTCTCCTGGCGGCGGCGGGCCTGCTGCTCGCCGGCCCCGCGGCCGCCGCCGAGGCGCCCGTCGGGGTCGCCGTCCCGTGGCTCGCGGGCGCCGGGACCCTGGCGCTGTGCCTGGCCGCGGCCGAGCGGTGGGGAACGGGCGCCTGCGCGGCCGTCGGCGTGGCCGGGATGATGCTGGCCGCGACCGTCGCCGACACCGCCGCGGGCTGGTTCATCCCGATGGCCTGGCCGATGCGCGCGGTGGTCCCGCTCGCCGGCATCCACGCCAACGGGGTCCCGCTGGAGCCGGGTGACCCGCTCTTCACCCTCGCCCCGCTCCCCGTCCTGGCCGTCCTGTCCCTGGTGCTGTCGGCCGCCGCGCTGGCGGCCGGGGCCCGCCACGTCAACCGCAAGGAGCTGTGAATGCCCTCGGCACTGCGCGTCCGCGCGCTCACCAAGAACTACGGGTCGACCGCCGCCCTGCAGGGCGTGGACCTCGACGTGGCCGAGGGCGAGGTCTACGGGCTGCTCGGTCCCAACGGGGCCGGCAAGACCACGGTGATGAAGGCGGTGGCCGGGCTGCTGCGCCCGGACTCGGGGACCCTGGAGGTGGCGGGCCGGCCCTTCACCCGGGACAGCCTGCGCGGCATCGGCGCGCTCATCGACGGCCCGGGGCTGTGGCCGCGGATGGACGCGCGACAGCACCTGCGGGCGCACGCGCGGCTGCGCGGAGTCGACCCGGATCGGGCCGCGGCCGACCTGCTCCCGCTGGTCGGCCTGGACCAGGTGGCCGACCGCCGCTCCTCCGCCTACTCGCTGGGCATGCGGTGGCGGCTGGGCATCGCCATCGCCATGATCGGCTCGCCCCGCCTGCTCGTCCTGGACGAGCCCACCAACGGCCTGGACCCGATCGGCATGCGCGAGATGCGCGCCCTGCTGCGCCGGCTCGCCGAGTCGGGCGCGACGGTGTTCGTCTCCAGCCACCAGCTCGACCAGATCGCCCGCACCTGCGACCGGGTGGGGGTGATCGTGCACGGCCGCACCCGCTACGAGGGCGCGCTGTCCGGCCTGGCCCGGGACGGCGACCTGGAGGCGGGGTTCTTCTCCCTGGTGGAGCGCACATCGAGCGGCGTGCGCTGACGGAGGCCGGGCGGCGCGCACGGCGCGGGCGGGACCGCCGCCGCGGCCGCGCCGGAGCGCCTACCCGCCCGGCGGGGGCGCGGTGCGGGACGGGGCGCGCCGTCCCGAGGCGGTCCGGGGCCGCGGCCCCGCGCCGATCAGGGCCACCGCCGTCGCGCACACTGCGAGGCCGGCCAGCGCCGCCGGGCCCGGGGCCTGGCCGAACATCGGCCAGGCCCAGAGCATGGTGGTCGGCGGGGTCAGGTAGAGCAGGGCGGAGACCCGGGTGACGTCGGTGCGGGCCAGTACGGCCCAGTAGAACCCGTAGCCGCCGAAGGTGGAGAGCAGCACCACCCAGGCGACCGCGGCCCAGAAGCCCGGGTCGGCCGGCGGGGCCAGGGAGCCGGTGGCGCCGGCCAGCCCGGTGAACAGCACCGCGGAGACGGCGCACTGCACGGTGAGGGCGTCGGCCACCGAGGCCCGGGGCCGGGTGCGCCGCTCCAGCACCGATGCGGCGACCAGGGAGAGCATCGCGGCGAACGGCAGCAGGAAGGCCCAGGCCGGGGCGGCGCCGCCGGCGGACAGGTCGGAGCCGACCACCAGGGCGACCCCGGCCAGGCCCAGCGCCAGCCCGCCGGCGCGGCGCGGCGTCACCCGCTCCCCCAGCAGCGGGGCGGCCAGCGCCGCGGCCGCGATCGGCTGCAGGGCGGCGATCAGCGCGCTGGTTCCCGCGGCGACGCCGTGCTCGGCGGCGGCGACCACCCCGTAGAGGTAGCCGGCCTGGGCCAGCGCGCCGATCGCGGCGTGCAGCGCCAGCTCGCGCGGCGGGATCCGCGGGCGGCGGAGCAGCGCCCAGCCGCCGAGCAGCGCGGTGACGGCGATGAACCGCCAGGCCAGCAGGGTCGTCGCGGAGGCCTCGCCGGTACCCAGCTCGGCGCCGATGAACCCGGAGCTCCAGGTGGCCACCAGCCCGGCGCCGAGCAGCGCGGTGGGAGCGGTGCGCGGAAGCGGAAGGGAGCGGAACATGCGGCCAAGTAACCACACCGGTCGGTATACTCGCAGTGCACTCCGCCCCTCCCCGGGCGCATCCCCCGATGAGGACTCGACGAGAGCGGAAGCGAGGCGCCGCAGATGACCGCCACCGGAACGGACCGGCCGCTCACCCCGGCCGGGCGCCGGGTGCTGGACACCGCGTCCCGGCTCTTCTACCAGCGGGGCATCAACACCGTCGGCATGGAGCTCATCGCCGAGCAGGCCGGGGTCACCAAGAAGACCGTCTACGACCGGTTCGGCTCCAAGGACGCGCTGGTCGCCGCCTACCTGGCCGAGCGGGACCGGCGCTGGCGGGCCTGGGTCGGCGAGCAGACCGCCGCCGCGGGCGGCCCGCGCGAGCGGGCGCTGGCCGTGTTCGACGCGCTGGAGTCGTGGATGGAAGGGCTGGAGCCCCGGGGCTGCGCCATGGTCAACGCCTGCGTGGAGCTGACCGACCCGGACCACCCCGGGCTCCGCGTCGCCCGCGAGCAGAAGCGGTGGACCCGCGAGCTCTTCCGGGGCCTGGCCGCCGAGGCCGGCGCCGCCGACCCGGATGAGGCCGCGGACACCCTGCTCGTGCTGCACGAGGGGGCGGTGATCGCCTACCAGACGGCGGGCGTGCGCACTGCGGTGCGCACCGCCCGCCGCGCCGCCGGGGACCTGCTCAGCCGGTGAGGCCGAGCTCGCGGTAGCCCGGCTTGATGACCTCGTCGATCAGCGCGAGCCGTTCGTCGAACGGGAGGAACGCCGACTTCATCGCGTTCAGCGTCAGCCAGCGCATGTCGGCCAGGGTGAAGCCGAAGGCGTCGGCCAGCACGCCGAACTCCTTCGACATCGAGGTGCCGCCCATCAGCCGGTTGTCGGTGTTGACGGTGACCCGGAACCGCAGCCGGCGCAGCAGGTCGATCGGGTGCTCGGCGATGGAGGCGACCGCGCCGGTCTGCACGTTGGAGGTCGGGCACATCTCCAGCGGGATCCGCCGGTCGCGCACGTAGGACGCCAGCCGGCCCAGCTTCGCGGTGCCGTCCTCGGCGACCGCGATGTCGTCGGCGATCCGCACCCCGTGCCCGAGCCGCTCGGCCCCGCAGTGCTGGATCGCCTCCCAGATGGACGGCAGCCCGAACGCCTCGCCCGCGTGGATGGTGAAGTGCGCGTTCTGCTGCCGCAGGTACTCGAAGGCGTCCAGGTTGCGGGTGGGCGGGAAGCCGGCCTCCGGACCGGCGATGTCGAACCCGGCCACGCCGGCGTCGCGGTACCGGACCGCGAGCTCGGCGATCTCCGCGGACCGGGCGTTCTGCCGCATCGCGCAGAGCAGGGTGCCGATCCGGATCGGGGCGCCGGCCGCCGCGGCGCGCCGCTCCCCCTCGGCGAAGCCCTCCTGGACCGCCTGCACGATGGCGTCCAGCGAGAGCCCGCCCTCCTGGAACAGCTCCGGGGCGTAGCGGACCTCGGCGTAGACCACCCCGTCGGTGGCCAGGTCCTCGGCGGCCTCGGCGGCCACCCGCACCAGCGCCTCGCGGGTCTGCATCACCCCGACGGTGTGCGAGAAGGTCTCCAGGTACCGCTCCAGCGAACCGGAGTCGGCGGCCTCGGTGAACCAGCGGCCGAGCTCCTCGGGGTCGGTGCTGGGCAGGCCGGCGTAGCCGCAGGCGGCGGCCAGCTCCACCACGGTCGCCGGGCGCAGCCCGCCGTCCAGGTGGTCGTGGAGCAGCACCTTGGGCGCGCGCCGGATCTCTTCGGCGGTCGGGACGTGCATGGGGACCTTCCTTGTCCGGGGGCAGGGCTTCTCCGGGGGCGCTTGGATCTCCTCCGCGGCGATGATCTTGGCGCTGCGGCCCCATCAACGCGCGTTGACAGGGCCGCAGCGCCAAGATCATCGCGGGAGGGGCGGCGGGCGCTCCCGGCTTCCGCCGCCCCTCCCGCGCCGGCTAGCCGATCAGGATGCCGGCGATGGCCGCGCTGAGCAGGTTGGCCAGGGTCCCGGCGAGGATCGCGCGCAGGCCCAGCCCGGCGATGGCCTTGCGCTGGTTGGGCGCCAGGCTGCCCATCCCGCCGAGCAGCACCGCCATCGAGCCGATGTTGGCGAAGCCGCAGATCGCGAAGGTGACGACGGCGACCGTCTTGTGCGAGAGCTCGGGGATCTGCGGGGCGAAGTCCATGAAGGCCACGAACTCGTTGAGCACCAGCTTCTGGCCGAGGAAGCCGCCGGCGGTGACCGCCTCGTCCCACGGCACCCCGACGGCGAACATCAGCGGGGAGAAGATCCAGCCGAGGATCTTCTGGAAGCTCAGGTCGTCCATGCCGAACAGCCCGCCGAGCGCGCCGAGGCCCATGTTGAGCAGGGCGACCAGGGAGACGAACGCGAGCAGCATGGCGCCGATGTTCAGCGCCAGCTTGAGGCCCTCGGAGGCGCCCCGGGCCGCGGCGTCGATGACGTTGTGCGGGCGGTCGTCCTCCTCCTCGGCGGCGGCGTCCTCCGCGGCCTCGGCCGGGGCCGCGCCGTTCGCGCCGTCCGCTGCGTCCGCTTCCGCCGAGCCGGAGTCGCCGGCGTAGTCGGTGCCGGCATCGGTCTTCACCGCGGCCTTCTCGACCGCGGTGGCCTCCTCGGTCTCCGGCACCATGATCTTGGCCATCAGCAGGCCGGCCGGGGCGCCCATGAAGGCCGCCGCGATCAGGTACTCCATCTTGGCGCCGAGCAGGGCGTAGCCGACCAGCACGCTGCCGGCCACGGTGGCCAGGCCGCCGGCCATCACGGAGAACAGCTCGGAGCGGGTGAGCCGGCTCAGGTAGGGGCGGATCACCAGGGGCGCCTCGGTCATGCCGAGGAAGATGTTGGCGGTGGCGTTCATCGACTCGGCCTTGCTGGTGCCGAGCAGCCACTGCAGGCCGCCGCCGATGATCCGGACGACCCACTGCAGGATGTGCAGGTGGTAGAGGACCGCGGTGAGCGAGGAGACGAAGATGACCACCGGCAGCACCTGGAAGGCGAAGACGGTGCCGTTCTCCGGCAGGACCGCGCCGAACAGGAAGTCGATCCCCTCGCCCGAGGCGTCGATCAGGGTCTGGAACCCCTGGGAGAGGGCCGCCAGGGCGGCCTTGCCGGGCTCCCAGTAGAGGACCACCACGGCGAAGACGACCTGAGCGAGCAGGGCCCCGATGACCGTGCGCGGTTTGATCGCGCGGCGGTTGGTCGAGAAGGCGAACGCGATGGCGAGGACGACCGCCATCCCGCCGATGCCCCAGAGCACGTTGGCCACGTTCATGCCCCCTCCCTTCTTGTAATCGATTACCGAGATCTAGCACACTCCAGGTGTGTTACAACTTTTGTCAAGCCGGAGTGCGATTCACAGATCATCGTAAGTCAGCTGGTGAACCCCTTCCTTCAGGGGGAAACCGGTGCTCGGAGAGGTTGCTCGCCGTCAAGGAAAACGGTTTCTGAAACCCCGCTCGGCAGCGGGGTCCGAGGAGGAATGTGGTGTCGGTCACCATCAAGCAGGTCGCCGAACGGGCCGGGGTGTCCGTCGCGACCGCCTCCCGGGCGCTCTCCGGGGGCCGGGGCGTCCGCGAGGCCAAGCGCGAGGCGGTGCTGCGCGCCGCCGATGAGCTCGACTACAAGCCGAACGCGGTCGCCGCGGCGCTGCGCAGCCGGACCACCCGCACCATCGGCATGGTGGTGCCGGTCATCTCCAACCCGTTCTTCTCCACCCTGGTCGAGGCGGTCGAGCGGGAGGCCGAGCTGGGCGAGCGCGGCCTGCTGCTGGCCACCTCGCACTACGACCCCGAGGCCGAGGCCCGCAGGCTGCGCACCCTGCTCGACCGGCAGGTCGACGCGCTCATCGTGATCCCCTGCCACCAGGAGCGCAGCCGGGAGGCGTTCGAGGCCGCGGCGCGCCGGGTGCCCGCGGTCCAGCTCGACCTGAGCGTGGACGGCACCACCGCGAGCTGGGTCGGGGTGGACAACGGGGCCGGCATCCTGCACCTGGTCGACCACCTGGTGGAGCGGGGCGCGCGCAGCCTCGCCTACATCGGCTCCGAGCCGACCGACTCCTCGGCCCGGGACCGGCTGGACGGCTACCGGCGGGCCGCCGCGCGCTGCCCCGGCCCGGCCGACCGGGTGCTGCTCGGCGACTTCAGCCTGGAGTGGGGGCGCAGCGCCGCGCGCCGGCTGCTGGACGAGGGCGCCCCGCTGCCGGACGGGGTGGTCTGCGGCAACGACACCATCGCGCTGGGCGTGCTCCGCGAGCTGTCCGCGGGCGGCGTCCGGGTGCCGGCGGACGTGATGGTCGGCGGGTTCGACGACATACCGTTCGCCGCGCTGGCCGAGCCGGCCCTCACCACGGTCCGCCAGCCGCAGGACCGGCTCGCCGCCGAGGCGATGCGCACCGTCACCGACATGCTGGAGGGCGGCGCGGAGCCGAACCGGCGGGTGGCCGTCGTCCCCGAACTCGTCCCCCGAGCCTCCACCGCCCGCTGACCCCTTCCCCGCAACGCAGCGGGGAGGGCGGGAGCGCCGATCGCTCCCGCCCTCCCCGTGGAGAACCGGGTCAGAGGCTCTCGCCGGACTTGAGCGCACGGGCGACCCGGACCACGCGCTTGGCCTGGACCTGGGCGGCGGTGCGGGTGGTGTCGTCCACCGGCAGGCTGCCCTGGCCGTCCACGTGCGAGGTGCCGTAGGGGTTGCCGTCGGCGAACTTGCTGGCGTCGGTGTAGCCGGGCGGCACGATGATCCCGCCGAAGTGGTAGAAGGTGTTCGACAGCGCCAGAAGGGTGCTCTCCTGCCCGCCGTGCCGGGTGGAGGAGGACGCGAACCCGCTGTACACCTTGTCGGCCAGCAGCCCCTGCGCCCACTGCGGACCGAGCGTGTCGATGAACTGCTTGAGCTGGGCGGCGACGTTGCCGTAGCGGGTCGGCGAGCCGAAGACCACGGCGTCGGCCCAGACCACGTCGTCCGCGGCGGCCTCGGCGACGTCCTTGGTGGCCTCGGCGTTGGCGGCCCAGGCCGGGTTGCTCTGCACCGCGGCCTCCGGGGCGAGCTCGGCGGCCTTGCGCAGCCGCACCTCGGCCCCCTCCTTCTCCGCGGCGTCGGCGATCTCCCGGGCGATCGCGCTGATCGTGCCGGTCGAGGAGTAGTAGATGACGCTGAGCTTGACGGTCTCGCTCATGTTCGGTGCACCCTTCGAAAGGTCGCGTTCGGTGACTGCTTCCTAGAAAGATAATGCCTGGTGGGTTATTCCCGCGCCAGACGTCCGGGGCGGATGTGACCGGAGGCATACCGGGCGGGCCGGGGTACTCTGTGCGCCGTGAAGACGCTGCTGCGGCGCCGGCGGAGGGCACGCCCGATCTGGGCGGTCGCCCTGATCGTCGCGCTCGCGCTGCACTGCGTGTGCATCGTCTGCCTGGCCGCGGCGGCCGAGGCCCAGGAGGCCCGGGCCGCCGCCGAGACCGGCGCGGCCGCACCGGCGACCCCCGCGGCCCAGGGCGACCAGGACCCCGCCGACCACCCCGCCGGCTGCGACGCCTCGCAGCTGATGGCCAACCCGTTCGGCCCGCCCGGGACCGACACCGGGGGCAAGGCGCCCGGCGACCACCGCACCGGCTCCACCGCGGTCATGCTCTTCCTGCTGTTCAGCGTGGCGCTGGGCGGCGCGCTCTGGACGGCGCCGCGGTTCCGCCGGCCACCGCCGGCCCGCGCACCCGCCCATATCTGGCGCCCCAGCGGCTTCCGGCTGCTCACCACCCTCTGCATCCAGAGGGTCTAGAGGTCTGCGCGCCGCCCCTCCCGGGTCGGCGCGCCTTCACCGGCAGAACCCCCCGTCGAAACGATCGACCCTGGTGAGGACATGACCAGAAATCTCAGCATCACCCTCGGACTCCTGCTCGTACTGGCCCTCGGCTTCGGCGTGTTCGCCGTGGTGCGGGCCGCCACCGGCGACTCCGGCCCGTCCGCGGCCGAACGGGCCCCCCAGGAGGTACTGGTCCGGGAGAACAGCCACTACCTGGACAGGAACGAGGGCGCGAAGGTCACCGTCGTCGAGTTCCTCGACTTCGAGTGCCCGGCCTGCGCGCAGCAGTACCCGGTGATGGAGGACATCCGGGAGAAGTACGAGGGCGAGATCGACTTCGTGATCCGCTACTTCCCGCTGCCCGGCCACGTCAACGCCGAGGCCTCCGCGGCCGCGGCCGAGGCCGCCGCCCGGCAGGACGCCTTCGAGGAGATGTACGCCAAGCTCTTCGAGACCCAGCAGGAGTGGGGCGGCGCCGGCGAGCCCACCCCGCAGGTGTTCGTCGGCTACGCCGAGGAGCTCGGGCTCGACGTGGACCAGTTCACCGAGGACATGCAGGACCCGGAGCTCCTGGAGCGGATCAAGGCCGACATCCCGGACGGTAGCAAGGCCGGGGTGCAGGGCACGCCGACCATCTTCGTCAACGGCCTGCCGATGTCCTCGGTGCCCAGTGAGAAGGAGCTGAGCGACGTCATCGACAAGGAGCTGGAGTCGTGACCGAGCGGCTGTCCGCCGAGGACGCGCCGGCCGGGGGCGCACCGGCCGAGGAGGTGCCGGCCGAAGAGGCGCCGATCATCGGCCGGGCGCTGCCCTGGCTGCTGGCGATCGGCGGCGCGATCGGCGTGCTCGCCGCGTTCGCGCTGGCGGTGGAGAAGGTCAACACCCTGCGGGACAGCGGCTACGTGCCCACCTGCAGCATCAACCCGGTGCTCAGCTGCGGGACGGTGATGGACACCCCCACCGCGGAGGTGTTCGGCTTCCCCAACCCGTTCCTGGGCATCGGAGCGTTCGCGGTCGTCACGGCGATCGGCGCGGCGATGCTGGCCGGCGCCCGGTTCGACCGCTGGTTCTGGATCGGCCTCCAGCTCGGCGTGCTGTTCGGCATCGGGTTCGTGCACTACCTGATCTACCAGAGCCTGTACGAGATCAGCGCGCTCTGCCCGTACTGCATGGTGGTCTGGACGGTGATGATCCCGATCTTCACCTACACCACCCTGGACAACGTGCGGACGGGGCGGGTGCCGCTGCCCGGGGGCGTGCGTTCGGCCGCCGGGGTGCTGATCCGCAACCACACGGTGGTGCTCACCGTCTGGTACGTGCTGATCATCGCCGCCATCGGCCAGGCGTTCTGGAGCTACTGGAGCACCCTGATCTGACCCGATCGAGTTCGAAGAGGCCCCGTCGGCACCGGCGGGGCCTCTTTCATGTCGCTGGTCAGACCTCGTTGTTCTTCATCGCCTGGATGAAGGCGCGCCACTCGGTCCCTCCGAACTCGATGTGGCCGAGGTGCCGGTTCTGGGTGTCGCGGACGGCGGCTCCGGCCGTGGTGTCTGCGACTTCGACGCAATCCTGCCCCTTAGCGCTGCTGTAGGAGGACTTGCGGAACCGCAGATGGGTTGTTTCGGCAGGCACGTTTTTCCTTTAAAGGGTCTCGATCCGGCGCCTCATCCACGCCAAGGAGTCATCGACGGAGAGCGCTGAGGCGTGAACGAGGTCGTACACGGTCTCATAGTGCTCCATCTGCTGGGGGTCTTCCACGAAGAGTGCAGAACCACTCTGTTCGAGGTACACCGTGGACGGGTCGTCAGGGAAGTCGAGAATGACGAAGCTCCCGTCCATACCCGAGTGTGGCCCCACCTCATCGGGGAGCACCTGGATCCGCAGGGACGTGCGCTGCACATCGATGAGGTGCTGAATTTGCTCGGCTGCGATATCGCGCGGGATCTTCCGGAACGCGCTCTCGTCGATGACCGCCCACAGCCGGGGAGCATCAGCCCTGGAAAGGATGTGCTGGCGCATCATCCGGACCTCTACGCGCCGCTCGACCTCTTCCTCATCGGTGACGCCGCCGGCGCGGATGACCCGGCGGGCGTAGGTCTCGGTCTGCAAGAGCCCCGGTAGGTGCAGCACTTGGTAGGAGCGGATACGGCTGGCCTCGGTCTCCAGATCGACGTAGGTCCCGGAGCCGAGAACATCGCGATAGCCGACCCACCATCCCGACTGTGCCGCCTCGCGCGCGAGCCGCCGGTACGCCTCTCGGTCGTCTGGATCCGTGACGCCGTAGACGTCGAGCAGCGTCTGCACATCGGCGTCGCGTACACGAAGGATCTTGCGGGTCTCGATGCGCGTGATCTTCGCTTCGAACCAGCTGCCCTTTGGGGCTCGCTTCTTAGCTTCCGCCGCGGCCTGCTTCGCCGTCATCCCGGCCTCTTCGCGAAGCCGTAGTAACTGCCGGGCGAGGCGCCTACGTCGGAGCGTGGGGCTGGCGGCCAACTCGTCGCTCCTCCGGCGTCGGAGTGTGGGGCTGTGCTGGCCAGATCCTACGGTGCGTGACGAATCTTCGGACATTACTCGCATCTCTCGTTGACGATGGTTGACAACGAACTAGATAGTCGCACGACCATCGAAAACGAATCTTGCGTTTTTTGTTGCTGTCGGTGATGATGAGGACACCGAACATCTCGCCGTCTCCCCGGCGGCATCCATCCAAGGAGGTCGCTCATGCGACTTTCACTTCTGATCCGTTGGCCGGTCTGGCTTCCCACCCGCCGCTTCCTGGCGTGGGGCCTGCCCGGACGCCACCGCGCCACCGGCGCGGCTCCCCCGACTCCGCCTCCGGCACCCGGACCGGTGGTCGCACCCGAGCCGCCCGCACCGGCCGCCGCCGCGCCGATGCCCTCTCCCTCGTCCGTGCGGTCCTACGCCCGGCGGCGGATCCCGGACCACTCCGCCTTCCGCGACGTCGCCCTCCGCCACGAAGCCCGCTGGGCGCTGGCCTACGAACCGGATCAGCCCGCCTGCTACGTCGCCCGCTCCCTGGTCGAGGACGGCATCGTCGTCGCGGCCTCCTCCACCGACCTGCTCGACGCCGCGCTGACCGAGTTCACCCCCGCGCCCCGGATCCGCCCCTACGCCGTCGACCCGCAGGCCGCGACCATGGCCCGCCAGTCCGAGCAGCGCCTCCTCGCCCGGATGATCCGAGAGGCGGCTGCCGCATGACCGCCCCGCGCCGCCGGACGGCCGGCCGCCGCCGGGCCTCTCCGGGCGCCGTCATCGCGACCGACCGGCACCCCTGCCCCGAGCTGCGCGAAGCCTTCGGCCCCCGCGGGTGGACCTTCTTCCGCACCGGACGCGGACACGAGGAGCCCGTCGTGCACGCCGTGTTCGCCCGCACCCTCCCGCACAGCGGGGCGCTCGGCCTCCGCGAGCACATCGCCGCCCCGCTCTCCCGGCTGCCGGACGAGGTCGACCGCCAGGCCGTCGCCATCGAAGGCCACGCCAAGGTCTGCCGGAAGTGCTCTCAGATCTTCGAAATGGCATGCCGGAGCGCCATGGGCACCCTCCTCCCCTGACCCCGCGACCGGCCCGTGCGGCGAGAGGGGGCCGCACGGGCCCCTGCTCCGTTGATCTCGGCGTCGTCGCCGCCTCAAACCCGGTCGAGAGAGCGACAGCGCCGAGATCAACGGGGAAGTGGCGCTTCCCGTCCCTCAACCGGCCGGATCATGCGTCAGCGGCGCCGGCGGACCGGAGCGCTTCTCCGAGCTCGCCCACCAGAACGCGCGGGCACCGCCGCCACCACCGCAGGTCGGCGTGCGGGACGCGGTGGAACCGGCCGAGGGCCAGGCCGTCGTCGTGCACCATGGCGGCGCGGAACCGCTCGTCCAGTCCCTTGATCCTCGGCGTCCAGAACAGGACGGTGCGGTCGTCCAGCGGCAGCCACGCTTCGTGCAGCCAGTTCCGGCAGTACAGGTCGTGGGTGTACTCGTAGATCGATGCGTCGTAGCCGCGCTCGACCTCGCCGACCAGCCGGTCCCACTTGCCCACCATCTCCGCGACGGTGAACGCCTTCCGCCAGCCGTGCCGGTGCAGCCGCTCGCCGACCTCGGCCTCGTTCCCGTTCCTCATCGCCGCGAGGTTCTCACACGGGCACCCGTCGAGCCAGGGCCGCCGCGTGGGGACCGGATTCCGTCCACAGTCTGTGAACAGAGGAAAAGGGGTGCACCTCGCGGGGGAGACCGCAGGGCGTTGATCTCGGCGTTCACCGGAACGACCTGACGGAGAAGGTCGATGGGCAAGCACGCCCAAGTGACTGTCGGGTATGCGGTCGACTCCGCGCGATGTCGGTCGATGGTCGGGGGGCAGACGGGCGCGGCGGCGGAGGAGGGAGCGGGGCGGGCGCCTCGCCCGGCCGCGGGGTCTCACGGGGTCGGGTTCAGACCGGCGGCGACGGCGAAGGAAGGAGCGGGGCGGGCGCGCCACCCGGGTGCGGCGCCCCACGGGGCGGGGTTCAGACCGGCGGCGACGGCGGGAGTGGGCCGGGGGTGGTGGTCGTGTGCGGCGGGGCGGGAAAAAGGGGGGCGCGTGCGCGTCGCCTTGGCGCCGGGTGGGAGGCCGGGGATCATCGGAAACCCGCTGAACTGGGTGAATACGGACGGTGAAGGCGGGGAGGGGCGCCCTGTGCACCGCGACGTCGCTCCTGTGACGTGGGGGCGCGCATCCTGGGGCGGATCGGGCCGTCCGGCCCTCTGATGGGCGTGATCAGGGTGGTGATCGGGGGTCCAAGCCGGCCCGGGGGCGCAAAAGAAGGGGAGCTGGGGCCGGGAGGGGGCGGCGGAGAGAGGGAATGTCGCTTTCGTCCCCTTGGAAGGCTCCTACTTCATTACTCTGGGTGACTAGTGGGGGGTGAGGGGCTGTCTGGAGGGGGCTACTCGCCGGTACACGTCATCCGGGCCGCCGACGAGGCACGCAGGCAGCGCCACCCCGGCTCGCCTCCGCCGATGGGCCGGCATAGAGGACATACCTGCCTTCTGCCGGGGAAGCGATGACCGCCACGCCGGCCGACCCCCGCCGTTACCGCCGGTTTGAACCCCCACCCCGTGAGGCGCCGCACCCGGGTGGGGCGCCTGCCCCGCCCCTTCCTCTGCCGTCGCCGCCGGTTTGAACCCTGGCCCCGTGGGGTGTCGCACCCGGCCAGCGACACCCGCCCTGTCCCTTCCTTCGCCGTCGCCGCCGGTTTGAACCTCCACCCCGTGAGGCGCCGCACCCGGCCGGGACGCCCCGCCCCGCTCCTCTCCGCCCCTCCCCTCCGAAGATTTCATCCACAGCCTGTGCATAAAGAAACGAAGGGGCCGCCTCCCAAGGAAAAGGACATCCCCCTGCGACCGCGCCTCGATGTCACCGCGACCAGAGCATCTTGATACCCGGTATCGCCGGGATCATCGGAGGAGGAGCCGGTCAGCCGCGGCGGGCCGCGTCCTGGAGGGCGCCCTCGCGGACCGCGGTGTGCACCGCCCGGGCGGCGCGGGCGCCCCAGCGGGAGCGGGGGCCGCCGAACGGATCCGGAGCGTGCGCCCCGTCGTCCACCGGGCAGGCCAGGCAGATCGCGTCGGAGGCGGTGCCGGTGCAGGCGAACCCGGCCTCCATCACCGCCTGCACCTTCGCCTCGGTCACCGTTGCCGCCAGGTTCACCAGCGCAGCGTCGGAGAGCGGCACCGGGACCGCGACCACGATGTTGATCGTGCCGGGCGGCGGCCCGGCCAGCGGCGCGTCCAGCCGCGCCTCGTCCAGCTCGGCGGCGTCCGCCGCCCAGGTGGGCCGGCCGATCCCGACCGTGGCCAGCGCCTCGACTCCGCCGTCGGCCCCGAGCCGGACCCCGGTCACGTCGGCCGCGGTCATCATCCCGACGCCCGGCCCGCGCATCCGCGCCGCGGCCGCGATCTCCGCCAGGTGCGCCGCCGGGTCGATGCGCCGGTAGTCCCCGTCCACCTGGGCGTTGAGCACGAAGGACCGCTCCCCCAGCCCGCCGCCGAGCACCCCCGAGGAGAGCATCCGCCACCCGGGCCCGGCCTTCCACACCACGGAGGCGAGCACCCGCCCGCCCTCCCGGCGCCGGTGCAGCACGGGACGGAGCAGCTCCCCGCCGGGGAGCCCGTCCTTGCCGGCCTTGGTGGACTTGCGCACGCGGAGACTTTAACCCGTGCGGCCCCGCAACAGAGCCGAGGCGATCCCGGCCGTCCAGCCGAGCGCCGCCCCCCAGGCCAGCCCGCTGAGCAGTCCGCCGGCGGCGAAGCCGAGCCAGCCCAGCGGACCGAGCCCCATCGCGGCCGCCTCCGCGAGCCCGCGCAGGGCGTTGCCGGCCGCCGCGCCGAGCAGCACGGCGGCCCACCCCGACAGCGTGCTCCGCACCGGCCCCGCCTCCGGCCGGAGCCGTGCGGCCCGCGCCGTCCACAGCGCGGCGAGGACGACCAGCAGCGCGACCGCGGCCAGGTCCACCGCGGAGAGCCGCACGCCGGGCAGCCCGAACGGCGCGCCCAGCGCCGAGGGGACCAGCAGCCACGAGGCGCGGGGCGCGAGCCAGGTCGCGAACGCTGTGCTCCCGAAGACCAGGCAGAGCAGGAACGCAACAGCGGCGACGGCGGGCACGGCGGGGCCATTGCGAAGAAGATTCATGTTTTGCATGATAGTGACGCACGTCTCATCCGGGTAGTCCGAACCCCCATGGAGATAACGAGAGATGAAGCGTCTCCCCCGGCGCCTGCGCCTCCCGGTCCTGCTCGCCGCCCTGGTGCTCGTCGCCGGGACCGCCGCCTCGGCCACCCGGATCGAGCCCGGTCCCCCGCGCTACCTCACCGACGACCGGGGGCGCGCCCTCTTCCTGCACGGCTTCAACACCTCCGGCTCGGCCAAGGACGACCCGGAGCACCTGCCCTGGATCACCGAGGACGCGGTGCAGCGCGAGTACGAGGAGACCGGTACCAACTTCGTCCGCTTCCTGATCCAGTGGCAGGCGCTCGAACCGGAGCAGGGCGCCTACGACGAGGAGTACCTGGACGCCGTCGCCGAGCGCGTCGGCTGGTACGCCGACCGCGGCTACCACGTCCTGCTCGACATGCACCAGGACCTCTACGGGCGCTACACCAGCCCGGAGGAGCACTCCGGCAACGGCGCCCCGGAGTGGGCCACCCACACCGACGGGTTCCCCGTCGCCCGGCAGGACATGTGGGAGCTGGTGTACCTGGAGCCGGGGACGGTCCGCGCCTTCGACAACTTCTGGAACACCACCGGCGAGCACCCCGAGCTGATGGAGTCCTACGCGGCCGCCCTGCGGCATGTCGCCGAGCGGTTCGCCGACGAGCCGGCCGTCATCGGCTACGACCTGATGAACGAGCCGTTCGGCGGCAGCCTCCAGGGCCCCGCCTTCGAGGCCGGCCCGCTCGCCGACCTCTACCGCATCTCCATCGCCCGCATCCGCGAGGTGGACCAGGACGCCTGGCTCTTCGTCGAAGGCCAGGCGGTCGGCGTCAACTGGGGCCTGCCCTCCGCACTCCCCCACCTGGACGACCCGCGGGACGGCGAACCGCGCATCGTCTACGCGCCGCACGCCTACCCGCTCCCGATGGACCTCGGCGAACCGTACGCCGGCTCCGCCAAGGAGCGGATCGACGCGAGCATCGAGCAGTGGTCCGGCAGCGTCCGCACCACCGCGGAGCGCCTGGAGGCGCCCATCGTCCTCGGCGAGTTCGGCCTGGACATGTCGGGCGAGGGGGCGACGGACTACGTCGCCCGGATGCTCGACGAGACCGATCGGATGGCCGCCGGCCGCGCCTACTGGTCCAACGACCATGACGGCTGGGGCCCGTGGAAGGACGAGTCCCTCGCCCCCGGCCCGCTCGCCGAGACGATGAACCGCCCCTACCCCCGCGTGGTCGCCGGCCACCCGGTCGAGATCGACTTCGACTCCGAGGCCCCAGCGCTGACGGTCCGGTTCACCGAGAAGGAAGGGGTGTCCGGCCCGACCGAGCTCTACCTGCCGGACACGGTCTTCCCCGACGGCTACGACCTCTCGGTGGAATCCGCCGGCTCCCCTGCGGAGCCCGACGCCTCGGAGTGGGACGGCGAACTGCGCATCCTCTCGGTGGAGACCGCCTCGGCCGGCCCCGGGACGGAGCACACCGTCACCGTCACCCCGGAATGACCGGTCCGAACCCCCGCGCGGCTCCGGGCTTCGAAGGCCGCCCGCCGAGGCCCGGAGCAGGTCCCGGGCAGG